>Ga0268266_10006802_pt1 | contig 10417 bp, 6 predicted proteins | sample KBSS13metaG_FD_190356 | JGI IMG/M metagenome (GOLD analysis project Ga0268266, IMG submission 190356) | Switchgrass rhizosphere microbial communities from Kellogg Biological Station, Michigan, USA - KBS S1-3 metaG (SPAdes) (version 2) | ecosystem: Host-associated > Plants > Roots > Rhizosphere >... | reverse complement strand
GATCGGCATCTCCGGGATCTCCGCCGGGTCGCCGGTGAACGGGTCGCCGCCCAGCACGCACAGATCCGCGAGCTTGCCGACCTCGATCGTCCCCTTCTCGGCCTCCGCGAAGTCCTGCCAGGCGCCGCCGGTCGTGTAGGCCGCGATCGCCTCCTGCACCGTGATGCGCTCCTCCGGCCCGTAGACGTTGCCGTCGGCGGCCGACGTCCGCAGGACGGCGGCCGCGACGCCCTGGCGCCAGTCCGGCCACACGACCGGCGCGTCGCTGGAGAACACGAGCGGGACGCCCGCGTCGAGCATCGAGCGGTACGGCCACTGGTACGCCGCGCGCTCCTCGCCCAGCAGGAGGGCGGACAGGTGCGCCGCGGCCGTCTTGATCGAGGGCTGCGAGCTCGCGCCGAACCTGTGGCGGCCCATGGTGCGCAGCGACTGCTCGTACGTGAGGTCGGCGTGGATGACGTAGTGGCGGGTGTCCTCGCGCGGGTGACGCCGCACCGCGGCGGCGAAGGCGTCGACGGTCGCATCGATCGCCGCGTCGCCCGTCGCGTGGATGCCGACCTGGTGGCCGGCCTCGTGGGCGAGGCGCACGAGCTCGTGCAGCTCGGCCACGCGCGCGGCGTCGTCGTCGCCCGGGATCACGAGGCTGCCGCGTGACGGAGCGTCGGCGTAGGGACGCCCCAGCCACGCCGTGTGCAGCGGCGGGATGCCGTCGGCGAAGATCTTGATGCCGCCGACGCGCAGGCGCGATCCGGCCGGGGCGTCGACTTCGAAGCCCGCCAGCCCCTCGCGCATGTGGTCGATCGTCACCACGCCGTCGTCGCCGAACAGCAGCAGCGCGGACACCCGCAGGCCCAGCTCGTCCTCGCGGGCCAGATCCTCGTAGGCGCGCAGCGTCTCGGTCCCGAGCATCCCTCCGCCGCCGGGACCGAGCGCGGGGTCGGTGACGGACGTGGTGCCGAGCCTGTGCAGCTCGGTCGTCGCGGCGGCGATCGCGGTCCGCCGCTCCGCGCGGGTGAGCTCGGGGACGTGCGCGAGCACGAGGCCCATCGCGGCGAACTCGGACAGGATGCCCTCGGGCTCGCCGTGCGGGTCGCGTGTGATGTCCCCGCCGGTCGGGGTCGGCGTCGCGGCGGTCACCTCCGCGATCTCCAGCGCCTTGGAGTTCACCCAGATCGCGTGCAGCGAGAAGTCCGACAGGACGACGGGATGATCCGGCGACGCGGCGTCGAGATCGGTCCTGCGCAGCCGGCGGCGCGGATCGGCGACGCACTCGGCGAGGAACCCGAGGTCCCACCCGTAGCCGCGGATCCACGTGCCCGGCGGCTGCGTCGCGGCGGCGCGGCGGACGAGCTCGGCGACGTCGGCGATCGAGGTGACCTCGCGAGGCGAGACGTCCAGCGCGAGCGGCGGCCGGCTCGCGCCCCACTGCCCGAGGTGGATGTGGGCGTCGTTCATGCCCGCCAGCAGCGTCGCGCCCGGGAGCTCGAGCACCTCGGTGCGCGCATCCGCGACGGCGCGGATCTCCGTCGCGGTGCCGATCGCGGAGATCCGCGTGCCGGAGATCGCCACGGCCTGCGCGCCGGGGGTGCCGTGGACGCGCGCGCCGACGACGACGAGGTCTGCTGCGTCGCTCATGCCCGCATCCTCTCGCGTCGTGAACGGACGTGGGCGGCGACGTGGCGTAGGTCGACCTCCACCGCGCCCGCGCGGATCGCCTCGGCACGCAGCTCGTCCGGGATGTCGTAGTGGTCCTTCCACGGCATCTCGTCGCGGTGCTGGAACCACGCGCGCTTCAGCCCCAGCGCCTGGGCGAACGCGTGGAGCTCCTCGTCGGTGTCGGCGAGGAGGTGGCACCACCGGCGCCCGCGCCACTCCCACACCGGCTGGTCGACGTAGACGGCCAAGCTCAGAGCGACCCGAGGCGCCGGTGCAGCGCATCGACGGCGAGCTCGTGCTCGGGCTTCATGAGGACGCTGCGCAGCACGCGGACGTCGTCGCTGTCGCGCACATGGCTCGGGTGCAGCGCGGCGAACGCATCCGCCGGCACGCGCAGCGTCGACAGGAACCACGGGTCGTCGGGATCGTTCATCGCGGCGTGCAGCATGCGCTCCGACGCGGCGTCGACCTCCGACAGCGAGCCTCCGCGCGGGGCGTACGTGACGATGTCGAGCTCCGGGCGCAGGTGCAGCGTCCAGCTCTCGTCGGCCGCGAGCCGGTCGGCGAGCGCGCCCGCCGCGCGCAGCCCCGCGGCCAGGATCGGACCGAGCCCGTCGTCGGCCTCCAGCGGCAGCACCTGCAGGGTCATCCACAGCGCGCCGGCCGCGGCCCCCGCCCGCGAGCACTCGAGGCTGATCTCCCCCAGGTGCAGCTCGTCGGACGTGAAGTACGTGTACGGCGAGTCGTGCTTGTAGAACCGGCCGACGGCCGGGTCGGCGAAGATCACCGCGCCGCAGCCGTAGGGCTGCAGCCCGTGCTTGTGCGGATCGACGACGACCGAGTCGCAGGCCCCGATCGCGCGGAACGGCGCTTCGGGGACCAGGCCGGTGCCGGCCAGGAGCGTGAAGAACCCGCCGTAGGCGGCGTCGACGTGGATCCGCACGCCGTAGCGCTCGCGCCAGGCGAGCGCCTCGTGGATCGGGTCGACCGCGCCGACGCCGGTCGTCCCGGCCGTGAGGACGACGGTGCCGACCTCCCCCGTCCGCACCTGCGCCTCGATCGCGTCGAGGTCGGCGCGGCCGTCGGGCAGCGCGGGTACCGAGCGCGCCTCGACGCCGAGCACCTGGCACATGCGCCCGTGCGTGTAGTGCGCGTCGGCGGAGTGCACGATCGCCTTGCCCGGATGCAGCTCGCGGGCGACCCACAGCGCCTCGAGGTTCGCGATCGTGCCGCTCGACGTCAGGTGCCCGAGCGACGGGGGCTCGAGGCCGAACATCCGCGCGAGACCTTCGACGACCTCGACCTCCATCGGGCTCGTCGCCTGGCTGGCGTCGAGCGCGTGGTTGTTGGGGTTCACGAGCATCGCGGCGTGGTAGGCCGCAGCCGCGACGGGGTGCGGGGGCTTGATCATCTGCCCCGCGTAGCGCGGATGGAAGAACGGGATCGTCGCGTCCATCCGCTGCGTGTACTCGCCCCACGCCTCGGCGAGACGGCCGATGTCGGCCTCGGACGCGGGATGGGCCTCGTACGGGCCCCACATGTCCTCCCAGCGCACGAGCAGGTCGACCGCGGCGCCGGTCAGCTCGCGCAGGGCGTCATGGCGTGCACTCATGCGCGCAGCGTCGCACGCCTGGGACCGACCGCGGGGCGCGCCGTGTGGGCGCGCCCCGCGAGCTCGTCCTAGGACAGCCGGCCGCCGGTACGGAACGAGTGCCGGATGCGCGACGTGTGGCCGTTCTTCGTCCGGCTCAGGTCGACGCGGTACGTCCAGCGGTTCGCCTTGCTGCCGACCACGAACCGGATCCAGACCGTCCCGCGGACGCTCTGGCCGCCGCCGCTCCACCGCACGCTGCACTTCGCGTTGACGCGGTCGGTGACCTTGCAGGAGCGTCGGACGCCGGTGGGCGTCTTCTTCAACTTCAGGGCCTTGCGCAGCGCCACCGACGCGTATCGCTTCGACAGGCGCGTCGTGATCCGCAGGTTCGCGGCGCGTCTGCTCAGGCCCTGGACCGGGCTCGCGCCCGCGGCGCCACCGCCACCGCCCGCGGCGCAGGGGTCCGTCGCCGGCACGAGCGCGCCGGAGGTGAAGGTGCGAGCGGTCGGGCTGGCGGGCGAGCACGCCGTCGGCGGCGTCGCCCAGCAGTGGCCGGTCGCCGTCGGCGGGCACGTGATCGGATAGGCCTTCGCGTACTTCAGCGGGTCGGTCGGGTCGGCCGGGCCGGTGATGGCCGGCGGAGGCTGCGGGATACGGCACGTCTCACCCGCGCCGAACGCGCGCGCCGCGATGATGAGCGGCGATGCCGCCGGCGCGGTGGCCGGTGCCCACGTCAGCGAGATCGGCGTGCAGGTCACGTTGTTGGGCGTCGGATCGCCCGCGATCGCCCCGTACGGGTTCACCCAATGCAGGATCTGCCAGTTGCCCTCCGGCAGGCGGTAGCCCAGCTGGTTGGGGATGGCGATGAGCTCGTCCTCGTCCGCGCCGTCCTGGGTGACCTTCGTGGCGTCCGGGAGGAAGCCCATCGTGTTGAGCACGGGCGCGTTGGGGTCCGTGGGGCAGTCCGAGAACGGCGAGTTGTTCACGCAGGAGCCCCAACGCGTGTCCCAGATCACCTCGGTGCCACCGGGATTCACGTTCACGAGTGCGAAGCGCTGGAAGTCCAGCAGCTGCCAGCGGTTGTGGCCGAAGTGGTTCGCACTGACGTAGCGGAACCACCCGAACTGCGGGCCGCCCGCGCCACAGGCGCCCTGGGTCGCCGCCATCCAGCCGGCCGCCGCCGGCGTCCCGCAGAACGCGATCGCGGGCCCGACGTTGCCGACGCTCGCGGTGAAGCGGACCGCCAGCGGCTCGTCGCCCGGGCCCCAGCCGGCGTGGTTGTCGCCGCTGATGGAGTGGTCGTCGAAGAACCCGCCCGTCGGGTTCTGCGGGGCACCGGGCACGAGGTCCGTCGCCGATGCGGTCGATGCGGTGAAGGCGAGGACCACCAGCGCAAGTGCCGCGCCGATGAGGCCCGGAGCACGCCTTCGCCCGGTCAGTGGTTGCACGAGAATCCCCCCTGGGTTTCTCCGACGATTGAATTGCCTGCAAAGCCGGTGGCGGTTCCGGCGTCCATCACGTGGGCGGCATCCTCCCAGCAAACACCTGTTTCCGGTATGCCAAGTACGCAAACGGCGAGCCGTGGTGGGCTCAGGCGATCCCTCCGGTCTTGTAGGACCAGCGGATGTGCTGCGTCCTCCCGCTCTTGCGCTTGGTCACGTCCACGCGGTACTGCCAACGCAGTCGCGCCTTCACCGTGCGCAGTCGCAGGAACACCTTGCCGCGATAGCTCGCGCCCTTCTTGCTCCAGCGCACCGTGCAGGTCGACTTGGTCGATGCCGTCACGTGGCACGACACACGAAGTCGCCTGAGGTTGCGGCCGAAGCGCTTGCGCAGTGCGCTGCGGACGTGTGCGGTCGAGGCCGAGACGGTCAGCCGGCGCGTCGAGCGCGGCGTGATCGGCGGCGCTGCGGGCGGTGCCGGGTTCGCGCGGTAGTCGGCGCCCTGCGGGACCGGCACGAGGTCGGTGGCGACGATCGTGGCGGCCGCCGTCGCGTTCGTGTTCGAGACGGCCGGGGTGTTGGCGCCCGCCATCGGGACCGTCGCCCAGCAGTGGCCGCTGGCCGGGATGATCGCGCAGGGCGGGGTCGTCGGCCCGGCGCTCGCCATCGGGTCGCGCCCACCCGGGCCGGTGAGGGCCGCCGGGAGCGTCCGCGGGACGTAGCACGTGGCCGGCGCCGCGGCGACGGGCGTCGCGGTGAAGCCGGCGTACGCGGGGGCGTTGGCAAGCTGCACCTGGGTGCAGGCAACGCTGCCGCTCGTCGTGCCCGCCTCGGTGATGAGGCCGTACGGGTTGGAGATCGCGACGACCTGGTACGCGCCGTCCGGGAACGAGCCGCGCGAGTCCGCGGGGATCGCGATCCGCTGGTCGTCGGGCGCGCCGTCCTGTGTGACCTTGCCCTGGCCCGACGCGATGCCGGTGGGCAGCGAGGGGGCAGCGGGGTCGTTGGAGCAGAACAGCGACGGGTCACCGAGGTTCAGGCAGGTGCCCCAGTACGTGTCCCACGCGGTCGCGGCGGCCGACGGCCCACCCAGCGAGGGCGGCAGCGGCACGAGCGCGAAGCGCTGCAGGTCCATGAAGTGCCACCGGTTGAAGGCATTGGTCGACGAGTGGTTCGCCGCGATGTTCCGGAACCAGCCCACGCCGGCGGACGCGGGCGCGCTCGGCGGGCAGTCGTTGCCGAGCACGCCCGGCGCGACCTGGAACGCGCGCATCCAGCCGGCCGTCCCGCTCTGGAAGCCGCAGAGCTCCAGCGCGCCGGCGCCCTGGTTGTAGATCGCGCTGGAGAAGTCGATGGCGAGCGGCTCGGACTGCGACGTCCCGTAGCTCCACCCGAGGTGGTTGTCGCCGGAGATCGAGTGGTCGTCGAAGTAGCCGCCGACGACGTTGCCGGGGCGGGACTGGACGAGGTCCGGCAGGTCGCCCGGCGCCGCGGATGCGGCCGCGGGGGCGAGGAGCGAGAGCAGGACTGCCGCCGGCGCGAGCAGCGCGCACGTACGGCGGAAGGAGCGTGACATGGGGATGGCCTTCCTCGGAGTCGGAGCGGGCGGCCCGGAGGGCGGAGCTCGCAGATCATCACCCGACCCGACGGTGCGCACTAGAACGTGCGTCCGCGAAAACCTGAAACCTCCCGCGCAGCCTGGGCGCGGCGGCGCTCCCGTTGGGCGCGCCGCCGCTCTTTCCGGCCCAGGTTGCGGCTAGAAGGTGCCGCCGGTCTTGTACGACCGGGTCACGGTCTGCGTGTGCCCGGACTTCGTCTTCTTGACCTCGAGCCGGTACTGCCAGCGCAGGCGGCTGCGGACGGTCTTGTAGCGGAGCCACACGTTGCCCTTGTAGCTCGCGCCCGACTTGCGCCAGGACACCGAGCACGTCGACGCGGTCGACGTCCGCACGCGGCACGAGATCCGCAGGCGGCTGAGGCCCTTGCCGAACTGCTTGCGCAGCGCGATGGTCGTGTAGGTCTTCGAGTTCGTCGTGGTGAGACGACGGACGGTGCGCGGCTGGCCCGAGGCACCCGCGGGCGGGTTCTTCGCGCCGGACGCCGGCGGCGCGGTGACCACCTGGGGACCGTAGGCGACCGGGACCGTGTTCGTGGCCGTGATCGTCGGGAAGCCCGCGGCGTTCACGTTCGACTGCGCCAGCGGATGCGGCGGGACCGGATCGGTCGGCACCATCGGCACGGTCGCCCAGCAATGCCCCGAGGCAGGCGTCACGCTGAGCGTGCAGGTGGACGCCGTGGCTCCGGCCATCGGGTCACGGCCGGCAGGGCCGGTGAGGCCCGCCAGGACGGTCGCAGGCACGTAGCACGTGCTCGGGACCCCACCCACTTGCGTGACCTGGGGGTTGTAGCCCTCCACGCCAGAGAGCGAGATGGTGGTGCACGAGTAGCTCGGGCCGCCGCCGTACTGGCCGTATGGGTTGGAGATCGCGACGATCTGGTACGCGCCATCCGGGAACGCGCCCCGAGCGTCAGCGGGGATCGCGATGCGCTCCGCGTCCGGCGCCGGGTTCAGCTCCTGGGTCGTCTTCGCCGAGCCCGCGGGAATGCTCGTGCTGAGCGTCGCCGCCCCGGGGTCCTGCGTGCAGTCCATGCTCGGGTCGGAGTCGCTGAGGCAGGTGCCCCACGTCGTGTCCCACGCGGTGTAGGCGCCGGCAGGACCGCCGAGCGACGTCGGAAGCGGGACCAGCGCGAAGCGCTGGAGGTCCATGAGGTGCCAGCGGTTGAACGCGGAGCCCTGCGGCGTCGCGTTCGGGTTGCTGTGGTTCGCCGTCACATACCGGAACCAGCCGTCCTGAGCGCCCGCGCCGGCAGCGGTTCCGGGGCAGCTCGGCGCGACGACCTCGTACGCGCCCATCCAGCCTCCGGTGGGGTTGTAGCCACAGACGCGGAACTGATTGGGACCGGTGTTCGTCAGGGTCGTGCCGAAGGTCAGCGCGAGCGGCTCCGCCTGCGATCCGCTGAAGCTCCAACCGAGGTGGTTGTCACCACCGATGGAGTGGTCGTCGAAGTAGCCACCCTGCACGTTCTGCGGCTGCCCCTGGACGAGGGCGGCGTGCGCGCCGGCAGGCAGCGCGGCGAGTGAGAGAGATGCGACGGCGGCGGTCAGCGCGATTCGTGTGCGCCTGTGCCGCAAGACGGAGAGCAAGTGGAACATCCTTGTCCGGGAATTGACAGTTTTGGCCCGGGGGGCGATGCGCCACCCCACCATCCGCGGGATACATGTGCACTCGCACATCCGTCCGGCAGAGGCCGCCCGCGCCCTGGCCCGGCGCAGACGAAACGGCGGCGCGCCTCCTTGGCGCACCGCCGTTCGCATCACCTTCTCCTGTGTGTAACACCGGCTGCGCGACGCGGGTTGCGGTGGAACGCATCCCGCGTCGCGAGCACTCCCTCGCGGGGAGCGGCCGGCGCAGCTTCAGAGACCTCTAGGCGACCGTCCCTCCGACGCGCGCGCCGCGCGTCGTCGTGGTGGTCCCGTGACCGCGCTGCTTGCGCTGCACGGCGAGGTCGTAGTTCCAGGAGACCTGGGTCGTCGTCGACGTGAACCACACGCGGACCGTGCCGGTGTAGCTCTTGCCGGACCGCTTCCAGCTCGTGGTGCAGGCCTGGTTGGCACCGCCGGTCGACCGGCACGTGACCACCGCGGAGGTCGGCAGCGTGCCGAACGTCCTGCGGAGGGCGGTGCGGGCGTACGAGCGGGCCTTGCGGGCCTCGAGCGTCGGGAGCGTGAGCGCGCCCTTGCTGGGCGGGATCGGCAGCAGGTTCGCGGGAGGCGCCGGCTTGCCGGTGTTCGGCGGCGTGATCGGGCCGCCGGGGCCGGGGTTCCCGCCGCCGCCGGGGTTTCCGCCGCCGCCGTACGTGCCCACCGGGCCATACTGGGCGACGGTCCGCGTGGCGGTCGCCGTCGAGCTGTCGACGACGTTGGTCTGGGCGAGCGGATGGTCACCGCTCTCCGGGATCGTCGCCCAGCAGTGGCCCGTCGTCGGCTCGAGCACCGGGCACGACAGGACGCGGGCGCGGGCGAACGGATCGAGGCCGGTTGGGCCGGTAAGGGCGCCCGGGATGTTCGTCGGGACACGGCAGTCGGCGAGCTGGGTGGCGGACTGGTAGACGCGCCACTCCGACTCCGTGCCCGTCACGTCGACCGTGACGCAGGAGACGCTGCCGTACGACGTGCCCGCCTCGCGGATCGCGCCGTAGGGGTTGACCATCGCGACGAGCTGGTACGTCCCGTTGGGGACGCGGTTGGGGAAGGCGACGACGGTCTGGTCAGGAGCGCCCTCCTGGGTGACCTTGTTCGTGTGCGGCTCGATTCCGGCGAGCAGGGTCGTGACCCCCGCGCCGTGCTCGCAGTCCATGTACTGGTTGTCGTTCATGCACGTGCCCCAGCGCGTGTCCCACTGCGTGCGCGTGCCGAAGGGCGCGTTGACCGGGACCAGCGCGAAGCGCTGAAGGTCCATGAGGTGCCACCGGTTGAAGTCACCGGTCGTCGAGTGGTTCGTGATGGCGTAGCGGAACCAGCCGGCCTGGGCGCCGCTCGGCGCGTTGCCCGGGCACGCGGCGAGATCGCCCGGCGTGGTCTGGAAGGCGCGGAGCCAGTTCGGGCTGCCCGCCGGGTAGCCGCACAGCTCGAGGGCGCCGGACCCGTTGTTGGTGATGGTCGACTGGAACGAGACCTTCAGCGCCTCGGGATCGGAGCCGCTGTGGCTCCAGCCCATGTGGTCGTCACCGCCGATCGAGTGATCGTCGAAGAACCCGCCCCAGTTGACCTGGCCGGTGTCCACGTCGGGGGTGACGGCGGGCGCCGACGGAATTCCCTGCACCAAATCGGGGAGATCCCCCGGTGCAGCGATGGCGGCGGGCACGATCGCCGCCGAGGCGCACAGCGAAGCGACAGCGGCCATCGTGGCTCGCCGCCAGCGGGAGTGGAGCATGTGAAGGACTTCCTTGTCCGTCGTGGTGGAACGATGCTGCCCACAGAGACTGGTGGGACGGGTAGGACCCTACGCCTGTGGGTGGGGTTGAACCATCGGACGTGCGTCCTCTTTCCGGTGGATCGCTCAACGTGGCGACGCCTCAGGGGATGAGCTCCGCGCGCGGCGCATGCGTGGTGCCGGCCGCGCCCGACTCCCCATCGAGGTGAGCGTGGTCCCGCCGGCCGCGGACCACATCAGCTCGAGTGGTCGAAAAGCGTCGCTATGCGCCGGAAAGTGACCACTGGCGGATGGTCAGCGCCGCCGGGAGGACGAGCGTGGTCGATAAGGGTCGTCCCACGACCCAAAGTGACCACACTCGGTTTCGGCGAGGGCGCAGCGTCGAGAACACCAGCCACTGCCCGACCCCTCCTCGATGAGCCGTCCGGACCCCGCACCGCGGCGACACAGGCGCCGCGAGCGGAGCGAAGATGGGCGGCGGTGGCGCGGAGCCCTCTCACGAGGCTCCGACACGTGCGGAGAACGGCCGGGGTGGGCGGGCGCGGTCGTCTCTGGGTCCCATACACCCACAAACGACCACCCCCGATCTCGGGGAGGGCGCAGCGGCGAGAACACCGGCCACTGCTCGACCCCTCCTCGATGAGCTGTTCGAACCCCCGCGTCGCGGCGCCACAGGCGCCGCGAGCGGGGCGAACCGCGCGACCTACGCCCCGACCCCGCCGACGCCGGCG
>Ga0268266_10006801_pt1 | contig 10418 bp, 7 predicted proteins | sample KBSS13metaG_FD_190356 | JGI IMG/M metagenome (GOLD analysis project Ga0268266, IMG submission 190356) | Switchgrass rhizosphere microbial communities from Kellogg Biological Station, Michigan, USA - KBS S1-3 metaG (SPAdes) (version 2) | ecosystem: Host-associated > Plants > Roots > Rhizosphere >... | reverse complement strand
GGAGTTTGGACGTGATGCGTCGGGCATTGGTTCTTGGTGTGATGGTCTTCGGAGTCGCCCTTCTGCTTTGGGCTGGCTGGCACAACCTGCGTGAGCGCAAACTGGCGATGCAGAAAGCGCGGGAGAATCAGGTCGTACTGATTCCCGAAAAGCAGGGAGAGGCCAGCGCGGAGAGCGATGAACTGGCTCCCAAGATGCGCGGGAAGAAGGCTCCGGCCTTTGCGCTGACCAGTCTGGACGGAAAAAAGGTCTCGTTGGCCGATTACAAGGGACGCCCTGTCCTGGTCAACTTCTGGGCTACATGGTGCGGCCCCTGCAAGGTGGAGATGCCGTGGTTCGAGCAGTTCCGCAAGCAGTATGCGTCGCAGGGATTTGAGATCCTCGGTCTCGCCGACGATGCGGATGCAGGTAAGGACGCAATCTCCAAGGTGGCCGTGAAGTCCGGCGTCACTTATCCCATCCTTCTGACCGATGGCAAAGTGCAGGATGCATACGGCGGCCTCGAGGTTCTGCCCATGTCGTTCTACGTGGATCGCAACGGTGTGATCGTGGAGCAGACGGCCGGTCTTGGATCGAAGGATCAGATCGAGGCGAACATCAAGAAGACGATCGCGTCGGGGGCTGTTGCACAGGCAGGTGGGCTGTGATGCGAGTCATTGCAGCAGGAACGATTCTTCTCGCGACCCTGGCTTCCGCGCAGCAGGGAACACTTCCTTCTCCTGCAGCAAAGGTGAAGCAGTATGTCACTTATTCGGCTGAGGAGCAGAACCTCGCGGCCGGAAAGAAAAGCGTGATTGCGCTGCAGTTTCGTGTGGCCGACGGATATCACGTGAACTCGCATACTCCGAAGTCCGAGCTGCTGATTCCGACCAACCTGACCCTCCAGCCTGATGCAGGAATGAAGGCCGCAGCCGCCGAGTATCCCGCGGGCACTGCCTACAGCTTTAGCTTTGAGCCCGGCGAAAAGCTCGATGTCTACACCGGCACCTTTACGGTGAAGATTCCAGTCGTGGCCCAGGCCGGTCAGCATACGATCGCCGGAACTCTGCACTATCAGGCTTGCGACAACGCGGCGTGCTACCCGCCGAAGAGCCTTCCCGTTCAGCTGGCCGTTACTGCAAAGTAGCGCGTGTGGATTTCCTGTGGCCGCGCAACCCGGCGGCCTCGTTGTGATGGCATCATCAATCGGAGAGGCAAGCGAGAAAGGCAATGGAAGAGTTCAGAAGACTGACCAGGCTCCCGGCATATGTGTTCAACATAACCAGCGAGCTCAAGGCAGCAGCACGCAAACGCGGCGAAGACATCATCGACTTCGGGATGGGGAATCCGGATGGAGCTACCCCCAAGGCAATCGTCGATAAGCTGATCGAAGCCGCGCAGAAGACTCAGACTCACCGCTACTCGCTCTCCCGCGGAATCCCGCGCCTGCGCCGCGCCATCTCCAACTGGTACAAGACGCGCTACAACGTCGAGATCGACCCCGAGACCGAGGCTATCGTCACCATCGGCTCCAAGGAGGGCATCGCGCACCTCTGCCTCGCCCTGCTCGACGATGCCGACACCGTCGCCGTGCCCAATCCCAGCTATCCCATTCACATCTTCGGCCCCGTGATCGCAGGATCGCAGGTGCAAAGCATTAACGTGGCCGACGCGGATGCCGATGAGGTGCTGACACGTCTCGAGGACGAGCTGCCGCGCATGGAGCCACGTCCGAAGATCCTCATCCTCAACTTCCCTTCGAACCCGACCGCCCAGTGCGTCGATCTTCCGTTCTTCCAGCGCGTGGTCGCACTCTGCCGCGAGCTCGGCATCTACATCGTCCACGACCTCGCTTACGCCGACATCGTCTTCGATGGCTACCGCGCTCCGAGCATCCTTGAGGTCCCAGGTGCCAAGGAGATCGCCGTCGAATTCTTCACCCTCTCCAAGAGCTACAACATGCCCGGCTGGCGTGTCGGCTTCATGGTCGGCAACAAGAAACTCGTCGCCGCTCTCGGACGCATCAAGAGCTACTTCGACTACGGCACCTTTACACCGATTCAGGTCGCCTCGATCGCCGCGCTCGAAGGTCCTCAGGGCTGCGTGAAGGAGATCTGCGACAACTACAAATCCCGTCGCGACGTCCTCGTGCCTGGACTCAATAAGCTCGGCTGGCCGGTGGAACTTCCGAAAGCCACCATGTTTGCCTGGGCAAAGATTCCGGAGCAGTACCGTGCACTCGGCTCCATCGAGTTCTCGAAGAAACTGCTCCAGGAAGCAAAGGTAGCCGTAAGTCCCGGAGTCGGCTTTGGCGCACACGGAGACGGTTATGTCCGCTTTTCGCTGATCGAAAATGAGGAGCGAACCCGCCAGGCATTGAGAGGCATCAAGCAGATGTTTAAGAACAATTAATCATATATTTTCATAAATATAGCGGATTTACTTAAAGTGAAACTACCGGGCCGTGCGGTGCCATCATCACCCGGCCCGCTCAGTCGCAGTAAAGAACAAGATTGTAAATCGTTACTATTTCGTCACTACGATTTCATTCGGGAGTATCATCGAAGTGTGCCGAAATATTCGATCGTTGTTCCGTTTCATAACGAAGAAGATAACGTAACAACCCTTTATGACCGCCTCAAGGCGGTGATGGAGCAAGTGGGTGATTCCTTCGAACTCGTCTTTGTCGACGACGGTTCGCGCGATCGCACCTACCGCTTGCTCGAGGAGATCGCCGCGGTCGATTCGCGCGTTCTCGTCATCAAGCTTCGTCGCAACTTCGGCCAGACCTCGGCCCTGGCTGCCGGCTTCGACCACGCGCAAGGCGACTTCATCCTTGCCATGGACGGCGACCTGCAGCACTCCCCCGACGAGATTCCCAACTTCCTCGGCAAGCTCGAAGAAGGCTACGACGTAGTCAGCGGATGGCGCGCACAGCGCGGCGACAACTTTGTGATGCGCCGCATTCCGTCCCGCATCGCCAACTGGCTGATGGCCTCGCTCAGCGGCGTCAACATTCACGACTTCGGCACTACCTTCAAGGCCTACCGCCGCGAAGTCATCCACAACATTCCGCTCTACGGTGAGATGCACCGCTTCATTCCGGCGCTGGCCTCCTGGTACGGTGCCAGTATCTGCGAGATTCCCATCTCCAATCCCAAGCGCGAGTTCGGAAAGAGCCACTATGGCATCTCCCGAACCTTCCGCGTCTTCTTCGATCTGCTCACTATTCGCTTTCTGCTGAAGTACATGACACGGCCACTTCATTTCTTCGGAACCATCGGTGCGCTCAGTGCCTTCACCGGCTCTGCTCTGGCCGCATGGCTGCTCATCCTCAAGGTGATCACTAGTCAGCACGTCATGGACATGCACGGCCCCCTCTTCGTAGTCGCCGGAGTACTTATCCTTGCTGGCGTGCAGATGATCGGCATTGGCTTGCTGGGAGAGTTGCAGGTGCGTCACTTCCATACGGCATCCCACCGGGCTCCCTATGCTGTCGACCGAATTCTGCGGCTTCGCTCGGAAGAGAGCCTGCTTCAGTAGAGCGACATCTCGGCTGTCCATTCTTCAAACCGTGGTTTGATCGTGCGTCGCTGAAAGTCCTGCTATCCTCTTGGAACGAATCGAGAGACGAGGCATCGAACTTTCATGCAGGCCATTCAGATTCTCCAGCCCGGCGGTCCCGAAGCTCTTCAGCTCATGGATCTCCCCACACCTACTCCCGGTAAGGGAGAGGCCCTGATCCGAATCGACGCGTCCGGTGTCAACTTCATTGACGTCTACTTCCGCGAGGGCCGATATCCCGCGCCCCTGCCCTACACCCTCGGGCAAGAGGCTGCGGGAATCATCGTTGCTCTTGGCGAGGAGACATCAGCCAGTGGCTTCAAGGTAGGCGATCGGGTGGCCTGGACACAGTTTCCCGGAACCTATGCGCAGCTTGCCGTAGCTCCGGTTCGTCTGCTGGTTCACATTCCTGAATCCATCACCTCACAGCAGGCCGCTGCTGCCATGCTGCAGGGAATGACCGCGCATTACCTCGCTCACTCTACGTATCCGATCCAATCGGGCGACGAGATTCTCGTCCACGCCGGTGCAGGTGGAGTAGGCCTGCTTCTTATCCAGATTGCAAAGTCGCTCGGCGCGCGCGTCCTCACCACTGTCTCCAACGACGAAAAAGCTGAGCTCGCCCGCGCAGCCGGAGCCGATGAGATCATCTTTTACACTCGCGAAGACTTTGCTGCGGCGGCAAAAAAACTTGCGCCTGCCGGTCTTCATGCCGTCTACGACTCCGTGGGTAAAACCACCTTCGAGCAGTCGCTCTCGATCCTTCGCCCTCGCGGGACCATGGTTCTCTTTGGAGGATCCAGTGGAGCCGTCCCTCCGTTCGATCTGATTCGCCTCTCCCAAATGGGGTCGCTCTATGTCACTCGACCCACGCTCAAGGACTATATCGCCACACGACAAGAACTCGAACAGCGCGCCGGTAATGTCTTTCAGTCTGTTGCGAACGGGTCGCTCAAGCTTCGCATTGAACACGTCTACCCGCTGGCAGACGCCGCCCGGGCACACCGCGATCTTGAAGGCCGCAAGACGACCGGCAAACTTCTCCTCATCCCCTGAGTTCGATGTGAGCCTCGTGGTCCCGACTGCACAAGTTACTATGGGTGTCATCCGGAGCGAAGCCGTTCGCGAAAAGCGAACGGCGCAGTCGAAGGATCTGCGGGTTCTGCATTAGAGCGGATACTGCTACAGGAGTCCCATGAAATCTCTCCGCACGACCAACATCCTTCTCACTGTGATCGCGTTACTTCTTCTAGCCCTGGCCGTACGCCCACTGCGCACACCCGACCCAGTCTTTGCGCAGTCTCCCGACAGCGATTACTTCTTCGAGCCCGGCGTATTCCTCGTGCGACAGCCTAACGACAGTCAAAATATCTCTCTCTATGCCAAGGTCGTCGTCGATCTGCGCAACGGGCGGGTCTGGGGATTTCCGACCTTCACTCCGCTTCCATATCCCTCTGACGCCCTCTATAACAAGCCGCAGACCTCGCATCCCTTCGAACTGGGCCGTTTTGCGCTGGAAGACACCAAGAAATTCACCCCTGATAGCCCTTCTCGCTAAGCGGTTGTTTTTGACTTCGCATCGTCCCATGCCGCAAACTTGAAATACATCTTTACCCTGCAGCCAGTTGAACCGGGCTGCGCGATTTTATCTTGTAACGCAACGAAATGTTCGGGAAGCGCGGTGAAACTCCGCCACTGCCCCGCAACTGTGATTCGCGCACACTCGCCTTGTGCTCTGTGATTCTTGCCTGGCTCACTCCCACTGATCGTTTCTTCGGGAAGGGAACAGCCGAAAGGGCAGGTTTGAAACGCGACAGTCAGGAGACCGGTTTCGTTGTCGCACAGCAGCCACGTTCCCGAGGGGGGAACGAGGAGTCGATCTTCATGCTCGTATCCGCGCGTTCGTCTGCGGTCTCGCTTATCTTCCGTGTCGCTTCTTTCTTTGCGCTTCTCTCATTTGCTGCGCCTTCGCATGCCGTGATCGTGCGTGGAACCGTCACCGATCCGCTCGGTGCGGCCATTCCCGGCGCTCGTGTCCAGCTCATTCAGGGCAAAAACGTCGCCGGCTCGGGCCTCAGTGCTTCCGATGGCTCCTTTGAGATTCGCAGCACAGGGTCGGGCCGCTTCCTTCTGTTAACCTCGGCTCCTACCTTTACCTCCGGCATCGGGCAGAGCTTCTACGGGGGCCGCACAGATGTGGTCAACCGCAACGTCACTCTCGAAATTGCCTCAGTCACCGCGCAGATCACCGTTACCGCGACCGGTATTCCTACTCCGGTCCAGCAGGCCAGCTCTGCCATCAATCTCATTCCGTTCACCGCCTTGCAGAGCCGTGTTGGTGTCGTCGATGATCTGCGTCAGTCCCCCGGAGTCGCAGCCGTCCAGACCGGTCAGTACGGTGGCGTAGGCTCACTCTTCGTGCGCGGCGGAAACTCCGACGCCAACAAGGTGATGATCGACGGTGTCACCTCCGAAGACGTCGGTGGCCGCTTCGACTTCGGCACCGTCTCCTCGACTGCACTCGACGGGTTTGAGCTCTACCGCGGTCCTAACAGTGTGCTCTATGGCTCTGACGCCGGCGCCTCTGTCGTCAACTTCACCACGCCTCGCGGAGCCACCCTTCGTCCCATCCTGAACTACTCCGGCGATGCCGGGAACTTCCACACCTGGCGCAATGAAGCGACCCTCAGCGGAACGCATCGACGGCTGGACTACTACGGTGCCTTCTCGCGCTTCGACTCCTCCAACTCTCTTCCGCTGTATCGCTATCACTCCTCCACCAGCTCGGCGAATGTTGGATACAACTTCACAGGAAGCACCTCGCTGCGATTCACCATTCGCAATGGCGTCTCTGCCACCGGCACTCCGAATGCGCACGACTTTTACGGAGTCTCGGCGGATGGCAAACAGGCCGATCAGGACCTTTACTCCGGCGCGACCATCGAAGATCGTCGTAAAAACTGGCACAATCTTGTTCGCTACGGCATTGCCCGCAAACGGGAGCAGCTCGGCCTCTTTCAACCTTCCGGTGAGTTGCTGATGGTCCCATCGTTCTTCGGCCCTTACCCGGATTACTTCGGCAACACAGTCACCATCCGCGGAGCCAACGGCTACTCTGCTACCGGACGCGCCTCATTTCTCGCAGGCACTACGTTTCCTACTGGCAACGACTTCGCCTCACTCCGCGACGAACTTTATTTCCAGTCCGACTACACCTTCTCCCCGCACTTCATCGCTCTCTTCGGCTTCCGTTATGAAGATGAGCGCGGATCATCCAACACGGCCTTCAGCCGCGACCTCACAAAGCGGACAAATTATCAGTACACGCTTCAGTTCCAGGGCGACTTCTTCAATCGGATCTTCTACTCGGTCGGCGGCGGCATCATACGCAACGATCTCTTTGGAACCGCAGGTACGCCACGCTTTGGGCTCGCCTATGTTCCAATTCGACCCGGCAATGGATTCTTCCACGGCACCAAGCTCCGCGCCAACGCCGCTACGGGGGTGCAGGAGCCCTCGCTCTCAAACGAGTTCAACTCTCTTTATAAGCAGCTCGCTGACGCAGGCGCCTCCGACCTGATCGCTGCCTATAATGTTCGTCCCATTGAGGCGCTGCGCTCTCGAACCTTCGACGCTGGAATCGATCAGAACATCCTCAATCAGACGCTCATTTTGAAAGCTGGCTACTTTCATAATCAGTTCAGCCATCAGCTCGACTTTGTCGATCCCGGAACTCTGAAGACCGTCTTCGGAATCGACACCACCAAGGCCCAGCTCTTCGGTGCTCTGCTGAATACACTCGCCTACCGGGCTCAGGGCTTCGAGGGAGAACTTCAGTTCGCACCCACACCCCATATCTTTATGCGGGCTGGTTATACCTATCTCGCCTCTTTGGTCGAGCAGTCCTTTTCCACCGACGCGATAGCCAACGGAACTCTTTACGAAAACCCAAACCTTCCCGGAGTTCCCATCGGTTCCTCTTATCCTCTCGTTGGTCAGCGTCCGTTCCGGCGTCCACCCCAGACCGGCTTCTTCGCCGCGCAGTACACCACGACTAAGTTCTCCGCCGCGCTCAAGGGTGCCTTCTCCAGCCGTTCCGACGACTCGACCTTCCTCTCCTTTGCCGATGCCAACGGCGACAACACCCTCCTGCTTCCCAACCGCAATCTCGATTACGGCTTCGCCAAGCTCGACGCCTATGGAACCTATGCAGCGAACCGGCACGTTACCGTCTTCGCTGAGCTGGGAAATCTGCTCTCTCAGCAGCACATCGGCCCCATCGGCTATCCATCGCTTCCGTTCACCTTCCGCACCGGCCTCAAGGTGCGTGTAGGGGGCGATTAGATTGATTAGGCCGTCACTATTAACGCCGTCATTCCATTAACGCCGTCATTCCGAGCGAAGCGGCCAAGCCGCGTAGCCGAGGAATCCCTGTATTTTGCTCGAAGCAGCAATCAAGCCTGTCAACCCTCTGTCCACCGAACTCTCACAAACGAAACCGGATCCAGTTGCCGATCAGTTTCGCCGGTTTCGCTAAAATAGAGTCAGAAGGAAAAGCCCTGAACACATCGTCCGGGGCTTTCCGGTTAAGCCCCGGATTGAAAGGGAAGTCGTGCCGAGGTCCAGACCTAAGTTCAATTTTTGGAAGACTTTGCGCAAAAAAGTATAGGGTGGTGGATGGTTCGACGACAGGGTGTGGAGCGTCTAATCAGGAAGAAAGGTAACACGTCCCATGACCACTCCGAAGCTCTTCTTTGCGATTGCACTTTTTGCTGCACCCCTCCTCTCTGCTCAGGAGGGTCCTAAACCCACCCAGGCCATTGTTACGGTTGACTCCAAAACCCCCCAGACCCTGACGGCCCAGAATCTCAAGGTGAAGGTGAACAACCACGACGCTGAGCTCACCTCGGTCGTCCCTGTGACGCCCAACGGAACTCAGGTCGCCTTCCTCATCGACGACGGCCTCAGGACCTCGGTTGGTCGGCAGCTCTCAGATATCAAGAGCTTCATCAACTCGCTTCCGCAGGGAACGGAGATCTTGGTCGGCTACATGCAGAACGGGCGAGTGGTGCCTCAGCAGCCTTTCACCACCGACCTCAAGGCCGCCGCGGGAAATCTGAGGATTCCCCTGGGATCGGCGGGCGCGAGCGCTAGCCCGTACTTCTGTTTGTCCGACTTCGTGAAGAACTGGCCCGGAGGCGCTGAAGGCTCCAGCTCGCAGGGCTCCTTGCTCGCTCCGAAAGCCCGCTTCGTGATCATGCTCACCAACGGCGTCGATCCCTACAACGGCAGCGTCAGCCCTCTGAACCAGAACAGCGTCTACGTCGATACCGCGATCCACGACGCCCAGCGCGCTGGTGTGCCGGTCTACTCCATCTACTACGGCAACGCCGGAATTCGCGGAGGTGCAGCCAGCTTCAGCGGACAGAGCTACCTCGCTCAGGTGGCTGAAGAAACCGGCGGTCGCGGGTACTTTCAGGGACTCGGCAACCCCGTCTCCCTCTCGCCCTTCCTGGATCAGTTTCGCAAATCCATCGCAGAGAGCTTCGTTGCAACCTTTCCCGCCACGGCAAAGAATAACGATCTGGTCGAGCTGAAGTTCTCAACCACCTTGAAGTCTACAAAGCTTCAGGTGACGAAGAGCATCCGTCCAGGCAATCGCATCAGCGCTGCTTCCTCACCCTCGGCTAGCCGAGAGTGAGGCCAGCGGCCTTATAGATGGACTCGATGTAGCGCATGTCCTTGATCCCCTCTTCGCCAGACGTTCCCGGCGTCTGGTTCTGGAGAATGCAGTTCGTAAAGTGATTCACCTGATCTTTGAACTGGCTGGGATCGTGCAGCGTCGAGGCATCATCCGTCTTTGTAGGCGGCGAACTGCGATCCTTGCGGTAAGCCGCCGTGATGCGTTGTCCTTCGTAGTTGAAGTTGTCGAACTGAAGCCAGCCATTCGCCCCGAAGACCTTCGCATAGCTCGGCATCTGAGCTCCATAGGTCGTCGAGCAGCTGGCAACGATTCCGGAAGGGAAGCGCATCGTCCAGGAGAGATTCTCTTCAATGTCCTTGAAGCGCTCGTCCTCTCTGTTCGAGGTAGCCACGGCGGTGAAGGCGACAGGCTCTTCCCCGGTCAGATAGCGTGTGGCGTTCAGGCAGTAGATTCCGACGTCCATCAAGGGGCCGCCGCCGGCAAGGGCACGCTGCGTTCTCCACTCGCCCTTTGCAATATTGAAGCCGTTGGCGCTGTCAATCGCTTGTACCTTGCCCAGAGCGCCTGACTTGATCAGCTCGATCGTCTTCAGGGTGTAAGGCTCGTAGTGCAGGCGATACGCGATCATCAGCTTCACGTTCGCCGAATTGCACGCCGCAATCATCTGCTCGCACTCGGCCACGGTGACCGCCATCGGCTTCTCGCAGAGCACATGCTTCCCGGCCTTTGCCGAGCGAATCGTGTATTCCGCGTGCATGCTGTTCGGAAGGCACACGATGACGCCATCGATGGCTTTGTTGTCACGGATGCGATCCATCTCTTCGTAGCTGTAGATGGAACTCTTGGGCACGCCGTATTGCGCGGCGATCTTTTCTGCCTTATCGCGATGGCCGCTGACGAGTGCTGTAATGCTCGCAGACGAGCTCTGCGCGATGCCTCGCATATGGTGATCCGCGATGCGGCCGAGTCCGATGATGCAGTACCCGACTTTGCGTGCGGGAGCCTGTCCTACTAAAGGAACTGCTCTCGCGGCCAACCCTAAAGCTCCAAGCCGCGAAAATTCTCTGCGGGTCATCGTCACATAGCACCTCGAAACTGGATAGAACTTCTCCCGATCAGCATAGAGCAGAAGGCTCCAGCCGGATAGCCGGAGCCTTCGAATTTTTTGATT
>Ga0268266_10006800_pt1 | contig 10419 bp, 8 predicted proteins | sample KBSS13metaG_FD_190356 | JGI IMG/M metagenome (GOLD analysis project Ga0268266, IMG submission 190356) | Switchgrass rhizosphere microbial communities from Kellogg Biological Station, Michigan, USA - KBS S1-3 metaG (SPAdes) (version 2) | ecosystem: Host-associated > Plants > Roots > Rhizosphere >... | reverse complement strand
CCGGATCCTCGCCATGCAGGGCGGTTGGGACGTGCGCGGCGGCGGCGGCTTCAACCGCGCCACCCAGGCGCTCCGCCAGCCGGGTTCCACCTTCAAGCCGCTCGTCTATTCGGCGGCTTTGGACGCGGGCATGACCCCGGCCTCGATCATCATCGACGGCCCGTTCTGCGCGAACAACAAATGCTTCCGCAATTTCTCCGGCGGCTATGCCGGCCCGCAGACGATGCGTTGGGGCCTGGAGCAGTCGCGCAACCTGATGACGGTGCGCACGGCCAACCAGATCGGCATGCAGAACGTCATCAACCGCGCCCGGGAAATGGGCGTTGGCGACTATAGCCGCACGCCCTATCTGCCGATCTCGCTCGGCGCCGGCGACACCACGGTGCAGCGCATGGTCAATGCCTTCGCCACCTTCGCCAATCAGGGCCGGGCGCTGACCCCGACCGTGATCGACTATATCCAGGACCGGAATGGCCGGGTGATCTGGCGCGCCGACACGCGGCCCTGCGAGGGTTGCAACGCGCCGGACTGGAATGGCCGGCCAATGCCGCGCCCGCCGCTCCGGACCCGCCAGGTGGTCGACGCGATGACCGCCTATCAGGTCGTGCATATGCTGGAAGGCGTCGTGCAGCGCGGCACCGCCACCGTCCTGCGCGACCTGGGCCGGCCGATCTTCGGCAAGACCGGCACCACCTCGGGCCCGACCAACGTCTGGTTCATCGGCGGTTCGCAGCAGGTCGTCGCGGGCGTCTATCTCGGCTTCGACCGGCAGGCGCGCAGCCTGGGCGGCTATGCCCAGGGCGGCACGATCGCGGCGCCGATCTTCCGCCAGTTCGCACGCACCGCCTTCGAGGGCATGCCCGTCATCCCCTTCCGCGCGCCCACCGGCATCCGCATGGTCCGGATCGACCGCCGCTCCGGCCAGCGCGTGTTCGGTGCCTGGCCGACCAACGATCCGCGCGCGGGCATCATCTGGGAGGCGTTCAAGCCGGAGAGCGAGCCGCGGCGGACCGTCGCCCGCGAAGTGGTCGATCCCGCCGCTCGCCGCGCCGCGCCGACGCAGAGCAACACGACCAACGAGCGCCGCGGCGACAGCGATTTCTTGCAAAGAGAGGGTGGGATTTACTAGGTCCCTCCCAAGCCACTCAAAGGACAATGATATGCGCGCCGAAGCGCAAGCCTCTATCGACCAGATTCGGTCGGCCCTCGATCTGTTGCGCCGCTTCCTCGACTGGGACCGCGCGCTGAAGCGGCTCGGCGAGCTGAACGACAAGGTGGAAGACCCGACGCTCTGGGACGATCCCAAGGCGGCGCAGACGGTGATGCGCGAGCGCCGCCGGCTGGACGAAGCGATCGGCGCGACGCGGGCGATCGAGAAGGAGCTGGACGATACGGTCGAGCTGATGGAGATGGCCGAGGCCGAGGGCGACGAGGGCCTGGTCGACGATGCGGTGACGGCGCTCGCGGAGCTCGCCGAGCGCTCTGAGCGGGACAAGGTCGCGGCCCTGCTCGCCGGCGAGGCCGACGCCAACGATACCTATATCGAGGTCAATGCCGGCGCCGGCGGTACCGAGAGCCAGGACTGGGCGGAGATGTTGCAGCGCATGTACACGCGCTGGGCGGAGCGGCACGGCTACAAGGTCGAGATGATCGACTATCATGCCGGGGAACAGGCCGGGATCAAATCCGCGACGCTGATGATCAAGGGCGAGAATGCCTATGGCTATGCCAAGACCGAGAGCGGCGTGCACCGGCTCGTCCGCATCAGCCCCTATGACAGCAACGCGCGGCGCCACACCAGCTTCTCGAGCGTCTGGGTCTATCCGGTGGTTGACGAGAATATCGACATCGAGATCGTCGAAAGCGACCTGAGGATCGACACCTACCGCGCGTCCGGCGCCGGCGGGCAGCATATCAATACGACGGATTCGGCGGTGCGGATCACCCACATCCCGACCAACATCGTCGTCCAGTGCCAGAACCAGCGCAGCCAGCACAAGAACCGCGCCGAGGCGATGAACCAGCTCAAGGCCCGGCTCTACGAGGCGGAGCTGCAGAAGCGCGAGGCCGAGGCCAATGCGACGGCCGCCAACAAGACCGACATCGGCTGGGGGCATCAGATCCGCTCCTATGTGCTGCAGCCCTATCAGCTGGTGAAGGACCTGCGCACGGGCGTCACCTCTACCGCGCCCTCCGATGTGCTCGACGGTGATCTCGACCGCTTCATGGCCGCCGCTTTGTCGCAGCGGGTCACGGGCGAAAAGGTCGTGGTGGAAGATGTGGACTAGGTGTCTCCCGGCTTTGTTGCTCCTCCCCCTCGCCGCCTGCGGCGGGGGCGCGGGTAACAACCAGGCCTCGCCTTTCCCCGAACCGCACCGGCCGGTCGCCCCGGTCTCGTCCCGCTATCTCAACGAGGATTCGCGCGAGCGGGTCGGCGAGTTCGCCACGGTGAGCCGGCTTGCCGAAGTGCGCGAACGGATGTTCGTCGCCGATATCGGCGCGGGCGGCGGCTATTATACGGTGCGCCTTTCGCCTCTGGTCGGGGCCAAGGGCCGCGTGCTCGCCGAGGACATCATCCCGGCGACCATCCAGTCGCTCAGCCAGCGCATCCAGCGCGAGCGGCTGGACAATGTCGCTGTCCGCCTCGGCCAGCCGCACGACCCGCAGCTGCCGGCCCGCTCGCTCGACCGCATCTTCATGATCCACATGTATCACGAGATCGAGCGGCCCTCGGAGTTCCTCTGGAACATGCGCACCGCGCTGAAGAGCGACGGCCGGGTGATCGTCGTCGATGCCGACCGGCCGACCAGCCAGCACGGCACCCCGCAGCGCCTGCTGGTCTGCGAGTTCAACGCCGTCGGCTATGCACTCACCCGCTTCGAGCGGCTGCCGGACAGCGAATCCTATTTCGCCCAGTTCGAGGCTCGCGGCCCCCGGCCCGAGCCCGCCGCGATTCCGGCGTGCAACCCCTGATTTCGGCTTGGAGCGGCGGCGCGAAACCGCCATATCCGAGTCCATGCAGCCCTATCTCCAGCTCATGCGCCGCATCCTCGACGAGGGCGCGCAGCAGACCGACCGCACCGGCACGGGGACGCTCTCCGTCTTTGGCCACCAGATGCGCTTCGACCTCTCCAAGGGCTTCCCGCTTCTGACCACCAAGAAGCTGCACATCCGCTCGATCCTGATCGAATTGCTATGGTTCCTGAACGGCGACACGAATGTCCACTGGCTGCAGGAGAATAAGGTCAGCATCTGGGACGAATGGGCGGACGAGGCGGGCGAGCTCGGGCCGGTCTATGGCAAGCAATGGCGGCGCTGGGAGACGGCGGACGGGCGCGAGATCGACCAGATCCGGGACCTGATCGCGCTGATCAAGCGCGACCCCGGCTCGCGGCGCCAGATCGTCAGCGCCTGGAACCCCGGCGATATCGGCCGGATGGCGCTGCCCCCCTGCCATTTGATGTTCCAGACCTATGTCGCGAACGGGCGGCTCTCGCTGCAAATGTACCAGCGCAGCGCCGACGTCTTCCTCGGCGTGCCGTTCAACATCGCCTCCTATGCCATGCTCACTCATATGCTTGCCCAGCAATGCGGGCTGGAGCCGGGCGACTTCGTCTGGACCGGCGGCGACTGCCATCTCTATTCCAACCATCTGGAGCAGGCGCGCGAGCAGCTCAGCCGCGACACGCGGGCGCTGCCGACGCTGAAGCTGCTCCGCCGGCCGACCGACATTTCCGATTATCGCTTCGAGGATTTCGAGATCCGCGGCTACGACCCGCACCCGCATATCAAGGCCGAGGTCGCCGTTTAGCGCAAGCCCGATCATTTGCTCACGCTCCGGCGATTAACTACGATCGTAGTCGAGGTTCCGGGAGAATGTGCATGCGTCACCTGTTTGCGGGAATCGTGCTGTGCAGCGTGCCGGCGCCTGTCGCGGCCATGACCCAGGAGCCGGCGGGGCCGCAGCCCATGCGGCAGGTCCGCCGCATGTCCGCGCCGCCGGTCCAGATCGAGGGCCGTTGCGCGGCGGTGCCGATGCGGCTCCTCAACAACATTCCCGTGGTCCAGGTCAGGATCGGCGGTCAGGGACCGTTCCTCTTCGCGATCGACACCGCCGCGGGCGGCCATGGCCGCATCAGTCGGGCGCTGGCCGAGCGGCTCGGCCTCTCCGTGGTCGGCGAGGCGCGCACGCCGGCGCCGGGCGGAACGACCGCAACCCGCCCGATCTACGGCGCCGGCCCGATCGCCCTTGGCGGCGTCACCTTCAGCGGCGCGGGGCTGCTCGTCCTCGACACCGCGCGCGGCCCCGACCCCGGCTGGGACGGCATATTCGGCATCGACATGTTCCGCGATCTCACGCTGAGTCTCGACTATGGCAATGCCGTCGCCGGCCTCAGCCAGGCGCCGGTGACGGACGGTGTCGCCGCGACCTTCGACGCGGGCGTGCCCAATATCCCGATCGTGATTGCGGGCCGCAGCTTCCAGGTCGATCTCGACACCGGCAATGGCGCGGGCGGGCTGTTCCTGCCCGAGGCCGAGGCGCGTGCCCTGCCCCTCTCCGGCGAGCCCGTCGCGCGTGGCCGGGCGCGGACAAGCTTCGGCGAGCTGTCGATCATGGAGGCGCCGCTGTCGGCGCAGGTCACGGTCGGCGGCACGGCGCTCAACCATCATATGGTCGGCTGGCCACCGGCGCGCGGGTCGGGCAATCTCGGCTCGCGGGCGCTGGGCGGGACGCTGCTGCGTGTCGACCGCCGGAACGGCCGCGTGTCCATCACCATCTCGGGCGCCCGGCCTGCCTGCGCCACGGGCTGAAGCACGCGGCTTGGCAGCGGCGCCGGGCAGCCGCATAAGCCCGCCATGCCAGCGATCACCTTCTACCTCGCCCGCGCCGACAATGGGGTGATCGGGCGGGACAATATCATCCCGTGGTTCATCCCGGGCGAGCAGCGCCGCTTCAAGCAGATGACCATGGGCAAGCCGATGATCATGGGCAGGCGGACCTTCGAGAGCTTCCCCGCCCCGCTCCCCGGCCGCCGCCATATCGTGCTGACCCGGAACCAGGACTGGGCCGCGGCAGGCGCGGAGGTCGCGCATGACCGGGAGGAAGCGATCGCGCTGGCGGGGGACGTGCCCGAGATCGCGGTGATCGGCGGCGCGGAGATTTTCCGGATGTTCGACGATGTGGCCGACGCGGTCGAGCTGACCGAAGTGCACCTCACGCCGGAGGGCGACGCCACTGTCCCGCCCTTCGGTCCGCCGGCCTGGCGCGAGGTCACCCGCGAGGATTTCGAGACGCACAGCTTCGTGCGGCTCGAACGGGCTTCCCGCTAGCCGCGCCGCTTCCTATACGAAAGTCATGGAGCGCCTGGACGGGGGCTCGGCGGTTCCGGCGGCGTTTCGCGACGGTATCGTTGCGCTCGGCAATTTCGACGGATTTCATCGCGGCCACCAGGCGGTGGTCGGGCGCGCGGTCTCCCGCGCGAAGGCCGAGGGCCGCACGGCGCTCGTCGCGACCTTCGACCCGCACCCGGTCCGATTCTTCAAGCCGGACCTCCCGCCGTTCCGCCTGACCTCGCTCGACCAGCGCGAACGACTGTTCGCCGGGGCGGGTGCCGACGCGATGCTGGTCTACAGCTTCGACGCCGAACTGGCCGCGGTGACCGCGCCGGACTTCATCACCGATTATCTGGTCAGCCGGGCCGGCGCCGCGGGCGTCACCACCGGCGAGGATTTTACCTTCGGCAAGGGCCGTGGTGGCGATGTCGAGGTGTTGAAATTGCTCGGCCAGGCCAACCGCATCTCGGTCGACGCGGTCGCGGCGGTGGACGAGGATGGCGCGCCGGTCTCCTCCAGCCGGATCCGCGAAGCGCTGCAGGCGGGCGACTGCCGGACCGCGGCGCAGCTGCTGACCCGACCGTTCGCGATCGAGGGGGTGGTCGAGCATGGCGACAAGCGCGGGCGGGAACTGGGCTTTCCCACCGCCAATCTCGCGCTCGACCGCTATTTGCGGCCGCGCTTCGGCGTCTATGCGGTGCGCGGCCTGCTGCCCGGCGGGCGCGTCCTGGACGGCGTCGCCAATCTCGGCACGCGGCCGATGTTCGACCCGCCCAAGGAATTGCTCGAGCCTTATTTCTTCGATTTCGACGGCGACCTGTACGGCCGGACGATCGAGGTCGAATTGATCGAGTTCATCCGCGACGAGGCGAGCTTCGACAGCCTCGACGCGCTGAAGGCGCAGATTGACCGGGACTGCGACACGGCCAGGACATTGCTGGCGCGATGACCCTCGCGCCGACGCTCCACACCCCCCGCCTGATCCTGCGCGCGCAGCAGCCGTCGGACACGGAGCCGCTCATGGCTGCCTTCGCCGACGACGATTATGCGCGCTTCATCACCCTCCCCCGGCGCGCGCTGACCCGCGCCGAGGCCTGGCGCCCGATCGCGACGGTGCCCGGCATGTGGGCGGTGCGCGGCTATGGCCAGTGGATGGTCGAGGAGCAGGGCACCGGGCAGCCGGTCGGCCGGCTCGGCCCCTGGCACCCCGAAGGCTGGCCGGATTTCGAGATCGGCTGGTCCATCTTTCCAGAGCATCAGGGCAAGGGCTACGCCGCCGAGGGCGCGGCGGCGGCGATGATCTGGGTGCGCGAGACGCTGGGCCGGGATTATGTGATCCACCTGATCGATCCGGCCAATATCGCCAGCGAGAAGGTCGCGGCCCGGTTGGGCGCCAAGGTCACCGGGACCTGGAACATTCCCGATGTCGGCTCGGTCAACGTCTGGACAACCCATTGGGAAAACTTCACGCAAACAGAGGTTTACGCGAATCAGCGGGCGACGGGGGCATGACGAAATCCAGATATGTATTGCTCGGGCTGGCGGCCGTGGTCGTTGCGCTCAGCCTGTTCAACGCCTCCTGGCTGGCCGGCAGGCCGGAGGGGCGGCTGACCCTGATCGCGCATCGCGGCACCGGCCAGCCCATCCCGCATGACGCTCCGGGCGACTGCAATGCGCGGCACGTGCGCGCGGGCGAGCATGGCAATCTGATCGAGAACAGCGCCGGGGCGATGACCAAGGCGGTGCGCGACGGCGCCAATGGCCTGATGCTCGACGTCCGGACGAGCAGCGACGGCCGGGCGATGATCTTCCGCGACGCGCGGCTGGAGTGCCGGACCAACGGCACAGGCGCGGTCGCCGAGCGCGATTTCGCTTATCTGCGCACGCTCGACATCGGCTTTGGCTACAGCAAGGACGGCGGCCGCACCTTCCCGCAGCGCGGGCTCGGCATCGGCGCCATGCCGACGGTCGAGGACGTGCTCGCTTTCTACCGGACCATCACCCTGGTCTTCGACCTGCCCGACGCCCGGGCGGCAGAGGCGACGGTCGCCGCCTTCCAGCGCGCCGGCGTCGAGATCGGCCCGCGCCACGGCTTTGCCGGCCCGCCCGAGGCCCGCGCCCGCCTCCGCCAGCTCACGCGGAACGGCTTCGTCCTCGACAATGGCGCGAGCCGGGCCTGCATGACGCCTTATTACCAGCTCGGCTGGCTCGGCATAACCTCGAGCGCGTGCAACGGCACCACCCTCATCCTCTCGCGCCATGGCGGCTGGACGCTCTGGGGCTGGCCCTATCGCTTCCTGTCGCGGATGAGCGGCGCCGGCGCCCGCTTCTTCATCGCGGGCGACCATGCCCAGGGCGACAGCTGGATCGGCTTGACCGAACCCGAGCAGCTCGGCGAAGTGCCGCATGATTATACCGGCATGCTGCTGGTCGAGGACATGGAGAATGTCGGGCGGGCGCTGGTGCGGTAAGCCCCGGGAGTGAATAGAAAATCGTCATGCCGGACTTGATCCGGCATCCACCTTCTGACGGCACCGGAGGAGAAAAGGTGGATCCCGGATCAAGTCCGGGATGACGAAAGAGAGCCTGCACGGAGCGCTCTTGCCTGCACTGAGACGGTTCAAAGGTTTGCAATCCGGCCCTTCCCCGCTAAGTCCGCCCGCAATGTCCGAAAAACCCGATTACCGCTCGACCGTCTTCCTGCCGAAGACGGATTTCCCGATGAAGGCCGGCCTCGCCCAGAAGGAGCCGGCCATCCTTGCGCGCTGGGCGAGCGAGGGGCTGTACCAGCGCCTGCGCGAAGCCCGGGAGGGGCGCGAGCGCTTCATTCTTCACGATGGCCCGCCCTACGCCAATGGCGACCTGCACATGGGTCACGCCATGAACAAGATCCTGAAGGACATCATCGTCCGCTCGGCGAGCCTGCGCGGCTTCGATGCGCCCTACATCCCCGGCTGGGACTGCCACGGCCTGCCGATCGAGTGGAAGGTCGAGGAAGCCTATCGCAAGAAGAAGCTCGACAAGGACGAGGTGCCGGTCGACCAGTTCCGCGCCGAATGCCGGGCCTATGCGGAGAAATGGGTCGCGGTGCAGTCCGAGCAGTTCCAGCGGCTCGGCGTCATGGGCGAGTGGGACGACCCCTATCTCACCATGAAATACGAGGCCGAGGCGAAGATCTGCGAGGAATTGCTGAAATTCGCCGAGAGCGGCCAGCTCTACCGCGGCGCCAAGCCGGTCATGTGGTCGCCGGTCGAGAAGACGGCGCTCGCTGAGGCCGAGGTCGAATATGAGGACATCGTCTCGACACAGATCGATGTGGCGTTCGAGATTGTCGAGAGCCCGATCCCGGAACTGGTCGGCGCGCATGCGGTGATCTGGACGACCACGCCCTGGACGATCCCGGTCAACCAGGCTTTGGCCTATGGGCCGGAGGTCGAATACCGACTTGTCGAGGTTGGAGGTAATAAGCTTCTCGTGGCCTCTGATCCTTTGATCATGAGACAATTCGCTCGGCGGGTTTTGGGGCCAGTCGAAGACGAAGCTTGGCTCATGGCGACGTATGATGCGCCGTCGACAACCTTCAAAGGCTCCGACCTTGCCGGCACCATCGCCCGTCACCCCATGCACCATCTCGGCGGCTTCTTCGCGACGCCCCGCCCCTTCCTGCCCGGCGACTTCGTCACGACCGATGCCGGCACCGGCCTCGTCCATATGGCGCCGGATCATGGCGAGGACGATTTCCTGCTCTGCAAGGCGCACGGCATCGGCCCGGTCTTCGCGGTCGAGGATGACGGCAAGTATCGGAACGACTGGCTCTGGCTGGGCGGGCTGGGCAGCGTCATCAACGCAAAGTTCAACGCGCCGGACGGGCCGATCTGCAACGACCTGCGCGAGAGCGGCGGCCTGCTCGCGGCCAGCGCTGACTTCCCGCACAGCTATCCGCACAGCTGGCGGTCCAAGGCCAAGGTCATCTTCCGCTGCACGCCGCAATGGTTCATCCCGATGGACAAGGAACTCCCTCTCCCCTTCAGGGGAGAGGGTCGGGGTGTGGGGAATGTTTCCTGGACCGCTCAGGCTTCGGCCATTCCCCACCCCAACCCCTCCCCCGAAGGGGAGGGGCTTACGACCCTGCGAAAGACCGCTCTCCAGGCGATCGACGACACGCGCTGGGTCCCGGAGAAATCCAGGAACCGCATCCGTGCGATGATCGAGCAGCGCCCGGACTGGGTGATCAGCCGGCAGCGCGCCTGGGGCGTGCCGATCGCACTCTATGTGAACCGCAAGACCGGCGAATATCTGAAGGACGCTGCGGTCAATTCGCGGATCATCCGCGCCTTCCACGAAGGCGGGGCGGACGCCTGGTTCGCCGCCGACCATCAGGCTTTGCTCGGCAATGGCTACAAGCTCGAGGATTACGAGCCGCAGAAGGACATTCTCGACGTCTGGTTCGATTCAGGCTCGACCCATGCCTATGTGATCGAGGCGCGCTATGGCGAGGGCGTGCGCGCCGACCTCTATCTGGAAGGCTCGGACCAGCATCGCGGCTGGTTCCACTCCTCTTTGCTGGAGAGCAGCGGCACGCGCGGCCAGGCGCCCTACAAAAGCGTGCTGACCCACGGCTTCGCGATGGACGGCCAGGGCCGGAAGATGTCCAAGTCGATCGGCAATGTCGTCGATCCGCTGGCGATCATCCGCGACAATGGCGCCGATATCTTGCGCCTCTGGGTCGCGTCGACCGACTATTTCGAGGACGTCCGGATCGGCAAGGAAGTGCTCGCGGGCACGTCCGACGCCTATCGGAAATTGCGGAACACCTTCCGCTACCTGCTCGGCGCGCTGGACGGGTTCAGCGACGCGGAGAAGGTCGCGCCGGCGGGCATGCCGGAGCTGGAGCGCTGGGTGCTGCACCGGCTGGCCGAGCTGGACGCGGAGCTGCGCGACGCGGCCGAGGGCTATGAGTTCAATCGCTATGCCCGGGCGCTCATGGGCTTCGCCAATGACGACCTGTCCGCCTTCTTCTTCGATATCCGCAAGGACAGCCTTTACTGCGACGCCCCGAACGACCCGAAGCGCCGCGCCTACCGG
>Ga0268266_10006798_pt1 | contig 10421 bp, 10 predicted proteins | sample KBSS13metaG_FD_190356 | JGI IMG/M metagenome (GOLD analysis project Ga0268266, IMG submission 190356) | Switchgrass rhizosphere microbial communities from Kellogg Biological Station, Michigan, USA - KBS S1-3 metaG (SPAdes) (version 2) | ecosystem: Host-associated > Plants > Roots > Rhizosphere... | reverse complement strand
AGCATGGCGACGCGGCCCCTGGTCAGGACCGAGTAGCGGCCGGTGAGCGCGCCCCCGACCATGCGCGGGAGGGCGCGGGCCCGGTCGGCGAAGCTCGGCGAACCGGGCTTGCGGCCCTGCCAGAGCACACGGGCGAGAGCGAGGAAGGCAGCCCGCTGACGAACGCCGCGCGGGCTCGTGGAGGTCCGGGTGGTGGTCACGTCCGGTTCAACGCCGGATGCCCGATCCCCGTTCCCGCTCAGCGACCGGTGCGAGGCCGGTCACGCGAGAGCAGCGACCACACCACCACGCCGCCGAAGACGACCGCGCCGACCGCGAGCGCCCACGCGAGGAACTCGAAGACGGCGCCCACCAGGGAGAAGGCCAGGACGACGAGCAGCACGGCACCGAGCACCCGCAGCACGCGCACCTCCCGCTGACCTCGCCGGACACCCCATCCTCTCACGAATAGGACGAACGGGACCAGACGACACCATCGTGGCCACGGCTGAGAACCTCTCAGCGAGGTGTTGCATCGCGATAGGTAGCGATATATCGTTCGTGTCATCGAGCACCCGACCGAGGAGGCTCACCACGAACAGGAGACACCCCATGTCTGCCACGAACCCCACCTGGGACAACCCCTTCGGCCCGCGCTTCGGCGGCATCTTCGGACCTGGTTTCGGACCCGGTTTCGGACCCGGATTCGGCGGCGGCTTCGGCCCCCGCGGTCGCGGCGGGCGCGGCGGGCGCGGCGGTCCGCACCGTCGCCCGCCCTTCGGCCCCGGACCGGAGGGTCCGGACGTCGAGGTCACCGTGAACATCGACTCCGACGATCCCGCCGACCGACTCCGCGCCCGGCGCGGCGGTCGCGGCGGCCCCTTCGGCCCCGGCTTCGGTCCGGGCGGCCCCTTCGGCCCCGGCTTCGGCCCGGGCGGGTTCGGCCCCCGCGGCCGGGGCTTCGGTCCCGGACGGCGCGGCCCCGGCGGCCGCGGTCGCCGCGGACGCGGTGACGTGCGGCTGGCCGTCCTCGCGCTCGTCGCCGAGCAGCCGCGACACGGCTACGAGATCATCCAGGAGATCGCCGAGCGCTCCGGCGGGCGGTGGAAGCCGAGCCCCGGCTCGGTGTACCCCACCCTCTCGCAGCTCGAGGACGAGGGACTGGTCAGCGTGGAGAAGACGGACGGCCGCCGCGTCGTCCAGCTCACCGAGGCCGGCACGACCTACGTCGCCGAGCACCGCGAGGAGCTCGACAAGGTCTGGACCGCGTTCGACTCCGAGGAGGAGGACGGCCCGGACGCCGCGCTCTGGCAGCAGCTCGCCCAGCTGCACGCCGCGGCGCAGCAGGTGATGGCCACCGGCACACCCGAGCAGCTCGCGACGGCGACCGAGACCCTCACCGAGGCCCGCAAGACCCTCTACCGCCTCCTGGCCGAGTAGACCCGCCCAGACCTGCACAGACCTACACAGACCTGCAGAGACCTGCAGAGACCTGCACGGCCCCGCTCCGCCCTTCCGGCGGGGCGGGGCCGCCGCGTCTCTCAGCAGTCGCGCAGGTCGGGGTGCTGGTTGAGGATCTGGCCGCGGGGGCTGATGAACTCGCGGTAGATCTCCGAGTCGACCGCGGCCGGGGCGAAGGCGGCCACCCGGTGGCAGTTCTGGAAGGCCAGGACCACGCCGAAGTGCCGCTCCAACGCGCCGCGGATCGAGGTGCTGGCCAGCGCCCGCAGGAGCTGACCCCGCTCCTTCTCCGACGGCGGCGGCACCTCGTGCTCACCGAACGGCTTGTCCGCGCCCTGGTCGGCGGCCGCCGCGGAGACGACCTCCCAGGCGTACGGCAGCGAGTCGCGGACGACGGCGAGGAACCGGGCCTCGAGCTCGGCGGGGTCGAGCTCGCGGCGCTCGGCCGCCTCGAGGACGGAGGTGGGGACGTCGAGGGACATGGGTTTCCTTTCTCAGGCGGGAACTCTCGGGCGGGAGCTCTCGGGCGGGAGCTCTCAGGCGGGTACGAAGGTCGGGTGGATCTGGGCGGCGAGGTCGACGCCGGTCGCCTTGTCGCCCCAGGAACGCGCGTTGCGCAGGTGGAACTCGATCGTGCCGCGGTGGTAGGCGGCCCAGTCGCGGGTGCGGCCGTCGAGGTCGGCGAGGATCCGGGCCAGCACCGTGCGGTTCGCGGGTTCGAGCGCCTCGATCGGTTGCGCCGTGCCCCGCTCGGCGGCCCGCACCCACGCGGACTGGCCGAGGGCGCCGATCAGCGCGTCCCCGACCTGCTCGCGGAGCCAGCCGGCGTCGAGGTCGTCGGCGAGCTTGTTGCCCAGCACCCGCAGCGCGACGCCGTGCTCGGCCGCGTAGTCCGCGTACTGCCGGTACACCCCCACCCCGCGACGGGTGGGCTCGCAGACCAGCACCGTGAGGTCGAATCGGGTGAACAGCCCGGAGGCGAAGGCGTCGGCGCCTGCGGTCATGTCGACCGCGACGTACTCCCCCGGCCCGTCGAGCAGGTGGTTGAGGTACAGCTCCACGGCGCCGGTCTTGGAGTGGTAGCAGGACACCCCGATGTCGGCCTCGTCGAAGGCGCCGGTCACCAGGTACCGCACCCCGCCCGCGACGGCCGAGTACCGCCGCAGCAGCTCCCCCTCGGGATCGAGGGTGAGCAGCCGGGAGCCCGGGCCGGGCGGCGTCGTCTTGATCATCGTCTCAGCCGAGGCCAGCAGCGGGTTCGAGCCGCGCACATGGTCCTTGAGCCAGGTCAGGTCCCCGCCGAGGGCACGCGGGGGCGCCTCGTCCGGGTCCGCCCCCAGCGCCACACCGAGGTGCTGGTTGATGTCGGCGTCGACGGCCAGCACCGGCCTGCCGAGCCCTGCGACGTACCTGCTGAACAGGGCGGCCGTCGTGGTCTTGCCACTGCCGCCCTTCCCGACGAACGCGATCCGCACCGCTGGAGCCCCTTCCGTGTTGGAAAGGGTAACGGTAACGATGTTCACTAATGGGTGATTCACTCGGGGTCCCGGAACGCCGACGGCCCGCCTCCGAACCGGGGGCGGGCCGTCGGGTGAGACCGGGATCAGGCGGCGGTCTTCGCCTTGATCAGCGGCACCGCGTTGTCGATCGCGTACTGCGTGCCCAGCGTGGAGCCCGACGAGAAGGCGTTGATCAGGGTCGGGTCCTCCAGGATGAGCAGGTGCCCGGCCTGCGCTGCGGGGATCTGGTTGAGCACCGGGTCCGCCTTCAGCGGGGACGCGTCGCCGCCGATCGGGAAGATGATCGTCAGGTCCGCGGAGAGCTGCTCGATGTTCTCCCTGGCCAGCGACACGTAGAAGCTGCCGCCCGCCGCCTGCGCCTGGATCTCGGGCTTGTTGGTGAAGCCGAGGGACTCCAGGAAGTCGACGCGCGAGTCACCCTGGACGTAGGCGCCGTAGGAGTCGCTGAAGAACGCACCCACGCCGACGGTCTTGCCCGCGAAGTTCGGGTTGGCGGACTCGGCGGCGTCGAACGAGGCGTCGACGTCCGCGATGAGCTCGTCGCCCTCGTCCTTCTTGCCCAGCGCGGCCGCGACCTGCGAGGTCTGCTGCTGCCAGGTGGTGCCGTACTGCACGGTCACGCCGGGCGGCGCGGAGACGGTCGGCGCGATCTTGCTCAGCTCGTCGAACTTCTCCTTCGTGTTGTCCGACCGGGTGTTGAGGATCAGGTCGGGGTTGAGCGAGGAGATCTGCTCGTAGTTCAGCTCCAGCGTCGGCAGGATCGTCGGCGTGGACGTGAACCTCTCCGCCGCCCACGGGCCGACTCCCTTCCCCCCGAACGCCAACCAGTCGCTGACGGCGATGGGCTGGACGCCCAGGGCCAGCGCGGCCTCGGCGTCCGACCAGCCGAGCGCGACGACGCGCTGCGGGTTCGCAGGCACCGTCACCGGCCCGAACAGCGTCTCGACGGTGGCGGCGGCTCCGTCGGCGCTGCCACCGCTCGGCGTCGACGAGTCCTGGACCTGCCCGCAGGCGGCCAGGGTCAGGCCGACGGCGGCCGCGACGGCCGCCACCAGGATGCGGCTCCACCGTCTCTGGGGGTTTCTCACGACGTGCTCTCCGAATCTCGCGGGGTGTTCGTGTGGTGCCGCCCGATCGGCACGATCATGGGGGTGTCCGACACCGGGTCGACCAGGACGTCGCAGCGCATCCCGAACACCGCCGAGACGATGTCGGCGGTGACGATCTCCCTCGGGGTGCCCTCGGCGACGATGTCGCCCGCCTTCATGCAGACCAGGTGGTCGGCGTAGCGGCAGGCGAGGTTGAGGTCGTGCAGCACGATCGCGATCGTGGTGCCCGAGCGCCGGTTCAGGTCCGTGAGCAGGTCCAGCAGCTCGACCTGGTTGGCCAGGTCGAGGAACGTGGTCGGCTCGTCGAGCAGCAGCAGGTCCGTGCGCTGGGCCAGCGCCATGGCGATCCAGACGCGCTGACGCTGCCCACCGGACAGGCTGCCGACGGGCCGCCGGGCCAGCTCCGCGGTGTTCGTGACGGTGAGCGCCTGGGCGACGGCCTCGTCGTCCTCGGCGTTCCACTTCCGGAACCAGCCCTGGTGCGGGTAGCGGCCGCGGCTGACCAGGTCGGTCACCGTGATCCCGTCCGGCGCGACCGGGTGCTGCGGCAGGATGCCGAGAACCTGCGCGACCTCGCGGTTCGGGATGGTGGTGATGTCCTTGCCGTCGAGCAGGACCTGGCCGCCGCTGGGGTCGAGCAGCCGGGCGAGACCGCGCAGCGTCGTCGACTTGCCGCAGCCGTTCGGCCCGATGATCATCGTGACCTTGCCGGGCGGCAGCTCCAGGTCGATGCCGTGGACGATCTCCTTCTTGTCGTAGGAGAGGCGGAGCCCCTTGGCGGCCAGCGTGTGCCGGGTGGGGGTGTGGCCGTCCGACGAGTCGGTCGCGGCGAGCGCATCTACGGCGGTCATGTCTCCCTCGGGTGTTCTCTGCGCCGAGCTCATCCTCCTTGGCCCCCGGAGTTCGTGCGGGCGAGCTGCCACAACAGGTAGGGCGCGCCGATCGCGCCGGTGAGCACGCCCACCGGCAGGTTCGGCAGGAACGGGGCGTGCTGGGCGACGAAGTCCGCGACCAGCACGATCAGCGCCCCCACCAGCGCCGACGGCAGCAACGCCGGGCTGCCGTCCTTGGCGAGCCCACGGCCGATGGGCCCGGCCAGCAGCGCGATGAACGCGATGGGCCCGGTGGCCGCGGTGGCCACTCCGGCCAGCATGACGGCCGCGACGATCAGGCCGAGCCGGACCCGGCCGACGGGGACGCCCAGACCCCGGGCGGTGTCATCGCCCAGGCCGAGCATGCCCAGCACGCGGCCGAGCACCATCGTGATCGGCACCAGCACGACCAGCGAGACGAGCAGCGGGACGACCTGGTTCCAGTTGCGCCCGGACAGGCTGCCGGAGATCCAGAGCAGCGCGTCCTGGGCGTTGGTGACCTGGGCGCTGGTCATGAAGTAGCTGATCACCGACAGCAGCAGCGCGTTGAGCCCGATGCCGACCAGGATCAGCCGGTAGCCGGAGACCCCGTTGCGCCAGGCGATCGCGTACATCGCCAGCGCGGTGAGCACCGCGCCGCTCAGGGCGAACCCGGAGATCGCCAACCCGGAGAGCCCGAGCCCCACGATCCCCAGCACGGCCGCCGCGCTGGCGCCGGTGCTGATGCCGATGACGTCCGGGCTGGCCAGGGGGTTGCGGAGCAGGTTCTGGAACACCGCGCCGGACAGCCCGAACGCGACGCCCACCAGCACCCCCGCCACCGCTCGGGGCAGCCGCAGCTCGAGGATGACGTAGTTCGTGTTGCGGCTGCCCTGTCCGGCGAGGGTGGACAGCACGTCCGGCAGGGAGATCACCGCCGCGCCCACGACCAGCGACAGGGCGAACACGACGACGACGGCGATCGCCAGGCCCCCGGCCACCGAGATCCGCCGGACGCGGCCCCGGGTGCGGGTCTGCGCGAGGGACACCAGGGGGTCGGAGGAGGTCACCGCGGTCACAGTTCCGCCACCTTCCTGCCGCGCACCAGGGCGATGAAGATCGGCGCGCCGATCGCGGCCGTCAGGATCCCGACCTGGACCTCGCCGGGGCGCGCGATGATCCGGCCGAGCACGTCGGCGCCGACCACGAGGATGGGCGCGAGCAGGAACGAGTACGGGAGCAGCCAGCGGTTGTCCGGCCCGGTGACCATCCGGGCGACCTGCGGCACCGCGAGCCCGACGAACGCGATCGGGCCGACGGCCGCGGTCGCCGCGCCACAGAGCAGCACGACCGCGAGGCCGGAGACGATCCGCGCCCGGTTCACGTTCTGCCCCAGCGCCTTCGCCAGGTCCTCGCCGAGGGTGAGCGTGTTGAGCAGCCCGCCCGAGAACAGGGCGATCACGATGCCGACCCCGATGAACGGCAGCACCGACACCACGACGTCCCAGTTGCGGCCCGCGAGCGAGCCGACCTGCCAGAACCGGAACTGCTCGAAGGCGTCCGTGCTGGTCAGCAGGACGCCGGTGGTCAGGGAGACGAACGCGGCGTTCGCCGCGGCCCCCGCCAGCGCGAGCTTGATCGGCGTGGCGCCCTCCCGCCCGAAGGACGAGACGCCGTACACGAGGACCGAGGCGACGGCCGCGCCGACGAACCCGAACCAGACGTAGCCGGTGAGCGCGGTGAGGCCGAAGAAGTTGATCCCCATGACGATGAACAGCGCGGCGCCCGCGTTGACCCCGAGGATGCCGGGATCGGCCAGCGGGTTGCGCGCGATCGCCTGCATGATCGTCCCGGCCAGGCCGAGCGCGGCGCCCGCGAGCAGCCCGATCACCGTGCGCGGCATGCGTTCCACCCGGACGAACAGGTGGTCGTTGTTGCTCGGGTCGAAGCTGAGGAAGGCGTCGAGCACGGTGCCGACGGGGATGGGCTTGGCCCCCACCATCACGCTCGCGACCGACACCACGACGACGGCCGCTGCCGCGAGCACGAGCCCGAGGACCTTGCCGGGGACCGGCACACGACGGCGGGTCCCGCCGGTGGCCGGGGTGGGGTCCGCGACCGCGGTCACCGGTGCGTCCCGGGCGGGGCAGGCTCGCTCATCGTCTCCCGTTCCGAAGTGAGGCGGGCCTAACTTAGGCGAGGAGTAGTAGAGCCGGCAATGACCGACACGAACCCGAGATCAACGCCGGTCACCGCGCTGCGCGGCGTGACCGGACGTACTCGCGCAGTGTCGGCACGGTCGTCCCCGCCTCGCGGAGGTTGCGCCGGGCCCGCGCCCGCATCACCACGATGCCGATCGACGCGACCACCCAGAACACGTACTGCACGGTCCAGGCCACCCGGAACGCCTCCGGCGTGTACCCGCCCAGCGCGCCCAGCACCAGCCCGATCCCCAGCGAGACCAGCAACGACGCCGTGAACCCGCCGACGTTGACGATCCCCACCGCGGTCCCCTGCCGGGCACTGGGGTTGAACGTGCGCGCGTAGTCGAAGCCGATCATCGACCCGGGCGGGCCGAGCGCCAGCACCACCACGAGCACGACCAGCAGCCACAGCGGAACCGGCGGCGGGAGCAGGAGCACCAGGGTCCACATCGCCGCCGTCAGCACGATCACGCCGAGGACCAGGTAGGAGCGGCGGAACGGGTGCCGTGCGGTGAACGTCCCGAAGATCGGCCCCGCGACGATCCCGACGCCGACGAGCAGGGCGAGCAGCAGGCTCGCCGTCCCCGGTGCGACGCCCTGCCCCGCGACCAGGTACGGCACGCCCCAGAGCAGCCCGAACACCGTCCCCGAGAACTGCGTCCCCATGTGGCTGAACAGGCCGAGCCGGGTCCCGGGCTCGCGCCACGAGGAGCGCAGTCCGTCGAGCACCTCGCGGGGGGTGGGGGCGTCCGGCCGGGCGGGTGAGCCGGGCGGGCTCTCCCGGAACACCGCCAGCACCGCGATCGCCGAGAGCAGGCCGAGCGCCGCCGCCGACAGGAACGCAGGCGTCCAGCCCGGGCCGTGCAGGATCGCCGCCAGCGGCACCGCCGAGAGCACCTGGCCGATCTGCCCGAGCAGGCCGGTCAGCTGGGTCAGCACCGGCACCTGCCGGGCCGGGAACCAGGCGGAGAGGACCGAGAGCACGCTGATGAAGGTGAAGGCGTCCCCGGCCCCGACCAGGACCCGGGCGGCGATCGCCAGTGGCAGCGCCGTGGCCAGGGCCAGCAGCGCCTGCCCGACCGCCATCAGCAGGGCGCCGGTCACCACCAGCGCCTTGGCCCCGAAGCGGTCCAGCAGCACCCCCGCGGGCACCTGCAGCGCCGCGTAGACGAGCAGCTGCAGCACGACGAAGCCGGACAGCACGGCGGGCGAGGCGTCGAACCGGGCGGCGGCGTCCAACCCCGCGACGCCGAACGACGTGCGGTGCAGCACCCCGACGGTGTAGGCGAACAGACCGACGGACCAGACGAGATACGCGCGTGCAGAACCCATGGCGCGTCCATGGTGAGCCATGACGGCGGCTACAGGCCGGACGGGGCCTCCGCACGCCAGCCGTCCACGACGGCCGGATCCTGCAGCTCGAGGAACGCGTTCACCTGGGAGTAGGTCGCGCACACGGTCTCCGGGCGCAGGCAGACCTCGCCGAGGAACTGCTCGACCGCTCGGGAGAAGCCGCCGCCGGACCAGTCGTTGAAGTGGTTGCCGACGACCAGCGGGGCCCGGTTCCCGGTCGCCGCGGACTCGTACGCCGTCCGGTACGCACCGAGGGTGACCTGCTCGAACTCCGCCGCGCGGGCCGGTTGGTCGCGCGCGCCGTTGAGCACGTACCAGAGGTTGTAGTCCATCAGCACGACCTTGCGGCCCAGCGCGGGCACGGTGACCGTGGGCATCCCGTACTCGCGGACCGTCCCCGCCGGCGTGGCGTGGTCGGTGGGCCAGGTGATCCCGCGGGTCACCCGGCTGGTGTCGTAGCGCAAGCCTGCCGCGGCCATGGCCGGGAAGGCCTGGGCCCAGTCCCCCTCCAGGCAGGGGGTGCGGCCGCCGCGGATGTCGCCCTGCTCGACCCGCAGGCCCAGGTTCACCCGCGCGGACTCGACGAACCCGCGGAAGCTCCCGAGCTCGTCCGCCCACATCGACTGCGACCAGTCCCGCCCGCTCGGCGCGGAGCCCGCGCAGAAGTGACCGTTGTAGTGGGTGCCGATCTCGTGGCCGAGGTCACGGGCGAGGTTGAGGTCCTCGACCAGCGTCCGGACGTCCGCGGCCGTGCCGCCGAAGCCGATCGAGGACTGGCCCGGTCGGTGCCCGGGGCCGGTGTACTGGGCGGACTGGTCGTCGGTGAGCAGGTAGGTGCCGGACAGGAAGCCGGTGACCCGGGCCTCGGAGCGGGCCGAGATCTCCCGGACCCGCGCCCAGTGCTCGTGCGAGCCCGCGCCGTCGAAGGAGAACAGCACGAACTGCGGTGGCCGCTCCCCCGGCGCGTACCGGCGCAGGTAGGGCGCGATCCGGGCGTCGGCGATCTCGACGGCGGCCTCGACGGCGGCCTCGACACTGCCGGCCGCCGCGGGCGAGCCGGGCTCCACCCCGGCGAGGGCGGCTGCGGGGGAAGGCGCCCGGTCGTCGAGGATCACCAGGAGCGCGAGAACGGCCACGACCACCGCGAACAGCGTCGTGACCCGGCCCGATCCACCCACGGTCGAGACGCTAGGTCGCCCGGACGGGTGGTCCGCCCGATTGCGTGGCGTGTCCCGCCGATGCACCGGAACGGAGCAGCGCGGGGGATGCTGTGCGGGGCTCCCGGTGTTGCACGGGGAGGATGGGCCGAAGTCGGTCGGAAGTCAGGCACGAGTCAGTCACGACGAGGAGGTACGTCAGGTGCTGGATCCCGCGGAGCTGTACCGCGTCGAGGAGGGCGTGACCGCCGACCCCGACGGGTCGGTGCTGCTGGTGGTGCTCGACGGGTTCGTCGACGCCGGCAACGCCGGTCGGCTCGCGGTCGAGGCGTTGCGCGAGGGCAGGGACCCGAGCGTCGTGGCGTCGTTCGACACCGACCAGCTCGTCGACTACCGCTCGCGCAGACCGCCGTTGACCTTCGACACCGACCGCTGGGCGGCCTACGAGCCGCCCGTGCTGGACGTGGTGTCGCTGACCGACACCGCCGACGCGCCGTTCCTGCTGTTGGCGGGCCCCGAGCCGGACACCCAGTGGGAGCGGTTCGTGGCCGCGACCGAGCAGCTCGTGCGCACCCTGAACGTGCGGCTGGTGGTCACGTTGCAGGGCATCCCGATGGCCGTGCCGCACACCCGCCCGATCGGGGTGACCGCGCACGCCACCCGCAAGGAGCTGATCGAGGGCCACGAGCCGTGGTTCGCCGAGGCGCAGGTCCCGGGCAGTGCCGCGGGGCTGCTGGAGTACCGGCTCGGCGAGGCGGGGATCGATGTCGTCGGGTTCGCCGTGCAC
>Ga0268266_10006797_pt1 | contig 10421 bp, 8 predicted proteins | sample KBSS13metaG_FD_190356 | JGI IMG/M metagenome (GOLD analysis project Ga0268266, IMG submission 190356) | Switchgrass rhizosphere microbial communities from Kellogg Biological Station, Michigan, USA - KBS S1-3 metaG (SPAdes) (version 2) | ecosystem: Host-associated > Plants > Roots > Rhizosphere >... | reverse complement strand
ATTAACGGGCTGCGTATTCAGGCAGCGGCCCATGCTGAAGGCCATGTCCTGGTCGCTGACGAATTGCTTGTCGGTCAAAATCTTAAGCAGCCGACCGCCTTGCGCCTTCTGGATATTGACCGCCTCATCGAGCTGATTCGGCAGGAGGAGACCGTCCTCGATCAGGACATCCGCGATGCGTTCTCCAAAGGATTTGCTTCTCGCGCTCATGGAAGGGCTAAGAAGCCCGCGGCTCCAACTTGTAGACCTCCTGAAGCGTCTTAATGATAGTCGCCGGCTTGGTCAGGTACCACGTGACGTTGTAATCGAGCGATTGCTGCACCGCCTCGCGCGCCTCAGCATCAAACGGATTACAGACCGCCACCATGATGGTGCGACTGATCAAATCGAATGGCACAAAGAGCCGTTTGATCGTCAGCTCGTCGGGCAGCATCCGCACAACCTGACGATCGATATCGTAATATTCCAGCGGCACATAGGCGAACTTGGTCCGGTCAATCAGGGCCGAGAGCACGGCTTCCATTTTTTCGTCATTATCCTGGCAAAGCCAGGACAGGAGCGAGGTTGCCAGCATTCGATCACCCATCGCCTTGTTCGCTTCCTTCACCGCGTCGAGCGCGGCGCTCATCTCGTCCTCCGGAAACATTTGCTGAAGGACCAAGAACTTCCCGAGCTGATCGTTGCCCTGCTCGGGATCCTGGAGTGAGATGCGCTTGCCAACCTGGCCGGTGCTGCGTCCACCGATCTCGAGCAACCCGCTGCTCGCGGAGGGCGTCGCGGCTGTATAGGTCGATGTCGCAACGAGCGCGTTATGGGCGCCAGTTTCCTCTCTGATCTGCCCCGCTTGCTGGAGGCGGGTTTCGATTTCGCCCAGCATCGCAACGATCTCCAGCGCGGTCGGCTCCACTGTCAGGACCGCTTCGCATTCCTGCATGGCGAGCGAGAAAGAGCCAACGTTAAAATATGCTTCGGCCAAACGACGAGAGGTTCGGAGCGCCTCCTCGGCTTTCCCGAGTTTGTGGTACGCGACCTTTAGGATCTCCAGCGATTGATAATCGTCGTGCTGTGTTTGAGTAATAACCTCAAACATCTCAATCGTCTGAAGAATCTGGCTGCGTTCCTCTTCTGATAGGGTGTGTTCCAGCACGAGGCGGTAAAAAGCTAGAACCATGCCGATGGCGTCCGGCACCGCTCCGATTTGCTAAGAATTATGAAATTTCATCGAAACCAGAACCGCGTACTGCTGCCTATGTTAGCCCGCAAAGCTGCCCATTTTCGGCTTTGACAGTTTAGCCTCCGGCCTGCCTTCGTTGCGAGCGCGTTTCAGCGTCGCCCTTTCCTCCTCAACTTCTGAGCTCTGATCTCCGTTTCAGCTTTCCAGGTTTCTGTTTCCGCGCTATAAGCTGTTTGATTCAGATTCCTCCCCGCTGTGTCCACCCCTAGCCAGTGTTTACCCCAGGCTTTCACTTTGCCAAAGCAGGCACGAGTGCGCTTCAACGCCTTTACGTTGGCGGAACTGTTGGTGGTAACCGCCGTGATTGCCATTCTTCTCGGGTTCCTGATCCCGGCTCTTTCGCTAAACTCCGGACGCGCCTTGGAAGGCGACGCCCGCAACTTCGCTGCCCAGTTGGAAAACGCGCAACTGTTAGCACTGGCCAAGCGCACGAAGACGAGAGTGCTGATCGCCGCGACCAACGACTGGGGTCCTGATACGAGCTGGCGAGCATATCTCCTCGCGCGTTACGACGGCACCTCCGGCAACTGGTTGCAGCAGGGTAAATTGAATCGCCTCTCCCAAACGGCGACGTTCGATTCCACTGCGGGAATTGTTGCGGCGCGCAGCACAGCCTCTACTCCGGTCGTCAAGACGCCAAACGTCACTCCGGCTCCAAGTCCGGCTAGTTTCACCGGTGCCTATGTGGAATTCTTGCCGAACGGGTCCACCACCCTAGATCCGAGCGCTACGCCGGAAATGATAGCGATTCAGGATGGCTTTGTCCCCGCCGCAGGCCCCTCACCCACGCCGGTTCACAAAAACCAAGCTTTGCGTTCGGAGCTGACGATCGATCCGCTGACCGGAAACGCCGTTCTAAGATGAATTGTCTCGATCACACCAGAGCGAGCGACCAAGGCTTTTCCCTTATCGAAGTGGTTCTGGCGATCGGCATCGTCAGCTTCGCCGTGCTTTCTATTTTTGGCCTACTCCCCGTCGCTACGGATACGAATAAGCGGGCGCGCGACGAGCATTCAGCCGCCCAACTTGTGAATAACGAATTCGAACGAATCCGCTCTTTGAGTTCAGCGACTTTTCCGGTGACCTACGTCACCCGATATTACGACGCCAGCCTGAATGATCTGGGGACGACTCTCAACAGCGCTGCAGTCTATCAACTTCAAATCGTCATTTTGACCCCAGCTGCCCCGGCGCCCGCCGATCGCATTCTTAATGCGGAAGTTCGCTACCCGGCGAATGCCGTCGCGGCGAACCAGAATGTGGTTCGCATCCCTACGTTAATGAACCTGCCACCATGAGAAGGTCGACCGCCTTTACCTTGGTCGAGTTGCTAGTCGCGCTCGCCATTACGGTCGTCCTCGTTCTACTTCTTGCCAGTGTCGTGACGGCGACTCTAGGCGCGTGGACTCAGGGTCGAAATCGTCTGGATACCTCTTCCAAAGCGCGTCGGATACTCGGCCGGCTCAGCAATGAACTAAAGGGAGCCATCGCGAACTCGGCTCTCGGCGAAAGCCAGATTCAGTTTGTCGAGAACGCAACCCTCGGTGCCGTCCCGTCCCCAACTCCTGGCACGGCCGAGAATGCATTCTTCGTCGCACCGTATCCGAATTTAGGCGCAGGTGACCTGTGCACAATTGCCTATTCTTTGGACACTGGCACCCACGAGCTGAAACGGGCTTTCAGGAGCAGCGATCAAGTTTGGACCGATCCTGCGGCCGACCGATATCAAGTAGCCGGCTACACTTACAAATCCACAGACTGGCATGTTATTTCTACCGGTGTTACCCAATTCGAAGTCAAGTGCTTTTCTCAGAATGACCTAGATCACGATCTAACGCCTGCCTATAGCTGGGATTCAGAGTCGATTGACATATTCATGGCCGGCAAGGCGCCCCGGCGGATCGTTCTTCGGGTGCAGGTGCTCGACGATCGCACCGCCACGCAGCTCGCTGGGATGGCTGTCGGGAGTACACCTTACAATCTTATCGTGCAACGCTGGGCTCAGGAGTTTACCTCCGATATTTCGTTGCCGCCGCCATGAAGACTTCGCACCGCGACTCCGCTTTCGCCCTCTCGGTCACCTTGGTTTTGATGGCGCTAATCGTCACCGTGATCGTCGCCTACCTTGCAAACACCCGCAACGATCGCTCAACTTCCGCGATCTACGTCAATCGCATTCGCGCAAAGATCGTTGCCGAGGACGGTCTGGCCGCGGCCACCAAACTTCTCAGTAACAATACGCGCTACGGTAACTATATCACGGCGATGCCCATTCCTTCGCCGGCACCCGCACGGTTGTATTGCGAAGTATATCGCCCGACCGACTCCGCGGACACCACCACGGCAATCGCGAACGATTATTTAACATTAACAAACGCTGCCGGAGAAATCCTGGTCTCCCGCGCTGCCACACCCTCTGGCAACCCCCAGGTCGATCTGCGCCCGACACCGGCGATGATTCCCGGAGGCGGTCCTTTCAGCATCAGTGACCCAGGCTTCACGGTCAGCAACAGCTATGATTTCAACCAGATTGTTCGCCTCGGCACCAATACCAGCGGTCGGCTCGTCAACCCATCGCAGACGCCGGCCTTTGGCCAATGGGTTCGAGTCCGTGACGCCACCAACGAACTAACTGGTCGCTACGCCTACTTCATCGAAGACGAAAGCATGAAGGCCAATGTCAACGTAACCGGTAACGGTCTCGCCGGCGGCTCAAACTTGCGGGTCAACGATCTCACACTGCCCCTGCCGACTCCTGCACCGACCACCCAGCTCCAAGAACTTGATCCGGCCGCCATTTTACCGACCAGCGCGAACCGTTCAGCCGCGGACAGTGCGCTCATCGGGATCGCAACCGCCGGCAACCGCCTCGCCAGCCGCTCTAGCCTTGCCCTTCTCGACCAATGGACTTCCAACTTCTCGGATTATGCTCATCTTGTCACGGTCGTCTCTCGCGACGACGACACGACTGCTAAAGGCTGGCAGAGAATGGATCTCAATGCCCTGGTAGCTTCCGCGACCGACAACGCGTCGAAAGTGGCCGTAGCCAATCGAATCGCCAATTGGATTCGAGATGCGTGGACAGGCCCGCCATTGCCTGGCTTATTGAATTATCAGATGTTTAACGACAGTCGGCTGCGATTTCAGATCGCCGCCAATATCGTCGATTATATCGACGCTGACAATACGCCCACCGACATGGGCGACGTCGTCCCAGATGGCTACATAATACCGGTCCCGGTCCTTGGGATAGAAAAGATTCCATACCTTGCCGCAGTCGAGGTTATCTATGAGGCCTCCGGGAGTACCTGCCCCTCTCAACCTGTCGCCGGAACCTATTCGGCCACCCTCAAAATGAAAATCCAGCTACGGTTTCTTAACCTCTATGAGACCGCTCTCGATCTCTCCGGCAATGTCAGTGGGGTCGAGATCAAGGGAGTTCCCATCGTTTCCAAGAATGGGACCAGTGTCTTTGACAAATCGGTAACGAACTATGTTATAAACCTGACGAATCTCACTCCGGTGAAAGGGACTGGAACGTTGGTCTCCGCAGGCATCGATGGCATCAGTGATTCTGGCGCTCGCACTTTCCAAACAGACTGGCTCGAGAACCAGTCGGTCACATTCACCGTGACGGCGAGCGACGCAAAGCCACGTCTTCTGGCTGGTTTGATTACAGTCAAGGTCTTCGGAATCGATAACGAGCGTCTGGATGATACGGCAATCGTTACCAACATTATCGCGACCGGATATAACTGGAGCGGCACCAGTTCAACGGGGGATTTCCTGAACGAAGCGATAACCCGTCCGTTGCAGATAGCATCGATCAACGTGCCTTACGCCGTAGCCACCGGAACTACGACAGCTATTAACTTCGGCGATCCTCGCGTCAGAGGCCATCTTATCAGCGATCGTTGGTACAACATAACCCGGAGTGATGCTTCGACGCCCGCCACGACTAACCGAATCGCAGCCTACATTGATAAAGCCGAAATCCTGAATCGAACCTACGCCTTTGACTGGTATGACTATACTGGGAACCGCCCTCTCGCCTTTCTCCGTAACGGCCCGATGCGCAGTGTCGGGGAATTGGGAAACGTTGCAGCTCCGGAATATCCGTGGCGAACGCTTTACCTCCAATATCCTGAACGCCCCGCGAACACGCTTCAGCCAGGTCCGGCCACAGAAATTCCCGAGCGGCGGAGCGCCTCGGTCGACTATGCCCTAATCGACCTTTTTCGGACCCAAACGGCTCAATCCCGAGCCGGAGCAGTAAACATCAATACTCAACAACGGTGGGGATCCCAACAACACCCCTTGGCACCGTTGTTCCTCAGCGAGCTGATTGGAAATCAGCCGTCATTAAGCCAGACCATGGTTGATCGTCTTTGTGACGCAACCGCGAGCGCCATTATTAGCCCAATCTTCGACCGGCGGATCGCCGCTGGACCTCCGCCCGATAATTCCCCAGTTCGACCGTTCTTTCAAATTGGCGAATTAGCTTCAATCCTAAGCAGAATCGTGAACACAAGCGCCAATACCACCACAGGTTCACCCGCGCGTTCCACTGTCACCTACAGCTTCTTGCGGAATAGTCCGACCACAGCCTCGGAACCGAATCCAAATTTTCGAACTGACAGCCTCGCTGAGCAGGAATTTCGCGAAGTGAGCAACTCGATCACGACGCGCGGCAACGTTTTTCGCATGCTTTACGTCGGTCAGGCGGTCAAGGATTTGAACAAGGATGGTAATGTCGATCCTTCTGAGATCCAGGCAGAATATCTCGGCGAAGCATTTGTCGAACGCCAGAGCGTCTTCCAACCCGACGGCATCAATCCGGATGCGGTCAAGACGGTTGATAGCATTTACAAAATCACAGCCAACCGGGTAATCATCGAATGATCAGGTTTCTGACTTTCCTCGGTTTCGTTCTGTTGGGCAGCAGATTCAGCCTTGCTTTCGAACCACCCAGGATTGTTTCGACTTCTCCTCAATTCTGGGAGATTGGAGTTTCGCCATCCGATCAAAAAACAATCGCCGTAACCTTCGATCAAATCATGCGAAGCGGGTTCTGGGATTTCCTTGGAAACGATACCCTAAGTCCACAAACGAACTACGAGACAGCTATGGGCTCCGATCTCAAATCGTTCAGCCTGTGTGTCACGCTGCTTCCCGGGAAGGTTTATATCATGGCCCTGAACGAAAGGGGAATTCCCGGCGTTGGCTTTCAGAACGATAAAGGGATTTCTCTGAAACCGACTTATCTGGTTTTCCGAACCGCCGGCAATCCCTCACGGGAAGACGCTCCGCCACACGCATTGAGCACTTTTCCGGGCAACGGCGCGCGGAATGTTAACCCCGCCACAATCAAAGCGATCACCGTTAGCTTCGATCGAGCAATGGATTCGAAGAAGCACGGGTTTCACCTGTTTGAAGGAAAGCGGCCCGTGGATCTCACAAGAACCACGTTCACTTATTCGGCTGATGGTAGAACTTTCAACCTAACCTACGCATTCAAGTCGTCGACTCGCTACGAGATTCAGATGAATGGCATCGAGGATATCGGTTTCGCCGCGACGAACCGCGCGCCGCTGTGGCCGGTTCATTTCGCGTTCACGACCGGGCAGCCCCATTGAACAGCGAACCGTTTGGGCTCGAGGCACTCACAGCGAGACGGTGTTGTGCAGGTCGGGTCCGGCTTGTTGGATCGTTCTCTCGACAAGGTGCGTTTCCTAATTGGGCGAACCCGTTGTGAACGACTAGGCAGTCAACCTATTGCCGGGGTCAGTGTCCCCGGCTACAAATAGCCATGCCATTCTTCAACACTCTGCTGACTAGCCGTCCGGTCTTCACTTCGCCGCTGATTATTCTTGCGCTAACGGTCTCCAGCATCTTCACGAGCGCGGCTGGCGGGGCTGGCCCACGCGCAACCGGAACTGGGACGACCGACCCCAGCTCCAACACACCCGCAGTGGGCAAGGCACCGAAGCCGCTCTCGATCCTGATCTTGGGCGGAACCGGCTTTACCGGACCCTTCCAGGTGAAATATGCGCTCGCCCGTGGACACAAGGTGACGGTGTTCAATCGCGGCAAGACGCACCCCGGCGAATTGCCGGAGGGCGTCGAGCAGCTCATCGGCGATCGCAACGGACAGCTCGACGCGCTTAAGGGACGCAAGTGGGATGTGGTGATCGACAATCCGACGATGCTCCCGAAATGGGTGCGCGACGCGGCCGAGATTCTAAAGGGCAATGTCGATCGTTATGTCTTTATCTCTACCATCTCGGTTTACGCTAACAACACCAAGCCGGGCATGGATGAAACCGCGCCGCTCGCGAAATACGACGGTGCCGATGCCATGAAGGAAACGCGGGACACCGTGATCGCGTCGAAGTTTGCTCTCTATGGACCGCTCAAAGCGCTCTCGGAAAAGGAAGTAGAGAAATGGTTTCCCGGAAAGGCGCTCATTATCCGCCCGGGATTAATCGTGGGGCCGGGCGATCAGACGGACCGCTTCACCTATTGGCCGGTGCGGATCGATCGTGGTGGAGAAGTGCTCGCGCCAGGCGACCCGAGCGATCCGGTACAGTTCATCGATGCGCGGGACCTTGCGGAGTGGGCGATCCGGATGGCTGAGCAGGGCACAACTGGTATTTACAATGCTACCGGGCCGGCCACGCCCCTGACCGTCGGTGGAATGCTGGAAGGGATAAAAAATGCCCTCGGGTCGACCGCGAAATTCACCTGGATACCCGCGGATTTTCTCGAGAAATCAAAGGTGGAACCTTGGTCGGATATGCCGGTCTGGGTGCCGCCGACGGGTGAAGACGGCGGCCTGGGGCGGATCAGTATCCGACGCGCGCTGGACAAGGGGCTGACTTTCCGGCCACTCGCGGTGACAGCGCGCGATACGCTGGCATGGTTCAAGTCACTCCCGAAAGAGCGTCAGGAGAAATTGCTTGCCGGGATCACACCCGAGCGCGAAGCCGAGGTACTGCTGGCGTGGCATAAACAAGCGAAGCAATAAATGCGGTCATCCCGAGAGCAGTCGAGGAGTGACTGTTAGGCGGACTTAATGAAACGCTCGCTCGCTCTCTTGCAGAACGTGGTTGACGTTCGCCCTAACGAAGTGCGCGCGCTGCTGCTCGCCTGCCTTTTCAATTTTGTCATTCTCGGCAGCTATTACGTCATCCGGCCGATCCGGGACGACATTGCTGCGGCTGGCGGGACGGAAAATTTGTCGTGGATGTTCACCGGCACACTGGTGGTGACGCTGCTGGCCAATACTGCTTTCTCGGCCATCGTCGGGCGCATGCCGCGCCGGAAGTTTCTCCCGATCGGCTACCGTTTCCTTATCGCGAATTTGATCATTTTCTATTTCCTCATGCGCACGGTCTCACCGACGCAAAATGTCTGGATCGGGCGCGCGTTCTTCGTCTGGGTGAGCGTTTTCAATCTCTTTATCGTGACACTTTTCTGGGCCTTCATGACCGATCTATTTGATAGCGAGCAAGCAAAGCGGCTCTTCGCTTTCATCGCGGTCGGCGGACAACTGGGCGCGATCGCCGGGCCGCTCTTCACCGCCTCGCTCGTGCAGCGAATTGGCACGCCAAATCTCCTCCTCGTCGCCGCTGCCGGGCTGGAGCTCGCGCCCTGGTGCGTGAAATTTTTCCCCACGGTTAATCCTGATCCCAATCCGAATCGGCCATCAAGGGAGCAGGAGGAGAAAGGCGCGGAACAACCTATCGGCGGCGGGATCATGACCGCGTTCACCCATGTCGCGCGCTCGCCTTATTTGTTAGGCATTTGCCTCTTCATGGTCCTCTATGCGATCACCTCGACCTTTGTTTATTTCCAGCAGGCCGATATCACCCGGCAGCATTTCCACGATCGCGCCGCGCGCACGGCGTTCTTCGCGCAGCTCGACCTAGCGGTAAATACGCTGACGATTTTCGGCCAGCTCCTGATCACGGGGCGGTTATTGAAATGGTTTGGAGTCGGCGTGACACTGGCGTTCCTCCCGCTCCTTAGCTTCTTCGGTTTTATCGGGATGGGGTTGATGCCGGTGCTCGGTCTCCTCGCGGTTCTGCAGGTGATGCGGCGGGCGGGTAATTTCGCGATCACCCGACCCGCGCGCGAAGTGCTCTTCACTGTCCTGCGTCGGGAGGACAAATACAAAGCGAAGAGTTTCATCGACACCTTCGTTTACCGGACCGGCGACCAGATTGGAGCGTGGTCCTACACGTTCCTAACCTGGCTCGGGCTGGGTCTGACGGGCATCTCGTACGTCGCCGCGCCCCTCGCTGCTATCTGGTGCGGGCTCAGCATCTGGTTAGGTCGCAAACAATCTGCACTCGCGGACAAAAGGTGGGAGGGGATTTTGCGCCCGGATGGGTTGCGGAGTGTTGGTTAATCGGGCCGCAAAGGCCCCTCACACACTGGTCAGAGTTTGTCGTCTTCTTCGCTCAGCCGCCGGCCGGTTTTCGCGATGAACACGTCTTCGAGCGTTGGCTTGGCGAGCGTGACGGAATCGATTTCGCCGGGGAAGGCAGCCAGAAGCCGCGTGATGAAGGTGTGACCTTCCGGATGCTCGATGCGCACTTCGTCGTTCAAGACACTCACTTCCACGCCTAACGACTGCACGATCCGCTCGGCCAGCGAGGTGGCGTCTTTCGCCCGCGCGCTAATGACGTCGCCGCCAATCCCGGCACAGAGTTTTTCAGGCATGTCCAAGGCGACAATACGACCCTGGTCGATGATCGCCACCCGGTCGCAGCGCTCTGCTTCCTCCATCAAGTGCGTGGTCATGAGAACAGTCACGTTTTGCTGGTCGCGCAGGCGATAAAGCGTCTGCCAAAGATCAATTCGCGCGCCGGGATCGAGCCCAGTTGAGGGCTCATCGAGCAACAAGAGCTCCGGGCGATGGAGCAGACTTTTGGCGATCTCGACTCGGCGTTGCAATCCGCCGGACAGCGTCTCGACGAGATCGCGCGCGCGTTCGCGCAGGTTAAATTCGATCAGGAGATGATCGATCCGCTTCTGGAGGGCGGCCCCGGAGAGGCCATAGAGATGTCCTTGGTGCGCAAGGTTTTCGCGCACCCGCAGTTTCTTGTCGAGGCTGGGCGCCTGGAAAACGACGCCGATCCGGGCGCGCAGGGCAGTGACGTCCCGCCGCGAATCAAGCCCT
>Ga0268266_10006792_pt1 | contig 10427 bp, 8 predicted proteins | sample KBSS13metaG_FD_190356 | JGI IMG/M metagenome (GOLD analysis project Ga0268266, IMG submission 190356) | Switchgrass rhizosphere microbial communities from Kellogg Biological Station, Michigan, USA - KBS S1-3 metaG (SPAdes) (version 2) | ecosystem: Host-associated > Plants > Roots > Rhizosphere >... | reverse complement strand
TGGGTGGGGCGTACTACGCCGACATCAAGCGCCATGTTGTGGTCTCTCAGGGTGCAGACGAAGGCAAAGGATTTCTCGATCAGGCCTTTGTCCCTTCGACGGGCCCAAACCCGACCGACCTTCTGTATGACGACAATTTCCACAGCAAGGTGGCGGCAGTGTTCGGTCAGATTGCCTACGACGTCGTGCCTGACCTCGAGGCCGCACTGGCCTTGCGCTATGACTCCGAGAAACGCTCGGTCGACAACCAGGTCCCGACCGGTGCCAACGCGTTTGCGCAGACCCCCGACTTCGGGCCCGGCCCCGGCGTTCAGTACATCAATCCGGCCTATGCCACGAATCCCGCATTGGCCACCACCGGAATTCCGGAGCGCTCGCACACCTTCAGCCAGTGGCAACCCAAGGTCTCACTCAACTGGAAGTTCGTGCAGAACTGGTCGGCCTTCGCCTCCTACGGCTACGGCTTCCGCAGCGGAGGATTCAACTCAACGGGCAGCAACGCCACCATCCAGCAATACCTCGGCGGCCTCAAGTACGTAAATCCCGACGGAACGGTTTCCAACACGCCGTCCCTGGTCACACAAGGTGTCGACTACGACGACTACAAGAAGGAAGTCTCCAAGGCTGCGGAAATCGGCGTCAAAGGGGATCTGCTCGAGCACACACTGGCGCTCGACCTGGCGGCCTATCACACCAAGGTCGACAACATGCAGATCTTCAACTTCCTGGTCGGCCCCTTCGGCCTGCTGCGCACCGTCATGAACATCGACGGCGCCACCCTGCAAGGCGTGGAAGGCTCAGCAAAATGGAAGGCCACCCGCTACGTGAGCCTGTTCGGCGGCTTCGGCTACATCCACAGCAAAATCGACTCGTTCACCGACCGGCCCTATACCGTGGGCAACAAGGTCCCCTATGCACCGGACTACACCGCGGATGCCGGTGTCGAGCTGACGTTGCCGGTTACGAATCAGTACTCGATGTTTGCGCGATTCGACGCCTCGTCCATCGGCCGGACCTGGTTCAGCCCCGTGCAAAACAACCAGGTACAGACCGAGTTCGGCGCCCCCGGCGACTACTCGAAGAGCAGCCGCGATCCCTATACGATCATGAATGCGCGTTTAGGCATCACCGCGGATCACTGGAACGTCACAGGCTGGATCCGCAATCTGGCGGACAAGCAGTACCTGGAGGAAGTGATTCCGGCGCCGGAGTTCGGCGGCTCGTTCGTACACTCGGCCACGGGCCGGGCCTTTGGTGTGGATCTCAGTTACAACTTCTGAGTCAGGCGACGTGAGCTACTGTGTCCCGCATGAATGTGACTTCGCATAACAGACGCCGCCCACTCGGGATCGCGTGCCTCCAGGGCACTGACGATTTCGATGTGGTGCGAGGCGCTGCGCAACAAGTCAGCCGGCTCGTAGGTCGCGAACGTCCGCATCACCAACGGGGCCTCGATGAGCACGGGCATCAGGGTCGAGAGACGGGCATTGCCGGAAAAGCTTTGAATGAGCCGGTGAAACTGACTGTTGAGATCGCCGATGCGCTCAATGAAGCCATCCGCGCGGCGCTCGGATTCATCGTACTGCGCCTGCGCGAGCCGGCGCAGCTCGACGATTCCCTCAGCGGTGATGCGGTGGGCCGCGCGCGCTGCCCCGTAGGGCTCCAGCAAAGCACGCAACTCGAACACATCGTCAGTGTCGTTGGCCGACCACTCGGTCACGATCGCGCCCTGATTGGCGATCACGGTGACAAAACCTTCCGCCTGCAAACGGCGCAACGCCTCGCGAACCGGCGTACGGCTCACACCGGTCGCATCCGCAATTTCCTGTTCGGTGATTCGGAGCGCTGCAGGGTACTCGCCGCGCAGGATGCGCTCACGAACAGTGCGATAGGCTTTTTCAGCGGCTCGGGCCATAACATGATTGTATACGGATTGACATGACTCGCTCCATTGAACTGCTCGAAGTCGGACCCCGCGACGGTCTGCAAATGGAATCCACCGTGGTACCCACCGCGGTCAAGGTCGAACTGATTGAGAGGCTGTTGCGCGCGGGCTTGAAACGCATCGAGGTGACGAGCTTCGTCAACCCGAAGAAAGTCCCGCAGATGGCCGACGCTGAGGAACTACTCAGTCGCCTGAAACGGCCTGAGGGCGTCTGGTTTACCGGGCTGGTGCTGAATCGGAAAGGCCTGGACCGTGCCATTGCAGCGGGCTGCAACGAGATCGGGATGGTGGTAGTCGCCAGTGACACCTTCAATCGCCGCAACCAGGGCGTCAGCACCGAAGAATCCATCGCGGCGTGGCTGGATATAGCTAAAACCGCAAAAACAAGCGGTGTCCGTGCCCAAGTGAGCGTATCGGCCGCCTTTGGATGCCCGTTTGAAGGCGAGGTGCCCGTAGAACGCGTGATCGATATAGCCAAGCGGGTCGCCGAAGCCGAGCCGCACGAAATCTGCTTCGCTGACACCATCGGCGTCGGCGTTCCCAGCCAAGTTACTGAGATCCTGACCAAGGCCCGCGAGGCCCTCCCCGGAGTCAGGTTGAGGTGTCATTTCCACAACACACGTAACACCGGCATCGCCAATGCATTTGCAGCGGTGCAAGCCGGCGCGGTGGCCCTGGATGCGAGCATCGGTGGAGTCGGTGGCTGCCCGTTCGCGCCCGCGGCCACCGGCAACATCTCCACGGAAGACCTGTTGTACATGCTCGACCGCAGCGGGATTGAAACGGGCGTGTCGCTGCCGGCCATGATTGAAACGGCGCGCTGGCTGCAGGAGCAGCTCGGACGCCCCATGCCCGGAATGTTGATGAAAGCCGGCCCGTTCCCGCGGGCGATCAGCTCAAACCAGTAGGAATCCTCATGTCATATCGCCTGGGAGTCGATGTCGGCGGCACTTTTACCGATCTGCTGCTCGTGAACGAAAGCACGGGCGGGATCTGGTCCGCCAAGGTCCCGAGCACACCGACCGATCAATCGATCGGTGTGTTGAATGGAATTGCTCGGGTCTGCGAGCGCGCGGGGATTGCGCCGAAACAAATTGACCATGTCATGCACGGCACGACGGTCGCGACCAACACGGTGCTGACCGGTACCGGTGCGCGGTGCGGCCTGGTAACCACCGTCGGCTACCGCCAGGTGCTGCAGATTGCACGTTCCTACGTCCCGGGTGGATTGGGCGGCTGGGTCATCTACAACAAGAGCCTGCCGCTGGCGCCCCTGTCTTGCACCGTGGAAGCGCACGAGCGGGTCAGTGCCAAGGGCGAGATCGTGACGCCGCTGGACGAGGCCAAACTGCGCGAGAGCCTGCGCACGCTGCGCAAGAAAGATATTGAGGCACTGACGGTCTCACTGATCAACTCATTCGCGAACGACAGCCACGAAAAGCGGATCAAGGCCATTGCGGCCGAAGAGCTGCCCGGTATCCCGGTGTCGCTGTCATCGGAAGTCGTTCCCGAGATGCAGGAGTATGAGCGCACAGTCACCACTGTAGCCAACTCGTACGTCCGCCCCCGAGTGGCGCGCTATGTCCGCAACCTCACCACGAAGCTCCAGGAAGTCACTGACGAAATCAAACTGCACATCCTGCGCTCGGATGGCGGTCTGGCCTCGGCGGCTTCTTCCGAAGAATTTCCCGTCAACCTGCTCATGTCAGGCCCAGCCGGTGGTGTGACCGGTGCTCTGTGGGTCGCTCTGCAGGCCGGCTTTCCGAACCTGCTGACACTGGATGTGGGCGGCACATCAACTGACGTCGCGCTGATCCAGGACGGCGAGCCCAGACTGCGTCGCGAGACAACAGTCGGCGACGTCACTGTGCGCGCTTCATCCGTGGATATCCGGACGGTAGGTGCAGGCGGTGGTTCGATTGCACACGTCCCGCAACTCACAAAGGCGCTGCGAGTCGGTCCGCAGAGCGCCGGCGCCGATCCAGGTCCGGCCGCCTACAACAAAGGGGGAACCGAGCCAACAGTCACTGACGCGAACATCGTCCTCGGCTATATGCCCGAGATGCAGAAGCTGGGCGGCGACATGACGTTGGACCGGAAGGCAGCCGCCACCGCAGTCCAAAAGGTTGCCGATGCCCTGGATCTCTCACTGGAGGACGCGGCGCTCGGTATCTACAACATCGTCAACGAGAACATGACGGGCGCTCTGCGTCTCGTGTCCGTCGAACAGGGCTACGACCCACGTGATTACGCGCTCATAGCGTTCGGCGGTGCCGGACCATTGCATGCCAATGCACTGTCGCGACTTCTGGGCTCGTGGCCTTCGATCATCCCTCCGGGCCCTGGAGTGCTTTGCGCTCTGGGAGATGCGACAACCGCCATCCGCGATGAACGCTCGCGCACTTTCGTCCGTTCCTTCAGCTCAACCTCCGCGGCTGAGATTGCCGGCATTCTGAAAGATCTCGCGGCAGATGCCTCCAGAGGCCTCGAAAAGGAGGACGTCGACGCGGCCGACATGCGCACCACCTATGAAGTGGATGTCCGGTATCGCGGCCAGGGCCTGCGGCTGAACGTGCTCGTCGATGTGGAGGAGCTCAGTCAGCGCGGCCTCGAGGCCATCTCCGAAAAGTTCGATGCCGAGCACAAGCGACTGTTCACCTTTGCCCTGCCCCACGAACACGAGGTTGTCACGCTGCGCGCCGCCGTGCGCGGCAAAGGGATCACCCTGACCCGACCGAAAGTCGCCAAAGGAGACAAGAGCCCGAAGGCTGCTGCCGTTGGAACTCAAGCGTCCTACATGGATTCACAGAAGCTCACTGCCACGGTCTATGACCGAAGCAAATTAAAGGCCGGCAACGTCATCAGCGGCCCGGCAATCGTGATGGAGATGGACTCGACGACGGTCATCCTGCCCGCCCACCACGGGCTCGTAGATGACTTCGGCAACATTCTGATTTATCCGGAAGGCCACCAGGCCTTGCGAGGAAAATAACCATGCCCGCGAAAATCATTCAACGCAACCAGACACCCTACAACACGGTCGATGTCGACACCGTCACCATCGACATCATCGAGAGCGCCCTGCGCAACGCTCGCTTCGAGATGGACACCGTGTTGTTCCGAACCGCCATGTCACCGGGCATCCGCGAACAGCACGACGAGTTCCCGATGATCGCCAATGTCGAAGGCAAGATGGTCGTCGGCCAGTTCGGCTCCTTCATCTGGGGCTTCATGCAGGGTTACGAAGGCACAATCGAAGAAGGCGATGTGTTCTTCACAAACGACCCATACTCGGTCAACGGTGCGGTCAGCCACGCAAATGACTGGTTGATGCTGATGCCCATCTACAAGGATGGCCGCCTGATGTCCTGGGCCGCAATGTTCGGGCACATGACCGACATCGGCGGCAAGGTGCCCGGCTCGCTTCCGACCGATGCGCGGCAGATCTATGAGGAAGGTTTCCTCGTACCGCCGATCAAGATGTACAAGGGCGGTCAACTGCAGGAGGACGTGCTGAAGATCATTCTCCACAACTGCCGCCTCCCGCACTGGAACCTGTCCGATTTCAATGCCATCGCGGCGGCTCTGCGCACGGCTAATATGCGCTGCATCGAAATCGCAGCCCGCTTTGGCGATGATGTCTATTTCTCCGCGCTCGCGGCGATGCTCGAACGAAACAAGCGTGCCATGCGTGAGCTGATCCGGCGCACAGTGCCGGAGACCCGCCAGCACTTTGAAGACTACGTGTGCGATGACGGCCTGAATATGGGGCCCTACAAAATCGCGTGCGCGATGTGGAGAGAAGGCGACAAGTGCATCTTCGACTTCGCCGGCACCGATCCCCAGTCCATCTCGTCCATCAACTTCCTGTTGAACGAAGAGATGTTCAAGATGTTCGCCGGCATCTACATGATCATGGTGTTTGATCCGCAGATCCTGTTCAACGACGGCTTCTACGACCTCATGGAGGTCCGGATCCCGCCGGGCACGCTGCTGAAGCCACTGAAGCCCGCAGCGCTCTCCTGCCGCACTCACGCTCTGGGACGCATTTTCGACGTGCTGGGGGGCCTGCTGGGCCAGGGCAACCCGGATTTCCTGTGCGCGGCCGGCTTTTCGGACAGCCCGCACTTCATGTACTCGGGTTACGACCGCAACGGCGAGTGGTATCAGCTCTACCAGATCACCTTCGGCGGCATTCCCGGCAAGCCGTTCGGCGACGGTCCCGACGGTCACTCCTTGTGGCCCGCGTTCACCAACGTGCCGAACGAATTCCTCGAGAGTTACTTTCCGCTGCGCATCGAGGTATACGAAACGCTCGCTGACTCAGGGGGCGCCGGCAAATTCCGCGGTGGCAACGGGTTACGCATTGGTTACCGGTTCCTGGAGCCCGGAGAGATCTCCATACACGACGACCGGTGGCTCACCTATCCATGGGGCGTCAACGGCGGCGAGCCCGGTGCGCGCAGCAAGAAGACCCTCGTCCGCAAGGACGGCTCAGAGCAGTTGCTTGCCTCGAAGCTCGACCACGTGAAGGTGGAGGCAGGCGACCTGCTGTTGGCTGACACCTGGGGTGGCGGCGGCTGCGGCGACCCGTTGGAGCGCGACCCTGCCAAGGTGCTGTTTGATGTCGAGGCAGGCCTGGTCACAGTGGAAGGCGCGAGGCGCTACGGTGTCGTTGTCGGAGACGAAGCGGCGACCAAGCAACTCCGTGAGCAGATGGCGAAGGCTCGCGGCCAGAAGAAACTCTTCAACCGCGGCTTTGAGTCTATCGAGGAGTTGAAGAGTCGCTGTCAGGCTGAGACGGGACTGCCACCGCCATCGGCGCCCCAATTCACCCAGTGGGCGCGCCGCCTGACAGGGGCTGCCGAGTGAACGAGAAATTCGCACAAGGCCCGCTGTCCGACCTGAGAGTCATCGAGATGGGCACGTTGCTGGCCGGCCCGTTCTGCGGCCAGCTGCTGGGCGATCTCGGCGCCGAGGTCATCAAGATCGAGCCGCCCAACCAGGGCGATCCCTTGCGCGCCTGGGGCCAGGAGAAGATCAACGGCAAGTCGCTGTGGTGGCCGGTCGTCGCCCGCAACAAGAAGGCCATCACCCTGGACATGCGCCAGGCCGAAGGCCAGGCCCTGTTGAAGGAGCTGGTGAAGAAGACCGACTTCCTCCTGGAGAACTTTCGCCCCGGTACCCTGGAAAAATGGGGCTGCGGTTACGACGAGCTGTCCAGGATCAACCCCCGTCTCATCATGATCCGCGTGTCGGGTTACGGTCAGAGCGGTCCCTATTCTTCCCGTGCAGGCTTCGGCGCGATAGGTGAAGCCATGGGCGGACTGCGTTACGTAGTGGGTGATCCCACCACTCCGCCCTCCAGGATGGGCATCAGCATCGGCGACTCGCTCGCAGCTACTTTCGCGTGCGTCGGTGCTCTGTCAGCTTTGCACTATCGTGAAAAGACCGGTCGCGGACAGATCGTCGACTCGGCGATCTACGAGGCGGTCCTGAACATGATGGAGTCGCTGATCACCGAGTTCGACAAGACCGGATACATCCGAGAGCGCACCGGAGCCATCCTTCCTCACGTGGCGCCTTCAAACGTTTATCCCACGAACGACGGCAGCATGGTGTTGATTGCCGGCAATCAGGATACGGTGTTTGGTCGACTGACCCAGGCCATGGGACGTCCTGAATTGGCGAAGGACCCCGAGTACTCCACTCACGCCGCCCGCGGCCGCAATCAGAAGCAGCTCGATGATCTGATCGGGCAATGGACGCGGACGAAGAACCCCACCGAGCTGCTCGAACTGATGAGCGAATCAGGGGTTCCCGCGGGCCTGATCTATCGCGCGCCCGAAATGTTGAATGACCCGCACTTCAAAGCGCGGGAGGCGATTGTATCCGTACCGCACCCGGACTTCGGCGAGCTGAAAATGCAGAACGTGGCGCCCAAGCTGTCCGAGACGCCCGGCTCCATCCGCTCACCGAGCCCCGAGCTGGGCCAGCACAACGATGAGATCTACACAAGTCTGTTGGGCCTGGATGCGCACGCGTACGAGTCGCTCAAGTCCCGAAAGGTCATTTGAGCACTGCGAGCAGCGCGTCCAACTTCATGACATCCGCATAGCGTCGGCCGACATCCCGGAGATTGTCCCGATGAGGTCCCTCCTCCATGTCGCCGACGCACTCTTCCGGAACGATGGTTCGGTAGCCGTAGGAAAAGCTGTCGATGATCGACGCGCGGACACAGCCGCTGGTCGTGCAACCACAGACAATCACGGTATCAATCCGGTTCTTGGTCAGAATATTGACCAGCGGTGTGAGAAAGAAAATCGACGGTGCCGATTTCGTGAAGAACACGTCGTACGTCGGGTCATAGATGCGCGGATCGAGCTGGGTCGACGGATGACCATGCCAGAAGTCACCGTTATACAAGCCGTCCACTTTCCAATAACCCATCTCACGCTCACCGCCCCAGCTCACGTTGCAACTGATGACCGGAATGCCCAGCGGCCGGGCCGCTTTGAGCAGGCGCGCAGTGTTCTCGACAGCCCGGTGGATATGCGGCGAGCGTCCACTGGGATAGTCCGGATGCGTGAATCCCAACTGGAAGTCAACGGTGACGACTGCCGGGCGCTCCCCCAGTCCAACCGGGCGGCCGCCGTAACCTACCTCATCAAACCGATCGCTCATGCGCCCAACCTCCCAACCCATATTGAAGCTGCAGACGGTAGTTATAACGGTCCGCGGGATGCTCACTCACGGAAATCTGAAACGTTCGCTTGTCGGCGCCGCCGTAGCGGCGGATGACTCGGAGAGACGGTTCACCCGCCTCCGCGCGCAGCGGCTCTGCCATTGCGGCGGCGATGCGGCTCACGCCCAGATCCACGCTGACGGAAGTGGTCTGCTCGCCGTACTTTTCCAGAATCATCTCGTACACCGGCTGGTCGCGCTTGCCGATCAAAGGCAACACGCCGGCGTACTCCGGCACCAGGTACAGGTCCAGCCAACAGATCGGTGTTTTGTCACTGCGCAGACGGCGCACGGCCTGCACCTGAAACCAACGCTCTCCGGTGCGGCACTGCAGAAGCGCAGCCAATTTGCGGCTGCTGCGTACAAACCGCGACCCCTGCACCTGAAGAACACTCGCCGGGTACTGCAACAGTTCCTGCGGCGAACGGATGACCTGCAGATAGGACGGTTGGGGCTTCTTCGCCTTGATGACCGTGCCCGCCCCGGGGCGCCGGTCCACGACACCCATTTCACCCAGGATTCGCAGTGCCTCGCGCACCGTGTGCCGGCTCACCAGGTACTGCTGCGCAAGCTCAGGCTCGGGAGGCAATGAATCACCCACATCCAGTTGGCCTGCGTCGATCTTTGCAAGCAGCTGGTCTACAACTTGCCGGTAGAGCACGGAACATCCCTCATTGACAGCCTGTAGAGTAGATCATACGCTTTGTCCGGACAAACTAAATATTACGAATTTGTACGGTGAAGACCATGAGGTACTTCGAAGACTTCGAAATCGGCGCCGTCTACGAGCACAGTCCCGGACGCACGATCACGCAGGCCGACAACATTTGGTTCTCCCTGCTCACCATGAACCAGCACCCGCTGCATTGTGACGAGGAGTACGGCAAGAAGAGCGAGTTCGGACGTTGCATCGTGGCTAGCCCGTTGACCCTTGCCTTGTTGGTGGGGATGAGCGTGCGGGATGTCAGCCAACGCGCCATTGCCAATCTCGGCTGGCGGGACATCAAGATGACCGCGCCGGTCTATCCGGGCGACACGCTGCACAGCAAAACGGAAGTCCTCGAGAAGCGCGACAGCCAGTCCCGGCCGGGAGCGGGCATCGTCACTGTCAGAACCAGCGGCAGCAACCAGGACGGCAAGACTGTCTGTGTGTTTGAACGTAGCATGCTGATCCCCAAGCGAGGGCACGGTGTCAACGACTGAAGACAGCGAAATCCTCGACGCCATCGAACGTTGGGTCGAGAAGGAAGTGCGTCCGATCGCCCGCCAGTTCGATCATGCGGATGAATACCCGGTGGCGCTCGTCGAGCAGATGAAAGAGCTCGGTCTGTTTGGCGCCACGATCAGCACAGAGTACGGCGGTCTTGGGTTGTCCGCTTCCACTTACGCCCGCCTCGTCACCCTCATCTCCTCCGCATGGATGGCGCCCACCGGCATCTTCAACTCCCATCTGATCATGGCAGCGTGTGTCGAGCGCTTTGGCACTGACGAGCAGAAGAAGCAATTTCTGCCTCGCTTTGCGACGGGGGAGCTGCGCGGCGGCCTGGGATTGACCGAGCCCAACGCCGGTACCGACCTCCAATCCATCAGGTCGCGCGCCACCCGCGGCGATCATGGCTACCGCATCAACGGCACCAAGACCTGGATCACCAACGGCGTGTATGGAACCTGCTTTGCTGTCTTGGTGAAGACAGACCCGGATGCCAAACCGGCCCATCACGGCATGAGTATGTTCCTG
>Ga0268266_10006790_pt1 | contig 10430 bp, 12 predicted proteins | sample KBSS13metaG_FD_190356 | JGI IMG/M metagenome (GOLD analysis project Ga0268266, IMG submission 190356) | Switchgrass rhizosphere microbial communities from Kellogg Biological Station, Michigan, USA - KBS S1-3 metaG (SPAdes) (version 2) | ecosystem: Host-associated > Plants > Roots > Rhizosphere... | reverse complement strand
AGGATGAACGGTGCGGCCACGTTTTGCATTTCGATCGCGGTTTGCACCCGTATCGGAACGCCGGTTTGCTCTAGCTGGCTTTGCAGGGCGAGGCCATTGATGACAGTGGCGAGCATTCCCATGTAATCCGCGGTCGTACGATCCATCCCGCGGTGACTCGCTGCCAGTCCGCGCCAGATGTTGCCGCCGCCGACCACGATCGAAATCTGCACCCCGAGGTCGTAGACCTCCTTTACCTGGCGCGCGATTTCCTTGACGATCTGCGGCGAGATGGTGTCGCGGCCGCCGGTTTCGCGCAGCGCCTCGCCGCTTAGTTTAAGAACAATGCGTTTGTAAGCCGGCGTTGCATTTTCCATCTCGCGCGGGATGATTGATCAGAAATGCGGTCTTGTGGAGGAAAAACCGCGCAAAAAATCAGCCGCGCTCATCCGGCGCTTTCCTTCCAATTGCACTTCCTCGAGGCGGAGGGCGCCGCGGCCGGTGGCGACGAGGACTTCCAAGTCGTTCGGCGCGAAGATCGTTCCCGGGTCGCCGATACTTTGATCGCTGACTGTTGCGCGAAAGATTTTCAATTTGCACCTTTTCCCGGTCGTGTCGGAAAGCTGGCTGTAGACGCCCGGCCATGGATCGAAGGCGCGAATTTTCCGCTCAATCATTTCAGCCGGCTCCGACCAGTCGATCATCCCATCTTCGCGAGTCAATTTCGGCGAATACGTGGCGTCGGCGGTCTGTTGCGAGATGCGCGGTGCGCGCTGGCCGGCGAGGAGATCGAGCGCGTCAAGCAAGACGTCCGGCGCGACCTGGGCGAGGCGATCGTGGAGCGATCCGCCGGTCTCGTTAGGCAGAATCGCGACCTTGACCTGCAGAAGCATGTCACCCGTGTCGAGACCTTCGTCCATGTAGATAACGGTGATGCCTGTTTCCGGGTCGCCGGCCGCGATCGCGGCCTGGATCGGCGCCGCACCGCGATACCGCGGAAGGAGCGACGCGTGGAGATTCAAACAAGCAATCCGTGGAATCTCGAGCACGCTCTTCGGCAGAATTTGCCCGTAGGCCATAACAACGATGACATCCGGCGCAAGCCCGCGAATCTCCGCAATCACTTCGTCGTTTCGAATCCGTACCGGTTGAAGAACCGACACCGACGAGGTAGCTGCCTCCGCTTTGATCGGCGGAGCCTGGACCTGTTGGTCACGCCCGACGGGTTTGTCGGGTTGCGTGATGACGCCAATCAATTGGTGTTGGGGCGTGTGCAAAAGAGTACGCAGGGTCGGCCGGCCGATTTCGCCCGTGCCGATGAAGACAATCCGCATGCCGCCTTACGGCATCAAACTGTGAGGCGCGACAGCCCGACCTGCCCGACGCGGAAGGGCGGCCCGCGCCATCATTTTGTCGCCTGCAGTTACTTCGCGCTGGCCGACCGACGACGCGCAACCGGTACAAAGATAGTCGTAAAGCTCGCGGTCCGGCAGAACGAGGAGGAGACGTTCGCGCACCGGCATCGCCGCTTTGCACTTCTCGCAGTAGAGACTGGAGGCCGTGAAATTTTCAAACTGCGGCTGACTCATGTTCCCCATTCGAAACCGTTTCGAGAATGTGGCACAAGACTTTGGCCGGCGACTCGGTCGCGTCCACCAATTGCACTCGGTCCCGATAATGTTCGAGCACTGGCTTGGACTCGGCCTCGTAGGTCGCGAGGCGGCGTATGATCACTTCCTCGTTTGCGTCATCAAGGCGATTATCTTTCAATGCGCGTTTTTTCAACCGGGCGAAGAGCGCGTCGCGATTCGGGCAGGAAAGATGAAAGACCTTTTTCACATCGATCATTTCATCCATGATCTCGGCCTGACCCACGTTGCGCGGAATGCCATCAAGGACGAGCACATCGATATCGGGCTTAAACTGGTGCGCATCGACCGCGGCATCGATGCGGGCCTTCCAAAGCTCCACCGTAATGTCATCGGGGACGAGCTCACCCCGGCTGGAAAATTCGAGAAACGCACGCCCAAGTCGGGTGCGCGTATCGATCGTGCGAAAAACGTCGCCGCAAGCGCAATGAAAGAAGCGCGGGATCGAGCCAAGTGAGCGACCCTGGGTGCCTTTGCCAGCGCCAGGCGCGCCAAAGAGAAGATAAGTCGTGTATTTCATCGCGAATAAAGCTCGTTATACCCGAAACTGTCTTGCCATACAATGCGCAATGCGTCGCACTTCTTAGCGTTCAAGGGGTGTTCGCCGAACGACGAGTGACGCTGAAAGGAACAATCAACTTGCGGAGACTGCACCCGTCGGGACGACGTTGACTCTGCGACCAGCGCGATCAAACCGAACCTGACCGTCGATCAGGGCAAAAATCGTATAGTCGCGACCGAGGCCAACGTTTTTGCCAGGCAAAAACTTCGTTCCGCGTTGGCGGATGATGATGTTGCCGGCGACCACGCTTTCGCTACCAAATTTTTTAACACCGAGCCGCTTGCTAACGCTGTCGCGGCCGTTCTTGACGCTGCCTTGTCCCTTTTTGTGAGCCATTGGAAAAGTTGAAAGTTGAGAGACTTACTTACTCGGCGGCCGGCGCCTCTTTCTCGGTACTTTTTTTCGATTTCGACCCTAGCTTGATTCCGGTGATCTTGACCCGCGTCAACTTCCGGCGATGGCCGACCGTGCGGTGATAACCTTTGCGGCGGCGATACTTGAACGCGATGACCTTCTTGTCCTTGCGTTGTTCGACCACTTCGCCAGTGACGCTGGCGCCCGAAACCGAAGGGCTGCCGTGTGTAATTTTTTCGCCGTCCGCGTGCATGAGCACGTCACCAAAAGTCATCTTCTGGCCTGCGTCGCCCTCGAGCAGATCCACGTCGATCGTATCACCTTCTGCGACGCGATATTGCCGCCCGCCTGTTTTGATAATTGCGTAAGCCATGGCCTTGGGAAAAGTCGCAAATAGTCACACGGACCGGTCTCTTTGACAAGCGGAAATCCCTGCTTTAGTCGGATCAGACGCCGCCGAGGTTGGGTGGGGCGAGACGGGATGGAGTGTATCGTCAATCGACGTTGGCGCCTGCGTCGACGGATTCTTGCCCGGTTTTCCTTATCCTATGCCCGCCACCAGGAGCGTGATCTCCCCCTTGGCCGGGTGCGCGTCATAGTGGGCCAGTAATTCGGCGGCAGTTCCACGCCTGAATTCTTCGAATTTCTTCGTCAGCTCGCGCGCGACACAAACCATCCGACCGGGCATGAGGTCCGAGCATGCGGCCAGCGCCTTGGTGATCCGATATGGAGATTCGAAAAACACGGTGGTTTCCGACCGCTCAGCCGCAGCGCGCAATTCGCGTTCGCGTTGACCGCTCTTCACTGGCAGAAAGCCGCGATAACAAAATCGCTCCATTTGGAATCCCGAACCGACGAGCGCCGTCGTGATCGCCGAAACGCCTGGCACGATTGTGAAGGGCAAATCCCGCTCGATACATTTGCAAATCAAGCGCGCTCCCGGATCAGACAAGCCGGGCATGCCCGCATCCGTAATCAGCGCTATCGTCTCGCCCGTCGCGAGGCGCTCGACTAATTCGGCCGTTCGCCTGGCCTCGTTATGCTCGTGGTAACTGATTAGCGGCTTTCGGATTTCGAAATGGCGAAGCAGATTACCGGAATGCCGCGTGTCCTCGGCTGCGATCAGGTCGGCTTGTTTCAGGACCTCCAACGCCCGGACAGTGATATCGCTCAGGTTTCCGATTGGCGTGCCGACGACGTAGAGCATCGCCGATTATCTGCCGGGAAAGGTTGCCACGCCAATCGGCCGTTCCCGTTGCCACGGACTACGGGATCCGGGGCATCGACCGACAAAAGGAGCAAGCCTTTCAAGGCTACAATTTTCCGCTCGCTTTGGTGTCGAGATAGAGCACAAGAAAAGTCGCGGCCAGCCACGGCCGCAGAATCGCGTGCATCAGACAGCTTAGCAGCGTCGTCAGGCCGGAAAGCAGATCCAGGGAATTTTTTGTCGCCATCGCCTGCACCATTGTGGCGGCCTGTTCCAGGCTGGTTACCCCGCGCATCCGGAAGAGCACCACCGGGAGCTCGATCGCGACGTTCACGGCAATGATTACCAGCAGCCAGAGCGCGGCGATCATTGCCCCGCGATAGAGCGGCCTCTGCGCGCGGGGACGATCCCTCCCCCTTCGGGCCAGATCCTTGCTTTCCTGCAAGGCCTCGATTGCCGTCCTCTCGCCGAGCGCGCCGGCCTGTTGCCAGAAGAGAAAATTGATGAAAAGCCGGGCCACCATGTAGGCCACAAAGATGAGCAGCGACAGCATGAGCAAAAGCCCACCCACCGAGGCCGCACCGGTTGCCATCGAAAGCGCCACGAGCAACGGGATCACCGTCCAGAGAAGATAGCTGCCGTAAACGATCAGCCCGAGAGTGAACATCCGGGTCCAAAGCGGCTTCGCACGGCTGAGCAGATCACTCAGTGTCGGGTCGCGACCGGCATAAAGATCGGCCGCGAGCAACTGCGTGGCAGCGAGGGAAAACGGCCAAGCGATCACAAGTAGCACCAGCATCACAAACGCAACCGCTCCGGCGACAACAACGGGAGCCGACGGCGCCTGCTCTTTCGGCATTTCGAGAAACGGCGCCGCGAGCTGGAGAAGAAGTGACGGGAGCGAAACGAGCAACGCGAGAATAAGAAAGCGTCCAAATCCCTTGCGGTAGACCCGCCAGCCGTCCGCAAAGATTTCGCCGAAGCTCCGACCTCTAACGACGAACCTCGCGGGTTCAGCTTCTTGCGGCTCAGCCGCTTCGTCTGCGAAGATTTCCGGCAGCTCTTCCGCCCGGATCCAGCGTTCGCTCCCCGACTCGCGGATTTCGTTCTCGCGAATCAGGCGGCCTTCCCGCTTCCACGCGCGCAGTTCTTCGAGGTCAACCGGGCCGTATTCCCTGCCCTCCACTCGCACGATCCATTGGTCCTCCATCCGGCTCATTTACGCGCGATTCCCGATAAAAACTAGCGGCGGCCTTTTGCTCGCGTTCCCATTCCTGTCATTCCGATCCGCCGCGGGACGGAAAGGGATCTTCCTTTTCGACGATGTTTCCTTTCCGATTGAACGCGTCGACTGCACCTGCGAGGTCCTCGCCGCTACGCCGCCTCGGGACGACAGGTCGTGGAGGCATTTGGCGCCGCACCAAAATTCCGTGGGCGTACCGCGGGCTTGGGCTAACTTGCCGCGGTGAGACTCCTGCTCGTTGACGGTCATTACTACGTTTATCGCTCCTACTTCGCGATCCTTCACCTTTCGAATTCCCGCGGCGAACCGACCAACGCCATCTTTGGATTCACCAAAGCGCTCCGGCTTATGTTGAAACATTTGCAGCCCGATCTCGGTGCGGTCGTTTGGGACCAAGGGCTGCCGCAGCGCCGGACAGAATTGCAGCCGGGCTACAAGGAGACGCGCAAGGAGATGCCGCCGCCGATGGTGCCGCAGCTCGACTATATCCAGGAATTGACCCCCTGGCTTGGCTTTAACAATATCTCGCTGCCCGACACGGAAGCCGACGATTTGATGGGCTGTTACGCAATCAAGGCCCGCGAACGCGGCATCGAGGTGGTGCTCGCAACTAACGACAAGGACCTTTATCAACTCGTCAATTCAACCGTGAAAATCTACTCGACGGCCAAGGCGGATCTCGGCTCGCCGAAGGATGCATTCGCATTGTTAGGCGAAGACCAGGTCACGGCGAAATGGGACATTCCGCCGGCGATGATCGGCGACGTCCTCGCCCTTGCGGGCGATGCTGTCGATAACATTCGGGGAATTGGCATCGGGCGGAAAGCGGCGGCGAAACTGCTGCGCGAATTCGGAAATCTCGACGCGCTCCTCAACGGCACTGATCAAATCAAGACGCCGAAGACCCGTGACAAGCTGGAGAAAGGGCGCGAGCAAATCCTGCAAAATCGCAAGATGGTCGAGCTTGACTGCAATTTGCCGCTCCCGGTCCCGATCGAGGACCTGCAGATCAGGCCGGATTATCCCCGCCTGATCGAATCGATGGAGAAAAACGAATTCAACTCGCTTCTGCAGGACGTGCGCGACGAAGCGGCCCGAGCCGGGCGCGCCGTGCAGGGTGAGCTATTGTAGATATTCCGCTCTCGCTCTGAAACGAAGGCTGTAAACAGCGGAGACACGTCGATCGAAGGATTAACGGGCTTCCACTCCTTTTCTCCCGTTGCCCAAAGGGCGGCATCTGCAAAATCTTTTGAACGCTCCATAACCACCACTGTCTATATATCTGGTTAAGGCGATTCGGGCGGTGGCACGTTCTCGCATTCGAAGGTTTCTCCGCGTGCCCTGCCCGGATCTTTTTTTGTACCCGCGGCTTGTTGCCCGCCGTTCTTCCCCCATGGTAGATCTATCCGGGCGATCTGGGTCGAGTTTCGCCGGGGTCACGCATGAATTTCTCCGAGGAAGATCTCCATCTGATCGATTTTGCCCTCCGTGAAGACATCGGCAGTGGCGATATCACGAGCGAGTATTTTGTAGACGAAAATGACCAGGCTTCCGCCCGTGCGATCGCCAAGGAGCGCGCGATCGTCGCCGGGACGGAAGTGGCGGCTGAGGTCTTTCGCCGGGTCGATCCCGGGTTGCGCGCTGAGATCGTGCAAAAGGATGGCGCTACTGTAGCCGGCGGAGCGGCTGTTCTCGAGGTGCGCGGACGGGCTCGCTCGATCCTCACCGCTGAAAGGGTCGCACTCAATTTTCTCCAACACCTCAGCGGGATTGCGACCTTGACGCGCCAATTCGTCGAAGGGGCAGGCACCCACGGGGCGAAGATTCTCGACACGCGTAAGACGACTCCGGGTTTGCGGAAGTTTGAGAAAGCCGCGGTCCTGGCCGGCGGGGGGACCAACCATCGCTTCGGGCTTTTCGACATGATATTGGTGAAAGACAACCATCTCCTCGCCCGGGACGGACTCGCCCGGCTAAGCGCTGCGGTCGAGCGGGTTCGCAAGGAACGCCCCGGCCTGCGCATTGAAGTGGAAGCCGACAACCTCGATCAAGTCCGCTCTCTTTTGGAGATTCCGGGCGTGGAAGTGATCCTGCTCGACAACATGCGTGGGACGCAGATGCGGGAAGCGGTCGCGATCGGCAAAGGGAAGGTCAAATTCGAAGCGAGCGGCGGGGTCAATTTGCGCAATGTGAGGCAAATTGCGGCGACCGGAGTCGATTACGTGTCGATCGGCGCTCTGACCCACTCCGCGCCCGCCATCGATTTCTCGCTGGAACTGACACATGTTGCCGCCTGACCGGCTGATTGCGGCCGAACTAAGGGCATCGTTAGGGGAAAACCGCATCGGGCACCGCATTATCGTGCTGGAGTCAACCCGTTCGACCAATGATTTTCTTTTGCAAATGCTCACGCCCGAGCTGCCGGAAGGCTTCGTCGTTTTCGCCGAGCACCAGACCGCCGGTCGCGGCCAGCGCGGGCATCGTTGGGAATCGGCGTCTCACCAGGGGCTTTGGTTTTCAGTCCTGCTTCAACCACGTATTCCATATGCTGAATCGGCTCGCCTAACGACCTGGGCGGCGCAGGCTGTCGCCAATGCGATCCACCGTGAGACGGGGCTCGAGCCGGTAGTCAAACCGCCTAACGATGTCCACGTCGGCGGACGCAAGGTCGCCGGTGTTTTGGTTGAGACGAAGGCTGGCCGCGGCCAGTCGTTCAGCGCGATTGTCGGGATCGGAGTGAACATCAATCAGGCACCAAGCGAATTCTCCGACGAGCTTCGCGCCCGCGCCGGCTCGCTCACCATGGCGCTTGGGCGGAAGATCAACCGCGCGGAGTTTGCGATTGCGCTGCTGCGCGAACTGGAACGGACGCGGGAGTTTGCGCTCGCGGAAACAATCTTGGGCAACCGGAGTCCGGGAGAGCATGGTTCCGCATCCAGATTGTCATCCTGAGCCGCGAAGGCGGGAAAGAACCAGTTGCCATTCACACTTTCTCGTTATGCGAAAACATCTTTTGCAACGGCCAGGCTCCTCTGCGCTACCCTCGATCGAATTGACAGGCGGACGGCCTCGCTTGCTCTCAAACGCGTCGCGCATAACCAGCGGAAAAAGATTACTCCGCCGAGCCGATCTCCGCCAACCATTGGCGGTAAATCTGCGGCGAAATCTCCGACGGTTTGATTTCGCTCCGTCCCCCCCAAAACACATTGGTATAAGAGACCGGAATTCCACATTCAACGAGGTGTCGATCGATCGCCGCTTTGTGCTCGAGGAGCCGCGCCTTCTCAGTCCCGTGCGCGACCGCCATGATATTGACGTCGCGAAATTCCGTCCCAGCTTCGCGCCAGTAACAGTGAGTTAGAATCTCATGTCGCCCGACCTCGCCGCCCGCTTCCACTTCCCGACCTGGCGGCACCGCCCAATGAAACAAGGCATTGAAACGCGTCACGCGGACTCCGCTGGCGGATGGCTTCACGTGTTCGAGGAAGGTGGAGAATCGCCCGATGATTTTTCGCCGGGTTAGTTCCTCCGCGATCGCGAAAAATTCCTCAGTTGAAACGCCGGCTTCTTTTGCGCGCGGGGTCCACGGTAACTCCCGGATTTCTTCCGGCGCGAATTCCCGTTTCAACGTAGTCAGCACGGTCCACTCCTTTTCGGTCAGCGTTGCGGGCTGGACGACTATCATCGTGGCTGGTTTATCCGCCTTGCTTCCCGGTTCGACATTCTTTCGCCTCACGTGGCCTACACCTAACGTGAAAATGCCCTTCGCCGGCATTAGTCGAAAGTGTTCGGCGCCGACAATGCCAGAGAGGAGTTCACCATGATGTTGCAGCGAAAAGCCGTGTGGCACTTTCAGCGTTGTCCAAAGCTTGTATTCCGATCCTGGCGTGATCGCGTCTGTCGAACGCAGCACAACGTGTCCCGAAAACGGATCCCGTTGCGACATCCAATCAAAGGCCGCGTCTATTTTTTCCGGCGGCACCTTCCAGGCAACGAGCGCGCCATCGGCAAGATTGGTTGCGAGCAACGTCTGCCGGACGCGCCGGATCGTGCCCGCGTGCAACATCGCGATGATTCGCTTGAGCACGGTCTCGATCGGCAATCCCGCTCGCTCCGCAATTTCCCCAAACGGCTCGCGCACGAAACCGGCGATTTTGTCCTCCGAAATGGCTAGGATGCGCGCGTTGATCGGATCGTTATGCTCGATCGGCACGGCGTCGTTAGGCAAAATCTTCATGTGGAGACGCAGGCGAAAACGGCCAGGTAATGGCAGGTCGTGCCGAAGAGCACAAATAAATGCCAGACGAAATGGGTGTACCGACTGCGTTTACTGACAAAGAAAAAAACGCCGCCGGTATAAGCAATCCCACCGACCATCAACCAGGCCAGGCTTAGCGTTGGCACGTGCAAAACTAGTGGCCGGAATGCGACCAAAATCAGCCAGCCCATTCCCAGGTAGAGCGCCATCGAAAGCTTCGTCCGTTGCTCGGTGCCGTGGACGCTTTTTAAGATGACACCGAGGATCGCCAGCGTCCAAACGAGTGCGAGAATCGTCCAACCCCAGGCGCCGCGAAGCGGTCCGAGCGTGAATGGCGTGTAAGTCCCGGCGATGAGCAAAAAAATCGCCGAATGGTCGATTAGCTGGAAGATCGATTTGATCGGTCCGCGCGGCCAGGCGTGGTAAAGCGTCGAGCCGAGATAGACGAGTAACATCGTGGCGATGAAGACGGCCGTACCGATAAAAAAGTAGCGGTCGCCGCCGTGCCAGGCCGCGACCATGAGAACCGGGGCACCGAGCAGAGCCGCGACCAGGCCAAGCCCATGGCTGACGCTGTTGGCCAGTTCTTCGCCGAAAGATTGATCCCACTTCGGATCGTGGCACGACGATTCAGTAGCGTTCATTTCTCCGCGAATCATACGGAACTAACTGTTACGTCCGTGCTGCAATCTCGAAAGAGAAAAAAGAATTGCAGAGCGCGCCCTGCCGGCGTGCGAATAATTGTTGGGATGCTGAAAGGGATCTTTCTTGATGCCGCCGGGACGCTGATTCGCCTAACGAAAAGCGTCGGCGCGCATTATTCCCTGGTTGCGGACGGGCAGGGCCTCACGCTCGATCCGGAGCAGCTCACCCGGGCCTTCGCGATCGTTTGGAAGGAAATGCCAATCCGTCCCGCGACCGGCGAGCCGCGCGAGGACGACGACAAAGGCTGGTGGCGCGATCTGGTCGAGCGCCTGCTTGATCGTGTCTCTCCGCGGATCGACCCGCTCGATCGGGACGCGTTTTTCGAGGCCGCCTATGGGCACTTTGCCGAGGCTGGCGTATGGGAACTCTACCCCGAGGTGAGGGATGTGCTCGACGCGCTCGTGCCGCGTTACGAGCTGGCGGTCGTCTCAAATTTCGACGGGCGCCTGCGTATGATTTTCGAGCATCTGGCG
>Ga0268266_10006786_pt1 | contig 10436 bp, 11 predicted proteins | sample KBSS13metaG_FD_190356 | JGI IMG/M metagenome (GOLD analysis project Ga0268266, IMG submission 190356) | Switchgrass rhizosphere microbial communities from Kellogg Biological Station, Michigan, USA - KBS S1-3 metaG (SPAdes) (version 2) | ecosystem: Host-associated > Plants > Roots > Rhizosphere... | reverse complement strand
GTTCGGGCCAGCCTTACGGTACATCCTGGCCAAAATGCCCATCAGGAAGATCAGCGCCAGTACTCCCAGACCGACAAAGAGAATCATTTCGTTCGTCATTCGATCCCTATCCTTTCAACAGGGGTTGAATTCGGGTTGATGGTTGAACTGCAATCTGCAATGAACAGTTCTCGTGATCGTGTTTTGCCTAACTGAGATCCCTGATCACCGACCCCTGATCACTGTTTAGCCTTACGCCTGCTTCTTGGAAACAACTTCGCTAGCAATCCCAGCAGAAATATCCCTACCAGGACGCCCATCTCCGTAATCAATGCAGTTGAATTGCTCATACATCCCGGTCCTTCGGCCGGGCACTTCTGGTTGCAAGGTAGTCCGCAGCTGCAAGCTGTCTGTTACCCCTTGATCTCCTGTTTGCTCGTTCCCTGAGCCGCGAGCGGCAGATCCTCCCACCGCTTCACGTACGCAATCCCTTTCTCGTACCGGATCACGTAGACCTCTTCATCCTTTGCGAGCGCCTCGCCGTCATCCGATCTCGCAATCGCCGACCGCGTCGCCCCCAACTGCTGATAGACGATCTCTCCCGTTCCGTTCGTTCTGATTGGCGCTGATACACGTCCTACCGCGCCAACAACCTCCGTCTCGAATGCCGTCAGTTCGCGTTCATGCGGCATCAGCACCTTTGTAAGAAACATGAAGATGATCGCCCCTCCCGCAATGCCGCATATCGCAGCCAGCACCACCACCACGCCCGCTACAAAGCTCCCGTACTTTGTCAGCAGATATCCCGCCGCGCCAAACCAGCAGAGAAAGATCATGATCGAGAACGCATTCCACCACGGCACGTCCGGTCCGGCGCTGATTCCCGAACTTGCGGTGCCATTCATGCCCGCCGCGTGTACTGATCCTGCTCCGTGCGGTACGTGCACGTGCGGCACATGTCCCGCATGAGGAACATGAACGTGCGGCAAATGTGCATGTCCTCCAAAATGCCCCATGCCCCCAAGCAGAGAAACAAAACTCAACATCAACCCCGCAAGAAAACAAACCAGATAAAATGTCTCCCAGTTCATACGCCTTGCCCCCAAAGTTCACAGCCGTTGACGCCACCTGAGTCCCTGGTCCCTATGTCCCTAGTCCCTCGGCTTTGCTGATCTCTGATCCCCGACCCCTGATCCCTGCTTTCTCAGCACTTCCATCAACCTCGGCGCCAGCCCCGGCGTCTCCAGAATTGCCTCCAGCAGCAGCAGGCATTCCCGAGAGTGCTCATGCTGCGCCAGCGTCAAGAGCGCGCTCTTCAACTCCGGATCGCGCCTGAACCGCTCCGCTCCGGACACGAGCCACAGGTCGAGCTTGTCCTCAAGGTTCCGGACCTCGCTCAACAACTCCGGGTGATAGCCCTCCGGATCGTCCACCAGGTACCCCGGATGCACCTTGAAGAACTGCGCCAGCGTCTGCCGCGTTGTGTTCGTCAGGTGCGGCCTCGCTCCGCTTTCGATCTGCGAGAGGTAGCTTTGGCTGATCTTCGATCCGGTCTCAACCTCGATCGCCCTCATCAGCTCCTGTTGGCTCATTGCCCGGCCAAAGCCCCGAAGGCTCCCTTCGACCTCGCGCAGGTACCTGATTTTTTCTCCCAGCTTCATTCCGTTCCCGTCCGCGATTCACTTCGCAATATCGATCGGGTCAATTGCAAATTGCAATAATAATATCGCAATCCGTAATATTCTTCAACAAAATTTGAACTGAACCTATAAATGTCTTGATTTCATGTTCTTAGATTGGTCCCAAAGACGGCGATTTCCACCGACCCCGCCAAGTCAAGCGTCGGGCCGTTCTGTCGATTTGCAAACCTCTGATTCGAAACAACAAACCAGAAATCCTGCGTTGCAGCCCATCGCGGTCGGTGCGCGCATACTTGAGACAATGATCGAGAGGCGGAGGGGGATAATAGGCCGGCGGGTTAAGGGAATTATTTTCTATTACTTGTACGCAAGTCTATTGGAATCTATTAAGTGCAAAATGCCATGATAATGTCAGTCTTCATGACGACACTAACCGCATGAGTAAGTGCTTTCTTCTCTATTATGTAGCTACTATCTACGACTAAGTCGTTTGTATCTATTACGTGCAGAAAAACGGGGGGATAGGGGTGGTGCCAGAAGTCTCGCCCTATTAGGTACATCTAAGGTCCGTCGTTTGTATTAGGTGCGAAAAGCAAGGGGGAGGGTATATTCCGTTCGGCAATAGATCGATAGTCGTCCGGCAATCTCTCCACCACAATCGAATGCCCTCCGGCCTGAGCCGAAGGGCATATTCGGAAAGCATCGGAATGCGTTGTCTAGCCGGCAACTGCCCGCGAAGGTTTGTGCCCAACAAAGCCATAGTAGGCAATGAACAGGTAGCAGATGAGCGGAATGAAAAACGCATGTTGAATGCCCATCTTGTCGGCAGCGGCGCCCAGAAGAAGTGGTACGATCGCCCCGCCCACAACCGCCGTCATGATCAACCCCGATCCCTTGCTCGTCATCGGCCCAAGTCCTGCGATGCCCAGCGCAAAGATATTCGGGAACATAACCGAGTTGAAAAATCCGCAAAGCACCAGGCTCCAGATCGCCACCGGCCCGCTCGTCACCATGGACACGAAAATCATCAGCGAGGCAAGCGCTCCGAAGATGCCCAGCAGTTTGCCCGACTTGATCTTCGTCAGCATCCAGGACCCAAGCAGACGGCCGACCAGCGCACCGCCCCAGTACAACGACACCAGGAAGGAAGCCGTCTTGGCGCTGTCGATTCCCTGGGTCTTGAAATAGTTCACCGCAATCGAAGCAAGTCCAACTTCTACGCCCACATAAAAGAAGATGCCGAAGGCCCCAAGCACTGTATGTCTGTAGCCCCAGATGCTGCGGCTCAAAATCGGATCTCCCTCTTTCGCCGGCCGGAACTCCTGCGTCTGGGAGATGTGCGGCAGATGCATGAACATCACGGCAAAGCCCAGAATCAGCAGTCCTCCCGCAATGGCGATGTAAGGCCCGCGCACGGTATTCGCGACCGCTGCCTTCGACGCGTCCTCGCCGAGATCCGTCAATATATATGCGCCCGCAACCAGCGGAGCGAGCGTGCCGCCAAAGGAATTCAGTGCCTGCGCGAGCGTCAAACGAATTGGCGCGCTGTGTTCCGGTCCAAGAATCGCCACGTACGGATTTGCGGCCGTCTGCAGCGCCGTCACGCCGGCTCCGACAATGAATACCGCAGTCAGGAACAGCGGGAAGCTGACCATCTTCGCCGCGGGAACGAACAAGATGCATCCGACGACCTGGATGAACAGCGAAACTACCATCGTCCGCTTGTAACCGATCGTTTCAATCAGCTTTGACGTTGGGGATGAGAACACGAAGTAGGCGAGAAAAAAAGCCGACTCGGCCAACATCGCCCACTTATATGGCAAGTCAAATATAGACCGCAAGTGCGGCACGAGTGCCATGTTCAGGTTGGTGATAAAACCGAAAATCAAAAACAGTACAGCGACGGTGATGAATGGCCCGGTGTAGTTCGGCGTCCCTGCGGCCGTTGCCGGCGTCGATCGAGTTGCCATACGTTGTCTGCTCCCTTGCTTCCTGAAAAGTTAGCCCGGTAAGGGCGATCTTATGCGCCTTCTGCGTTCCATGCGCTTAATTGGAACCAGCTGGTTTTCGCTGGAATTGCTCGCAACTTCCCGTTTAAGTGCAAATTGCTGGACACAACACTACTAAGGTGTCCATAGCACGCGCAACACCTGATATGCAGTGATATGGACCGTTTCCATCCGGTGTCTAGCTCGTGTCAACTAGCACTGAAAAGGAAAGTACGTGTTTCAGAAAGGCCTATAAATTCTTCGCGGACTGGCGCGACGAGTCCGGTAAACGTAAACGCAAGTCCTTCATCACCGCCAAAGCTGCTTTGATGTATGAAACGCAGCAGAAAGCAGCCCCCCAAAACTCACCGGCGCCAGGACCGTCGAAGGCCATCCTCCAAGCGCGAAATGACACCTACCGCGACAAAGTTCCGCACAGAGATATCGCCGCCGTCCTCGGCTGTAGTGTCCGCACCATCTACAACCTGCTCCCCACCGCCCGCCGGCGCCTAACAGACATCCTCCACCGCCTCGACCTGCTGTGACTCGACAGGCCATCAGATAAAAATCTCCTTTGAGCAATATGGGACATCGTTTCTCCGGCGGAGAGCCTAGGATCTGACTTAGAAATCAGGCAAAAGTGGAAGGTCGCAACTCATCTGAGGTACTCATTTCTATACTTCGCAGCACATCGTTTCTCTTGGAGCACTACGGCTACGGCGGGCACGACCCTTCTCTGGGCGAACTACAGCGCACTCTCGTGCGCGCGATCGGCAACCTCCAGCCCGCAACGCCAGCCGACGATATCGCGGCCAAGAGCTTCAATGGACACGCCCCCTCGGATAAGAAACAGTAGATACAACCCAACTAGATAAAGAACTATAGGTTCTACAAGGTTCGTCGCTTCGCTCCTCGGTCTCAGTTCCGGCCAGGCGGCTCTGCTTCGCGCCGCCACCCCACCCCACGGTGGGCGGCCCCCTGGCTTCGCCGCCCCGGGCCACCCTCCGGGCCGCGCTCTGTTTATAGCAACCCAGGTACATAGATCTCACGGGGTCCCCGCGCACAGGCCTTCGTGCGTGGGGCGGAGACGCGCGCCCGTGGGGATCACCGGTAAAAATCACCTACACAATATTCGTTGACCTGGACGCAGCGCTATACGCAAAACCCCGGCTTGGGGAAGTGACGCTACAGTCAGGACCAAACGTTTTTGCAGCATACGTTTTCTCTGTTGAGAACCGGAGCCGCTACGGCCCACCTTGTTCAAACGCCACGCATCTGCTTTTGACGCAAAATGTCTTATTCTCAAAGAGACAACAAGGAGTCATTTGTGGCGACGAGCACTTTGAGCAGCGCCAAGGTCAAGAAGGTTCTAGCTGCCCTCGAGGCCAACTGGCAGGCCGAAATGGAGGGCTATCACACCTACAACGCCCTCGCCGATCGCGATAGCGACCCGATTCGCGCCCAGGTGCTCCGCCATCTCGCCTCAGCCGAGTGGGAGCACGCCGCCCTCTGGAAGGGCCGGATGGTCGAGCTCGGAGGTTCCGAACCCACCTATAAAGGGTCACCGGGAGGCGAGGCCGACTCGCTGGCCAACCGTGCAGGTGGCGTCAGAATGGCTCTTCGCAGGCTGGAAATCGAAGAGAGCCGGCACATCGCAAACTATGGCCGCCAGCTCAAGGAACTCGGCGATGATGGCTCAATCGCCATTCTCGATCACGTGATCGAAGATGAGAAAGATCATCACCGCGAGTTGGGCTCCTTGCTGCGCGGTCACTATCAGGCTCCGGCAGGCGCTCCAAAAGTAGATCCCAAAGCCGTGCTCGACGAGCTCTTGGCCAAACGAAACCAGGGCCGGAAGCAGCCGGGTGCATGGATTGGCGATGCCATCTACGGCGTGAACGACGGCTTGGGAGCCATCTTTGGTATCGTCTCTGGCGTCTCTGGCGCCACTCAGGGTGAGGCCAAGTACGTATTGCTTGCTGGTATCTCCGGCATGATCGCCTCCGCGCTTTCGATGGGTTCCGGCGCATACCTCGCGGCCAAGAGCGAGCGCGAGATCTACCATGCTGAGATCGCACGCGAGCGCGAGGCCATTCAGATGAACGGGCCCGAGGCCCGCGAGCTACTTTCGCTTTACTACCAGGTGAAGGGATTGCCGGAAGCAGATGCGGACCATATGGTCAATCACATCTCCAGCGACCCGGAGCAGATGCTTCGAGCCCTTGCGAGCGAGCGTCTTGGCACTTCGGAAGAAGCACTCTCTAACCCTCTCGTCTCCGCTACCTCAGGAGCCATCTCTACCGCCATCGGCGCATTGATTCCGATCATCCCGTTCTTTTTCATGCAGGGACTTCCGGCCGTGATCGCCGCAGCAATCGTCTCGCTCATCGCCCACTTTGCCGTTGGCGCTGCCAAAAGCCTCATCACGATCCGTTCCTGGTGGTCATCGGGCCTCGAGATGACAGTCGTTGGCGCGGTCGAAGGCGCAGTCACCTACGGAATCGGCATCCTTCTCGGCAAAGGCGGAATGTAAGTGGGAGGCTTCATTCCTCTAGGCGACGCTTCGCGGCCTCTGCGGCGCTTTGCCGTAGCAACACTCGGCATCATCATCCTCAACGCGTATGTCTTCCTGAAAGAACTCGCCTATGGAGACCCATTCGTATGGGCATGGTCTGTGGTGCCGGTGCGCATCGTTCACGGGTATGACTGGATAACCATATTGACGTCGATGTTCATGCATGCCGGCTGGATGCACATCATTGGCAACATGATCTACCTGTGGGCTTTCGGTCGCGAGATCGAAGACGCCATGGGAACAGGCCGATTTATCTTCTTCTACCTGAGTGGCGGCGTTGTTGCCATGATGTGCCAGATCCTGGGCGATCCATTTGCCCGCGTCCCTTGTCTCGGTGCCAGTGGAGCTATCGCCGCCGTCATGGGAGCGTTCCTCATTACTTATCCCCGCGATCGCATCAAGACCGTAGTCTTCTTCCTGATTTTCGTCCGCATCACTTTCATTCCGGCCGCCCTGCTGATCGGCTTCTGGTTCCTGATGCAGATTCTCAACTTCGGCAGCGTCGCAAAAGTCCACACCGGAGGAGTCGCTTATCTCGCTCACATCGGAGGATTTCTGTTCGGAGTCGCGACGGCGCGATTTCTCGTCAGGCCTGGACGGAGCGCCGCCTACATTCGCAACTAAACCACATTGATTGGAACTAGCTGGTCGCAGTGACAGGCTGCTTCTCAGCCATCAGCTCTCTCGCAGCATTGCGGCCCGTGCGAATGCAATCAGGAATGCCGATGCCGTCGTAGGCATTGCCGGCCAGGCGCAATCCCGGCAATTCGGCAGCGCGTTCCTTCACCCGTTTCATGCGCTCCTGATGTCCAACAGCGTACTGAGCCATCGCGCGGCGCCAACGGGAAACCTGCGTCGCCTCTGCTGGAATGTGCGGCCCGATGATGCGCGAACCCAGGATCTCGCTGAGCTCGCGGCGGACAGTGGCGATGAGGACATCATCCGGCTGGTCGAGCAGCGATTCGTTTTTCGCTCCACCCAGGAACGCGCGAAGCACTGCCTTGCCGGTCGGCGTGCGCCCGGCAAACTTGCGGTGCACAAATGTGCAGGCGAGCATTGCACGACCTTCAACCGCAGGAACAAGGAATCCAAATCCGTCTGGCAACGGCCCGATCTGCGACTCGTCGAAGACCAGATTTACGGTGACAGAAGATGAGTAAGGAATCGCGTTTAGTTCATCGCCCAGTGCCACGTCAGTGGCAGCCAGCAGCTTTCCGGCAACCCATGCCTGGGAAGCCAGAATCACGGCATCGTAAAAATCGTCTCTGTCTCCTGTCCGCAGGCGCCATCCTCTTTCGGATCGATCCAACGCCGCTACCGCTGTAGACTTCTTTACCGACCCGGGGCTGAGGGTTCCTTCCAAGGCATCGACAAGCTGCTGCATTCCCCCTTTCAACGTCGTGAAAATCGATCGAGGTCCTTTCGGCTTCGCAGCGCTTTGCGCGGCTGCTCCGTTTCCTTCCGCCGTCCGCATGGCCGCCATCTTTGCCCGCATCTGCCTGTGTGCCGCCAGCATGCCTCGTGTGAGAGATCCATATTGCATTTCCATCTCAACCAGTTTAGGCAGAACTGTGCGTGCGCTAAGTTGCGTTGCATCGCCACCATAAATGCCGGAGAGCAGTGGATCCGCGAGCCGATCCACTGCTTCGCGGCCGAAATGTCTCTCGACCAATGCTGCAACAGACTCGTCTTGAGCACTGGGCCGTGGCGGATGGAGCAACTCCACCGCCATCTTGATCTTGGTTGCCGGGCTGAAGAGGGTCGTTAGAGCTGTCGGAATCAACTTCGTCGGAATGAGGAACATCAGTCCATCGGGAAGGGGCACCAAACGATTCTTCACCACGATGTAAGTCTTACGGTTGGCATCATTCGACGGAACAAGCTGGTCTCCGAGTCCAAGCTCTCGGCACAGCTCAGCCCCCGCAGGCTTCTCGCTCAGAAAGGAGTCGGGGCCGCGCTCCAGAACGATGCCGTTGATTGTCTCTGAAGCAAGCGAACCTCCGAGCCGATCCCGCGACTCGAAGAGGGTATATTCGACCGCTGTACCGGCCCTTCGCGCCTTTTCCAGCTCATAGGCAGCTGCAAGTCCTGCAATACCGCCTCCCACGATCGCTACCCGCATACTCCGACCTCAATCCCTTGATACCACAGTTGACTCGTGCGAGACTTCAACCTTCCGTCGCTTCCGCCGTGGGCCTCTTACTAAGAGAATCAACCTCATAGTGCTCGACTCAAGTGATTTAAATCACTTCACCGCGCACACTCGGCCGGGATAATTCAAGATGTTAGTTCGGACGCAGATTTGGGGGAACCGCCCTCGACCCGTTCGACCAGGTTAGACCTGTTCCCCTTCCACTCGAACGAGGAGACTAGATGACACCAGAGCTGATACACCGGCTTCATTTTGCCTTCACAATTACGTTTCACTATTTGTTTCCCCAGCTCACGATGGGTCTCGGGCTGCTGATCGTGGTGATCAAGACGGTTGCGCTGCGAACTGGCAGCCCAGAGTGGGACAGCTCTGCGCGTTTCTGGGCACGCATCTTCGGCATCAATTTCGTCTTCGGCGTGGTCACAGGTATTCCCATGGAGTTCGAATTTGGAACGAACTGGGCAAGGTTCTCGCAGCTTTCAGGTGGCGTCATCGGCCAGCCGCTTGCGATGGAAGGCGTGTTCAGCTTCTTTCTTGAATCGGCATTCCTGGGCTTATTCCTCTATGGAGAAAAGCGCATATCCAAGCGCATGCACTGGTTCTCGGCGGTGATGGTATGGCTTGGGTCGTGGATCTCAGGATTCTTCATCATCGTCACCGACGCCTGGATGCAGCATCCGGTGGCGTACAACCGCTTGCCGAATGGTCAATTCGAAGTGTTGAGCTTTTGGAAACTACTGCTCAATCCGTGGGGACTACTGCAGTACATGCACAACATGACGGGTGCTGTGGTTACCGGTTCATTTGTAATGGCGGCGGTTGGAGCCTTCTACCTTCTGGATGAGAAGAACAAGGAGCATGGCAAAATCTTCACGCGCGTTGGTGTGGTTGCCGGGCTGATCTCGACGATTCTCATCATCTTTCCGACGGGCGACCTGCATGGCAAATATGTTGCCAAGCATCAGCCGGCCGCGATTGCGGGAATGGAAGGGCTCTTCAAGACGGAGGCTGGGGCAGGTGTTGTGCTGATCGGGCAACCGAACGAAGAGACCGGGCAGATCGACAATCCGCTCGTGGTGAACAATCTTCTGAGCTTCCTCATCTACGGAACGACCAAAGCAGAAGTGACCGGGCTCGACCGGATTCCGAGGGATCAATGGCCGAGCGCGTTGCCGTTGCTCTACTACTCGTACCACATCATGGCGGGCCTCGGAACGTACTTCGTGGCCCTGATGATCGCAGCATCGTTTCTGTTGTGGCGTCGAAAGCTTTACACCTCCCGATGGGTTCTTTGGCTGCTGCTGATCAGCTTCCCGTTTCCATACATCGCGAACACTGCAGGATGGATGACAGCCGAGATAGGTAGGCAGCCCTGGCTGATCTACGGCCTTATGCGCACAAGCGAGGGTTATTCGCACGTCGTTTCATCCGGAAATGGTCTGTTCACGCTCATTGGGTTCATGGGGCTATATGCGTTGCTTGGGTTGTTATTCACGGTGCTGGTATATCGCGAGATCAGTCGCGGACCGTCCGCGCATGTGAGTGAACTACACACCGCTATCGCAGACTGACGCAAATCGAAACTGAGTAAGAAGGAATTGTCATCATGATGGGATTTATCTGGTTCTGGCTTGTTGCCGTGATGATCGTCGGGTATGTGGTGCTGGACGGCTTTGACCTGGGAGTGGGGATTCTTCATCTGTTTCTTCCGCGAACCGAGGCAGAGAAGCGTGCGAGCCTGCACTCGATCGGGCCGGTATGGGACGGCAACGAGGTATGGCTGCTTGCCGGAGGTGGGACTCTCTATTTTGCGTTCCCACTGCTGTACGCATCAGCGTTCTCTGGATTCTATCTGCCGTTGATGATCGTGTTGTGGCTGTTGGTGCTGCGCGGCGTCACGCTTGAACTTCGCAATCACATCGATGTGGGTGTATGGCTGTCTCTGCTGGATGGCGTTTTCGGATTGTCGAGTGCTCTGCTGGCGATCTTTTATGGAGCCGCATTGGCGAATGTGCTGCGCGGAGTGCCTTTGCAGGCGGATGGATATTTCTTCCTGCCACTTTGGACGAACTTTCAACCGGGAGTGCATCCGGGCATCCTCG
>Ga0268266_10006785_pt1 | contig 10437 bp, 15 predicted proteins | sample KBSS13metaG_FD_190356 | JGI IMG/M metagenome (GOLD analysis project Ga0268266, IMG submission 190356) | Switchgrass rhizosphere microbial communities from Kellogg Biological Station, Michigan, USA - KBS S1-3 metaG (SPAdes) (version 2) | ecosystem: Host-associated > Plants > Roots > Rhizosphere... | reverse complement strand
CTGTTCAGCGTGCTGGCCGCGACATTCGTCGCCGCCGAGCGCGGAACCGCCACAACGACCACGCACACCAGCGCCGCGGCCAGCACGCTGAACAGTCCCGACCGCCCCGGTGTGGTGTGCACGGCGAAATCGACCGCGGTGCGCACACCCAGTCGGGTCAGCGGAATGGCCGCGGCCTGCGCCGCTTCGACACCCAACCGAAGCAGCTCGGCAAGAAACCATGCCGCGCCGGCGATGGTCAACGGGCCGGTGGCACGACGGATCAGCTCACCGCAATAACGGTCGATGTCGAGCATCGGCACCACGGCCAGGCCGAGCGCGACCACCGCCGAGAAGTCGGCAGCCGCCCGCACCAGCGTTGCGGTCAGCGGGATCACTTCTGCCGTCGCACCGCCCACAGCGCGCCGCCGGCGACGATCAAGCCCGCCGCGGCGAAGAACGGCCACACCGGGATGCCGTCATTCGCCGGGCTCGTCGCCGAGGCCGACGGCCCTGGTGCGCCGGTGCCGGACACCGCCATCTCGAATGACCACGACCCCGAGACCACGTGCCCGTCTGCGGACGTGACCCGGTAGTTGACCGTGTAGGTGCCGGACGGGCCGAGCGGCCGCACGCCGACGCTGACGACAGCCCCGTCGACGTGCGGGTCGCCCGTCGACCAGAGGTTGCCGTCAGGACCGACGACCGTCATCGCGGCGAACGACTGCTGCAGCGCCTCGTTGAACGTCGCGCTGACCTTTTCCGGCGCCTTGGTCAGTTCGCTGTTCTCGACTGGGTCGGTGGCCAGGCGGGTCGCATGGGCCGACGCCACACCGGCCCCGGCCATCGCCGCTGCGGTCAGTGAGATGGCCAGGACCAGTGTCGCGAGAAGGCGATTCATGCTCGTCGTCGTACCAGCAGCGCGGTCGCCACCGCAACGGCGGCCAGCGCCAGCGCGCCTCCGGCCAACCATCGTGCGGTGTTGTCGGCCGCAGGAGCCGCAGGCGACGCGTAGGCCGCCTGTGTCATCGGCATCGGATCGCCATCGCCCGCATCCGACTTGGCGCCTGTCAGGGCGATTTCGGGAGTCGGGTATTCGGGTTCGGCTCCGCCCGGCGGCGTGGTCTGGTCCCACTTCACGACCGTCCCATCCGAATACGTCTGGATGGCCGGGAGGCTGACGGTGGGGGTGTCGGGCAGCTTCACCGATATCCGGAACAGGGCGAATTGGTCGGCTGGGATGCCCGTTCCGGGTGCGGCAGTCCACGTGATCGAGCGGACGGTGCCCGCGGCCGCGTCGCGGTCCAGCTTGGTGGTCCAGCCCGGCATGGCTTCCGTGCTGGCGGAGGCGACGTTGGGCAGAGTGACGCTCAACTGTGTTGTGAACGCGCCTTTTTCGGACTCGTTGGGCACCTTCAAGGTGACCACCGAATAGGAGCCAGGCACGGGATTGTCCGCGGTGGCGCGAACGTGGGCGGACGCGGGTGCGGGGGCGGCCAACAGGCCGATGGATACCAAGGCACCGGTGATGAGGGCGCGCGAGGACGCCCGAGTAGTCGATCGCATTCGATTGTGGCTTTCTTGTGTCGTTGGGATGTCGGTCAGCAGCTGCGGCTGACCGGCGGACCCCGGTGCGACATCGAAGCGGCAATCAGAAGCGTGGAGCGCAGTGGCTGATCGGCCTGGCCGACCACCACGACAGGTGGGCCCGCCACCGGCACGGCGACGATCTGAACCGCGGCGCGCACTGCGCGTGACACCGCACGGCACAGCCGATCACTCGCGGCGATCAGAAGCGCGCCAGCGCCGATCGCCACCGCATGCGCGGCGAGCATCACCGCGGCAGGCGGCCCCGCCACCGCGGGGTGGTGATGCCCGGCGGCACTGAGCATGAGGTGACCGATCAGCTGGCCGGCCGCGAGCAAGCCCAGCAGCACCCTGACATCGGCTGCGCGGGAGATCGTCGCCCCGAGAGCGCCAACCGTCGCTGCGAGCACTGCCAACTGCGCGACGACCGCGCCGGTCGGTGCCGTCCCACTGCCAACCGAGTGCGCCGCAACCGCCAGCGCGGCGGTCAGGAGCCCCGCGGCCGAACCGCGAAGGCGCGCAGCGGGATCGCGCGCTCTGGAATGGCCGTGCGACACGTCGGTCAGACCAGGCCGAGCCGGGCCATCAGGTCGGCATCGATGCCGTCGAGCTGTTGGGAAATGGCATCGTGCGCTGCACGGCGGCGCGACGACGGCATGTTTTCGGCGGCCGTGACCGCAGCCGACAGATCGCGCAGGCGCTCGGTGATCGCCGCGACGAATTGCTTAGTCTCGGCGTCCTTCGGCTTCTTCTCGGCAACCAGGCGCAACGACTGCTCGGCGCCCGCGATCCGCGCCGACAGCTCAGCGCCGTGGCCGGAGAACTGCCCGAGCTGGCTCAGCGGAATGCCAAGCCGGTCGGCCTTGCGTTCGTCGAGATAGCCGCGTGCGGCGATGGCGCCGCGGTAGAACAGCGGAACGGCGATCGGCGCAAGCAGCCGGGTCACAGTCAGCATGCGCCGAATACGGCTGGGGGAGAACAACTTTCCTTCGCGCGCCGCCTTCAGCTGAGTCTCGGCAACCTTGAGTGCGGCCTTGTCGCTCTCGCGCTGGGCCCGCAGTTGCGCCTTGAGCGCCCGCGTTTCGGTCCTGTGCTGGGACTTGATGCGGCGGGCTTCGTTCTTCGCGGCGAGCTTGGCCTCGAGCTTGGCCTTGGCCTTGATCGCACGTGCTTCGGCGCGGCGGGTGGCACGGGTTTTGCGCTTGAACAGGCTCATCCCGGCGGCCTCCCAATCATCTTGGCGGGCGAATCATGACAAATGCAGCAATGTTGCCGCCCAACATTATCGTCCGGGTCATCGGCGGTTTCGGCGTGTCCTCCTCGCGGGTACATTCAACTCCACAGCGAACCGTTTGCCCTGGCTGTGCGAAGATTGACGGGTCTTGTGAATAGGTGACTTTTGACGCCTTGAAGGGGTGGTGACGAGGTGGGTTCGCGTGTGCAAGGCGCCGCGTCGGCCTGCTTCCTGGCTGTTGGGCTTTTCCTCTGTGGTCTCGGCGGGGCGCTGGCAATCGCCGAGCCGTCGCCGTCGTCGGATCTGCCGCCCGGTACCCATTCCAACGACGTGCAGGGCAACGGACCAAAAGGTGACTCCGACGGCAAGGACGATTCACAAGCCGGCGCTGCAGAGGATCCCCAGTCCGCCGAGGACAAACCCGGCAACGGCGAAAATCCGGGCAACGGCAACTGCGGCAACGACGGAAGCAACGGGAACGCGCAGCATTGCGGCGGAAGCTCGGAATCGCCGCCCCCGCCGAGCCCGTCGACGACGAAATCCACGGAATCGTCGACGAAGACCACGACGTCTCAAACGACGACCAGTCGGACCACGTCCAGCGAAAGCACATCCACTAAGACGACGACCACAAAGACGACGACGTCGAGTGAGACCACCGAGACAACGTCCACGACAAGCTCCTCGGTGGGCGTGCCTGCACCGGGTATCGGTGGCGGCGGGGGCGGGGTCGAGGCACCGTCTGGCCGCCCGCAAGTGCCGGGCATGCAGCTGCCACCGGCTTCCGAACCGTCGGCGATCGACGTCGTCCCCGGCGTCGGAGCGGCGGCCGTCGAGGTCCCGATCCCGCCGATGACGCTGCCGATCATCGTCGCGCCTGCTGCGGGGCTCGGAGCAGGGTCGGCAGGTCTACCGGAGTTGCCAGCAGCTCCGCGTGCCGTGTCTGCCGAGCCACCAGCGGGTCGAGAGCCACTGCCTGCGAATGTGGGCAGCAACGTGGCCGTACCGGCTGCGTCATACCGGGTCGGCTACACCGATTATTTGCGGAATGCAGGATTGTCCCAGGTAGCGGCCTTGGCAGTGCCCGGCGTAACGGGCATGCTTGTACTCACCGGCGCCGGGGGATGGGTTGGATATCGCCAGGCAAAGGCGGGCCATGCGGTACACACCAACGGCACCGCAAGGTTCGTGAACTGACAAACTGTCCGCCTTTTTGGGGCGGGACAGCGCATAGTGGACTCGTCGAGAAGGGGGTTGTATGCCTGCCAGCCGCCGCGTCACCCGTGCCGTAAGCGCGGTGCTCGAACTCGCCCCACGACGCGGGGAAGTGTCACTGCCCCGCCTCGTCGATGCCGTGAGCGAGGACCGTGACCGGCCCATCGAACTGAAGATGGCCGATCTGCCACCCGGAGTGTGTGGGCAGTGGCGCCAGTACGCTGACCGCGACGTCTTCCTGATCCAGAAGGGCCTGCCCGCCTGGGACCGCACATTGGCCCACGAGCTCGGCCACCTGGTGCTCGGGCACGAAGGCATCCCTGTAGTCCAGGCAGCCCGGGAGAACACCGAGATGGCCAGCTCCGACCTGATCGGCTACATGCTCAATCAGCGGACCGGCTGCATGGGTCCCGCGGGTGAGGACGCCGAGCAGGAGGCCGAGGACTTCGCGGCACTGCTCATCTACCGCCTTGGTCGGCTTCCGTCGGATCGATCCTCGATAGTTCAGGTCCGGCTCGGAGAGGCATTTGGTTGATCATCTGGGTGATCGCCGGTCTGCTCGGATTGGCGACCGGCCTCCGGATTGGCTGGGCCCTGGTCAACAAGCAGTCTCTCGTCAGTACCGCGATGATCCTCGCGCTGGGCAGCCTCGGGGTGGTCGCGGCGCTGAACTGGCAGCCACTGACGCTGCTGATCGATGAGGGGCTGCGCTGGCACAACCTTGCGATGGGGTTGTCGCAGTTGGCCTTGATCGGCTGCGCCGCGGGCAGCTGCGTGATGATCACGACCGTCGCGTCGGAGAAGTCACCCGCGACAATTCGAAAAATTGCTATTGCGCAGTACAGCGTTGCCGGCGTGATCGCGCTGTTGAGTCTGGTGATCTTCTTCGCTGCGGGCCAGCAACCGGAGATGTCGCCGGAGGAGTACCTCAAGCAGAACCTGGGCTCCAGCGACGGAAGGTTGCCGTGGCTGCTGCCGCTGCTCTATGTGTTCTTGGCGCTGACCCTGGTGTCGTGGGCAGGGATGCGGCATTCCAATCGCAGCAGACGCGGGCGCGCGCTGTTCGTGTTCACCCTCGGCATCGTGCTCATCGTGCTGGCGTCCGCGTTCTTTCTGCTGCGGGCCGCAGGCAGCACACAACTACTCGGAGTCGGGGCGGCGGCCACGCTGCTGGGCTGCGCGATGCTGGTCGTCGCGGCCGGGTCGCTGCTGCCGAGCGTCGAGGACTGGTTCGGTGCCCGCTATGAACTGCGCACCATCCAGCCGCTGCTCACCGAACTCGGTCGGCGCCACCCGGACATCGGCATCGGTGTTCGCCCCCGTGGCCCGCTGGTGTTTCGCGTCGCCGAGCGGATGTCGCTGATCTCGGACGCGCTGTTCCTCGAGGCCACCTCCGCCGACGCGGCGCGCAAGCGACCCGTCGGCTCGCGACCCACGCGTGAGCTCGATGAGGAAGACGACGTATCCGAGCTCGAGTCACCGTCGGTGCCACCGGAGGAGCAGGCACGCACGATCGCGCAATGGATCTACGACGGCCGAGAAGACGCGCCGGACGACGCCGGCGCTACCTTCCCTGGACTTGGCTGGCTGCGCCAGCCCACGTCATTTTCTGATCGCGAATGGATCCTCGAGATTGCACAGCAGTATCGCCAGCTGGCAATCTCCAAGAGTGGGCAGGCCTAAGAGACCGAATTGCCCAATTCGCCGGACGCTGCGTTGCAGCGAGCGGCAAGCTAATCGTCCAGGTGCTCCCGGCGACGCAGCTCGTCGACCTTCTGAACAATGTCCTGCTGGGCCTCAACGGACAGACCAACGGTGCGCGCCGCAATACGGCGAACACCCTCGTCGCGCATATTCGCCAGCCAGGTCAATTCCTTGTCGAGCTTCTCGTAGTACTCGTCGTCGGTGAAGTAAGCCGGCTTGATGCGGAAGAAGTTGGCAAGGGCTGCCATGGTGGCCGCCGAGGGGTTGGTGCGGTTGCCTGAGCGGAGCTGCGACAGGTACGGGGCCGACATCGTGACGCCCTCTGCCTTGAGCGCGGCGATGACTTCAGCGGACGTATGCGGGCCACGACCGGGCGGGTAAACCGTGTCGAACAGGCGGTTTAGCCGGGCGGCGAACGTCTTGCTCATCGAATTGACCTCCACTTACTTGACGAGCGGGTTTCTGGGGCGGCGTATTTGCTGATCATCGTAGCGAGAGTTGTGCCAACAACCAAGTGCAAACCGCGGAAAAGTTAACCCGCCTTTTGATTCGTGAGGCCGCTACAGGTCTTAACGGCGCCGTCTGTGTGTGCCGGCACCGTCATCTTACGGTGCGGCGAAGCAAATAATAACGGCTGCCTGGCGATGACTTTCGCGAAAGTTGCGCACAGTTCGTCACAGGAATGCTGATGTTCACCACGGGCAACTCCGCCTGCGCGAAAGGAAGCGGAAACCGGTGTTTGCTAGTTGCACACGCAAGTGGGTGGTATGGACACCTGCCGCCATGCTCCTCGGCAGTTGACGCCCGATAGCGAGCAGACCGTCAGAACCTGGTCAGTCGATTGACCGACAGTAGCCAGCAGGAGGGCCTTCGGGGTCGCGCGACGGTTCGAGTGGCAACAACGCAGGAGAATGCTCGCGACGGCTGCGGACCAGGGTCACCACGGCTCCCGTTGCCGCAGCCACGGCGATCGTCGCGGTAGCCGGGATCGCCATCCATCGCAGACCGATCGCCGTGTCCAGCAGTATCCAGATTCCGAAGAGGGCAAACAGCACACTGGCCAACCCGTGTAGGAACCGCTCGGGCAACCGCTTGTGCAGCAGCGCGCCCACCGCGATGGCCACGCCGTCGGCGAGCACCATGCCCGCCGTCGCGCCGATCCAGACGCCGGCCCAGTTGTGATCGCTGGCCAAGGCGACGGTGGCCAACATCGTCTTGTCGCCGAGTTCGGCGAGAACGAACGAGGAGATGACGGCCAGCAGCACATGCCGCGGTTCGGCGACCTTGATCTCGTCGTCGCCGCCCCTGCGGCCCTCCCGCCACGTCCACACCGCGAACAACAGGAAGGCGATCGCGGCTGCGAACGCGATCGGACGTTGGGGCAACGTGAGGCCGAGGAAGTGGCCGATCGTCACCGACAGGCCGTGCACCATGAACGACGCGATGCCGACGCCGGGCAGCACCACCCACCACCGATGCCGCAGGGCGTAGGTCATGGTCATCAACTGCGACTTGTCGCCTAGTTCGGCGACGAACACCACGGAGAGACTGACCAGTGCGGCGGTGAGCATCGGAACGACCTTTCGACACGTCGCCGACGGGTCAATTGCTCGCAACCCGTCAGGCTTCGGTCGAAGGTCTCGCCCACCGCATGGCGGTTCGTCGGCCGGGCTGTCCGCCAGTATGTCGACTCGACGATTGGGGGCTACTCCCCTTCGCTGACTTCGTCGACGATAGCGGCGATTTCAGGGCCGCGCCACTCGGCAGGCGAGTTTCGGGTGCCCGAATCGAGCGTTCAGGACAACGAATCAAATGGTTCGAAAACCCTTATGCCGCAAGCAGCATCGCCAAGATGGCGGTGTCGGGATGGCTGATGGGATCCACCCCGACCCGGCTCACCATCGACGTCACCGTGCCGTCGGCTTCCGCTTCGACCCACGCCGCGCGATGCTCGAGACCGAGATAGGGAAGCCCCGGCAGCAGCACGCAACCCGACGCGGCGCCGGTGCACTCCGGCAGCGACGGCATGGTCTCCGAGGGCGGGTGCAGCATGAGCAGCGCGGGTGGCTGGTGCTCGGCGAAATGCCCTGGGGGAACCGCTGATTCACCGACCACCGTGCCCTCGGCTACCACGAGCCCGACGGTGCCGGGGACGGGAGCGTCCGGTAGCTCCTCGCGGGCGCCGAAAATCGTTGTGGTTGAGAGCAATCCGGGCAGTGACGCAACGCGCACGGCGACAATGAGTAGCTGTGCCCACTCCTTGGTCGACTCCGGCCACCGGCCGGACACCACGAACCCCTTGAGAGACCCATGCGAATGGAACGGGGCGATCTCTATCGCCCGGCCAGACCCCATCTCCATCTCGCCTCCGCGCCATCGGTGTTCGGATACCTCCGCGACACGCCTTTGGGTCGATTTGACCAGAATGCGGCAGGTCAAACCTGCTAGCAAGCGGACACGCACAACGCTCAACGCGCACGGACCGTCCACAGCACGCGATAAGAGCCTGTTGTGGGCACCCAACCGAACTGCCGCGAGTCAACGACCCCCACGGCGCGCGGATTGTCCGACACGGCTTCAAATGTCGCGCCGCGGCCGCGGCCTCGCACATCTCCGACCCGTTTGACGAGCCAACGCGACGGCGATGTGGGGTCGGGAAAGACGCGAAGCTGGCCACGCCGGGGAGCGCCGCCGCCCACCGCGAGCAGCCCGTCACCGGGATTGAGGGTGGGACGCATCGAGTCCTCTACGACGGCGAAACGGCGTAGCGGCCACCTTCGCCGCGGATGGTTTCCGTCCACCCCCAAAGGGTAGGTTTAGGAACATGCTGCATCGACTTTTCGCCAACGCGACCCCAGCCCATGCCCACTGCGATCTGTACTGCGGCGTCTATGACCCCGCCCAGGCCAAGATCGAAGCGCTCTCGTGCCTGAAAACCCTTCAGAAGTACGCGGACTCCGATGACGAGCACTTCAAGACCCGCGCCATCCTCATCAAGGAGCAGCGCGCCGAGGAGGTCAAGCATCACCTGATGGTGCTGTGGGCCGACTTCTTCACCAAGGAGCACTTCGAGCAGTTCCCGAATCTGCACCAGCTGTTCTGGGACGGCGTGCACGGAGCAGGTGACGTCAAGAAGTCGCTCGACGTCGCCGTCGCCGAGAAGCTGCTCAAGACGATCGACGAGATCGCCGACATCTTCTGGCAGACCGAGAAGGCCAAGGGCATGGGGGTTTACCCGCCCGCCTGAGCACGCTCACCCGTCCATACAGGAAATCCCCGGCTCACGACGTTGAGCCGGGGATCTTTTTGCTGCGGATCAGAACAAGACGATGAGCGCGAGAACGCCCAGCAGAATTAGCGCGATGACGCCGGCGCGCAGACAGGCCATCATCTGGCCGCGCGTATAGACATTCGTCGACGTGTGCCATTCAGACGGCGGTACAGCTGAACCCGGACCCATCGGATGTGACGCCATCAAACCCTCCTGACCTGCACGATCTATGGCCCTCCCCCAGTGAGATCTGTCACAAACAGCGCGTGTGACGCCGATCATAACCCCTGTTGTTCGGCCGTGAAAAATCGGCACCGCATCGCAAGGCGCGCGTCGCCGAGCGCCGACAAGGCGGCCGTGTCCGGCGCTGTGGATAAAACCACCGCGGCGAGTTCGCCCAGGCGCGCTCGTGTGAGTCCCAGCAAACTCCGCACCACGTCGTCGATGCCGTCGAACAGCGTCGCCGGCTGTCGCCCGAAGGGCCGACATTGCCGGGCGCGGACCGGTGCTTGCCGTCGGAAACTTAGTGGGGCAATCCATTTCGCTCGGCGCCCGTGACCCTGTTGATCGGTGGCGCGTCGCCCCGCAGGGTTATCCACAGTAGTTCCCAGCAAGCGCACAGATTGGGCGGCTCAAACGGGGTTTCGCCCGTTGAAGGCCTGTGGATGAACTTGTGGAAATTGTGGATAGTCAGGAATAGCTGATATTGAATCGACGCGTCAGTCAGCCCCGCGGCGGTAGAGCCACGAGCCGGTGCCGTGTCAGCATTGGTGGTATGGACGAAGTCGAGGTCACGCAAGCGTCGATCGCCGATGTTCCCTCGACGTTCGACGGGTCCGTGGTCCTGCTCGACGTGCGTGAGGACGACGAATGGCAGCGGGGTCATGCACCCGGCGCCCAGCACATCCCGATGGGCCAGGTGCCGTCGCGCCTCAGTGAGATCGACGCCGACGCGAAGCTGTTCGTGGTGTGCCAGGTCGGCGGCCGATCCCAACGCGTCGCCCAGTACCTGGCCGGAAACGGCTACGCACCGGTGAACGTCTCGGGTGGCATGTTGGCCTGGGCCGCCGCCGGCCGACCCGTGATCACCGACGACGGCGGTGCGGGCGTCATCTGAGCCGGCGTCGCTAGGCTGGTCGCGTGATCCAGGTGTGTTCTCAGTGCGGGACGCGGTGGAACGTGCGCGACCGCAGGCGGGTGTGGTGCCCGCGGTGTCACGGGACGCTGCATGCACCGTCGGGTCCGCCGCCTGGTTCCGAGTGGCGGCCGACGGCCTCGCCGCTGGGGCAGGGCAACCGCACACCGCCAGGTAGGCCGCTGCCGCCTGGATACCGCTGGATCGCGGTGCGACCAGGTACGGCGCCACCGCCACGCCGCCGAACGCGCGCTCTCGGGCCCACCCCTCGCTACGGCGCCATCCCAAGGTGGGGTCTCGTCGACCACTTCG
>Ga0268266_10006782_pt1 | contig 10438 bp, 7 predicted proteins | sample KBSS13metaG_FD_190356 | JGI IMG/M metagenome (GOLD analysis project Ga0268266, IMG submission 190356) | Switchgrass rhizosphere microbial communities from Kellogg Biological Station, Michigan, USA - KBS S1-3 metaG (SPAdes) (version 2) | ecosystem: Host-associated > Plants > Roots > Rhizosphere >... | reverse complement strand
CTCGCGCTCCTCAACACGAACGACTTCACGAAGGGCCTCGGCCGCGTCTACCAGGCGGTCTCGAGCTACTACTCTCTCGGCCTGACGCTGTCGAAGCTGGAGATGAAGGGCTACCAGCCCATCTCCGTCCAGGTGAACCGCCCGGGCGTGAAGGTGCGCTCGCGCAAGGGCTACGAGGCGCGCTCCGAGGAGCAGATCGTCGGCTCCCGCGCGATCGCCACGCTCCAGACCGACCTCGGCTACAAGGCGGTGCCCGTCACGATCCGCACGGCCGCGGCGACCCCGGGGGCGAAGAGCCTCTACACGCTGCCGATCACGGTCACCGTGCCGGCGTCGGCGCTGACGTTCGTCCCGAACGGCGACCAGGCCACGGCCCAGGCCGACCTGTACATCGGCTCGGTCGACGACAAGGGACGCATGAGCGACATCACGCACCAGCAGACGAGCTTCAAGATCCCGACCGACAAGACGTCGACCGACGCGCCGCTCGCCTACAACGCGACGCTTCAGACCAAGAAGGGCAACTACCGGGTCGTGGTCAACGTGCTCGACCCCGCGTCCGGAAAGATGGGAACGGCCAAGACGAACGTGCGGGTGGAGTAGAGAAGCCAGACGTCAGCAAGAAACCGAAGGGGCGCCGCGGCGCCCCTTTTCGTTGGGGTCGTCGGCGAAACGTTCCCGCTCCCGGTTCCTTCGACGGACGCAGCCCATAGGGGGATGGGAGGGGGCGGGGGCAAGCCCCGCCCCTACGACGGTCTGGACAGGGTCAGTGACGCGCGTGGCGAGAAGCCGTTCCGGCTCTACACCGCCGAGCGAAGCGAATTAAGCTGCAGCGGCCAGCCGGCTCCCGACCTGGGAGCGCCGGACCCGGCCGCTGTCAGCTTCAATTCGCGCCGCCGTGACTAAGGTTTCTTCGGAGTCGGCTTCGCGGCCGGCGCCGGCGCTCCCGCCGCCTTCTTCGGGGGCATGCTGCCATCCGGCATCAGCACGACGAACTCCTGCTTGCGGTCGATGCCTTTGCTCGCGGCCGAACCGCGCGCCGCGTTCAGGTCGCGGACGTTGATCAGGAACGCGTAGTAGCCCGGCTCGAAGGACGCCAGCGGAATCTCGCTGCCGGTCCCGAAGTAATTCGGGCCGATCGGCTGCATGTCGGCCGGTCCGGTGAACGGAGCAAACGCGTCCTGGCCATCGCGCTGCACGTTGATGCGCGTCATGATCCGGGGCTTCGGCGCCGGCGTCGAGGCATCGGCGGGCGCCGCTCCGGGAGCGGCTGCGCCCGGGGCCGCGGCATCCACGGCGGGCGTCGTCGAGGCGGGCGGAGCCGGCGCGGCGCCCCCAGCGGCCGCGGCGGGCTGCCCCGGATTCGCGACCGTGTAGAAGTACCAGAGGCTGTCCTGCTTCGAGAAGTTGTGGTCGCCCTTGGGCTCGACCTTGATCGGCTTGTCGGTGCCGAACACGAACGGGTCGGTCGGACCGGGACGCTTCGTGAGCGGCACCAGACCGTTCGAGAGGATCAGCGGCGACACCTGGAAGTCCGGCGACGGAGCCGGAAGCTCGAACGGCACGGTCGATGCGGCCACGGGCGGTTCGCCCTCCGCCTTGAAGAGACCGAACGTTCCCTTGTAGCTGCCGGGCGGCAGCGCCACCGACCGGTCGATCGCGCGATCCTTTCGGGTGCCCTGCGAAACCTCCGAGAAGCTCGCGTCTTCCCAGAAGGACTGGACCTCCTTGCCGGACGCGTCCTGGATGAGCCCGGCGAGCTTGAGCGGCGAGCCGGGGGCCGTGGCCGTCTTGTCGGACGGCAGGTAGAACTGAAGGGCCAGGAACGGATCGCCGGCGTTCGACCGGAACACGCCGGACCAGAACCCGGCCTCGCCGGCGCCCTTCGGGGCCGCGGCCTGGAGCGCCGACTTGACGGCGTCCGGCAGCGGCAGTGCGGCGGCCGGAGCCGGAGGCGGCGGGGCGGCGGCGGGTGCGCCCGCGGCGGGCGCACCGGAGGCAGGAGCACCGGCTGCGGGAGCGCCGGCGGCCGGCGGCCTTGCGGCACCCGCCGGCGCGGGAGGCGCGCCCGCGGGAGCGCCCGCCGGAGCGCCCGCCGGCGGCGCCTGGACGGCCGGAGAAGCCGCGGCCGCGGCCGCCGTGGCCGGATTGACCGTGGCGTTGGGATTCACGATGGACTTCTCGGCGATGGTCGAGATGGCCTTCTCGACCTGCGAGGCGTTGCGCAGCTCGTCCGTTCCGCGCGGCGCGTCGACGGCGATCTGGACCTTCAGCTCGTTGATCCCGAGCGCCGGGTCGAGGCGGGCCTTGTCGTAGGTCCACGTGTAGACGACGGCCGAGCCCGTCTCCTGGAAGCGGGTGTCGATCGCCGGAGCGGTGACGCCGCCCGTGTCGTCGGCCTGGTTGTCCTGGGCGCGCTGCTGCGAGACGCGAGAGGGCGGTCCCATGACCACGAGGATGCGGCCCCGCACGGAATCCGCCCCGCGGTGATACCGCGCCAGCTTGAACTGCTGGTCCGCGGCTCCGATCCGGCGCGCGACTTCCTGCTTGAAGGCCTCGCCTCCCCGCTTCGCCCAATAGAGCGCGATGAACTGCTCGGCGTCCTGGTCCGTCGCCACCTTCTTCCAGTCGGCTCGCTCGGTCGATGTCAGGAAGTACGCCTCCGGGCTCTTGTCCCAGTCCTTGTACTTGGTCAGCTGGGCCAGCGAGACGGCGGCGACCACCAGGCCGGCCAGGGCAAATAGGATTCTCTTCACGGTTCCTCCACGTTCATGAGGGCGGCATTCTATAGCGCAGAAAGCCGACAAACGATGCGCCGGCGCCGCGAATCTCGCGGGAGGGAGAAACCGCGTCAGCGTTCGGACTTGACGAGGGCGTACCGGCGGCCGGGGATTCGCTCCAGGGCGACCGACCGATCGCCGTCTCCCGGCGGCCGGCGGGTCTCGAGCTCCTCCCGGAGGACGACGAGCATCTTCTGGACCTCGCCGTGCATCTTTTCCATGCGCTGCTTCATGTGCAGGATGACGTCGACCCCGGCCAGGTTGACGCCGAGATGCCGCGTCAGCGTCAGGATGATCTCGAGGCGCTCGATCGTGTCGGAGTCGTAGAGCCGGGTGTTCCCTTCCGTCCGCGCCGGGCGGAGGAGGCCCTCGCGCTCGTACATGCGCAGAGTCTGCGGATGGATCCCGTAGCGCTCGGCGATGGCCCCGATCCGGTAGACGCCCTCACGGTCGCGATCGCTTTCGCGGTCGCGCGCCCGGTTCTCGCGCCTCGCGCCCTTCAACGGGCCCTCCTCGTCTCCACGGGAATCGCCTGACCCTTCTCGGCCTTCGGCGCCACGACGCGCAGGACCCCGGCCCGAAGAGTCGCCTTGATCGAGGCCGGGTCGAGGGCCGTGGGGATGGGGAACTCCCGGGAGAACGTGCCGTAGATGCGCTCCATCCGGACGAATTGCCGCGGCTCCGCGCCGGGCCCGGCCTTCCGGTGGCCGGATACCCGCAGCTTGCCGTCGAGCGACTCGAGCCGGACGTCCTCGAGCCTCACGCCGGGCAGCTCGATGTTGAGGACGATCTCCTCCGGCGTCTCGAACACGTCGGCCGCCGGGGACCAGAGCGCCGTGTCCATGCCGTCCTCGGGAAACTCGGTCCGATGGATCGTCTCCTCGAAGAGACGGTTCACCTTCTCCTGGATTGCGAAGAGATCCTGCAGGGAGTTCCAGCGGAAGACAGTCATGGGGTCTTCGGGAAAGTGTACGCCATTACAAAGGGATTGGCGGCCGCGTGACGCGCGTATCGCATGTCGGATATCGCATGTCGGATGCCGGGTGCCGGGTGTCGTGCCGGATCACCCGGCACGAGACACCCGACACCCGAGACCGTGCTCCCCGGTTACTGCTTCTCCGTGTCCACGTACTCCGTGTCGATGACCTCGTCCTCGCGACCGGCGCCGGCCCCTCCGCCCGGAGGCGGCGTCGATCCGCCGGTCTCCTGGCCGCCGTCCGGGGCGCCGGAGCCCGAGCCCGCGCCCCGATACATCGCCTCGGCGATCTTGTGGGACGCCTGCTGCAGCCGCTCGGCGGCCTGGTTCATGCCCTCCGTGCCTCCCGCCTCGAGCGCCTTCTTCGCTTCGGCGAGGGCCGACTCGAACTCGGTCGCGTCCGGCGGCGCCAGCTTGGCGCGATTCTCGTTGAACGTCTTCTCCGACGCGTAGATCAGCGAGTCGAGACGATTCTTCGCCTCGATCTCCTCGCGCCGCTTGCGGTCGTCCTCGGAGTGGGACTGCGCGTCGCGGACCATCTTGTCGATCTCGTCCTTGTTGAGGCCGGACGACGCGGTGATCGTGATCTTCTGCTCCTTGCCGGTCCCGAGGTCCTTCGCGGAGACGTTCAGGATGCCGTTCGCGTCGATGTCGAACGTCACCTCGATCTGCGGCATGCCCCGAGGCGCCGGCGGGATCCCGATCAGGTGGAACACGCCGATCGTCTTGTTGTCGCGCGCCATCTCGCGCTCGCCCTGGAGCACCTTGATCTCGACCGACGTCTGGTTGTCGCCCGCCGTCGAGAAGGTCTCGCTCTTCTTGGTGGGAATCGTGGTGTTGCGCTCGATCAGCTTGGTCGTCACTCCGCCGAGCGTCTCGATGCCGAGCGACAGCGGCGTCACGTCGAGCAGCAGCAGGTCCTTCACGTCGCCCGCGAGGACGCCGCCCTGGATCGCCGCGCCGACCGCGACGACCTCGTCCGGGTTGACGCCCTGGTGCGGGTCCTTGCTGAAGAGGTCCTTGACGAGCTTCTGGATGCGCGGCATGCGCGTCTGGCCGCCGACGAGCACGACCTCGTCGATGTCCTTCGGCTCGACGCCCGCGTCCTTCAGCGCCTGCTTGCACGGCCCGACCGACTTCTCGACGATCTCCTCGACGAGCTGCTCGAGCTTCGCGCGCGACAGCTTCAGCTGGAGGTGCTTCGGACCGGACGCGTCGGCGGTGATGAACGGGAGGTTGACCTCCGTCTCCATCACGCTCGAGAGCTCGATCTTGGCCTTCTCCGCCGACTCCTTGAGACGCTGCATCGCCATCGGGTCCTTGGAGAGGTCGACGCCCTGGTCCTTCTTGAACTCCGCCAGGATCCAGTCGATGATCCGCTGGTCGATGTTGTCGCCGCCGAGGTGCGTGTCGCCGTTGGTCGCCTTGACCTCGACGACGCCCTCGCCGACCTCGAGAATCGAGATGTCGAACGTTCCGCCGCCGAAGTCGTAAACGGAGATCGTCTCGTCCTTCTTCTTGTCGAGCCCGTAGGCGAGCGCGGCGGCGGTCGGCTCGTTGACGAGCCGCTCGACCGTCAGCCCGGCGATCTGTCCGGCGTCCTTGGTCGCCTGACGCTGCGAGTCGCCGAAGTACGCGGGCACCGTGATGACGGCGCGCGTGACCTTCTCGCCGAGGTAGGCCTCGGCGGCCTCCTTCAGCTTGCCGAGGATCATCGCGGAGATCTCCTCGGGCGACCAGTCCTTGCTGCCCGCGCGGATGCGGACGTCTCCGTTGGGCCCCGCCACCACCTGGAAGGGGACCATCTTGATCTCTTCCTGGACCTCGGAGAACTTCCGGCCCATGAAGCGCTTGATCGAATAGATCGTGTTCTGGGGGTTGGTCACCGCCTGGCGCTTGGCCACCTGCCCGACGAGCCGTTCCCCGCTCTTGGTGAAGGCCACGACGGACGGAGTCGTCCGGTTGCCCTCCGCGTTCGGGATGACGACGGGGTCGCCGCCCTCCATGACGGCGACGCACGAGTTCGTGGTGCCGAGGTCGATGCCGATAATCTTGCTCATTTCCTGCTCCTGTACCTTTCGCCCCTTTTCGGGAGACGCAGCATAGGATATGAGCCTGAGACTGTCAACTATTTTGTAAGGCTAGGCTAAGTCCAGGAGACTCAACTCCTTATTCGACTCCTTATTCCACCACGAGGACGCTGGGGGGCTCGGACTGGCTGGAGGGCCGCGCCGGCCTGACCCCGGCCACGGGCGCGAGGCTTCTCTCGAGCGAGAGGTCCAGATCGATCTGACCGGCGGCGTTTCGCCCGTACAGGCCGAACTTGCCGTCCTCGGCGCGCAGGATGTAACGGTAGAAACGGCCGTACGGGTCGCGCAGGGCGTCCTCTTCCAGGATCCCGGCCACGACGAGGTCTTCCAGCGAGCGGGGGTAGCGGCCGCTGGCGTCGTAGTACACGCGCACCGCGCGCTCGATCGAGACGGCGCGGTTGAGCGAGACCGCCTTGCGCAGCTCGGCTCCCTCCTCCGCTCGACCCGGCGGCTGGAAGAAGAGATTGGCCGGATTTCGCGGGATCAGGTACGCCGCACCCGCCGCGAGCGCCGCGACGACTCCCCACAGCAGGACGGCGCGGACGGAGAGGCCCCGTCCCCGGTCGGGCGCGGGAGCGACGACGCTCGGCTCCTCCGGCCGGACGAGCGCGCCCGCCTCGATGAGGTGGCGCCCGAGCAGATCGGCCGTCCCCTTGAGGACCTCGAAGTCCGAGAGGAACGCGCGCTCCATCACCTCGCCGATCGTCCTCTGGCCGTCCGTCCAGCGCCAGGTCTCCGCCTCCGCCTTCGACACGGACAGCGTCCCCTCGGGAGGGTTCTTCACGCCGGTGACGAGCCGGAGCTCCTCGACACCCTGCGCGCGGCGGTAGATGGACGTGACGTCGCCGATCTTCTTCTCGAGCAGCGGCCACTCGTCGACCATCTGCGCCGCTTCCATGAGGATCGTGTCGGTCGAGACCGGAGCCATGTGGTCCGCGTCGTAGTCGACCATGCCCTCCTGGCTGAAGCGGAACTTGCCGTCGTTCCAGCGGAAGGCGCTGTAGACGATGCGCGAGATCTGCAGTCTCAGCGCCTCGCGCAGCTCCTGCGGATCCACCAAGCGCTCGCGCACCAGCAGGAACCCCATGCGTTGCTGGGTGTCCTTCTGCATCGCGAGCACGTGGTCGAGCTGCTCCTGGGTGACGTAGCCCGCGCGCAGCAGCAGATTGCCGAGACGGTTCTCGAGCCGGCGGGCCTCGGACTCCGCGGCCACGACCTGTCCGCCGAGGAACGAGATCGTGATCGTGTCGTCCTCGCCCTCGACGGCGAGAACGCCCGTCTTCCGCTGCAGGCCGAGCATCTGGAAGATGTCGGTCAGCGAGAAGACGCGAAGGGTTCCCTCAAGACCCACTGGGAGTCCTCCTCGCGGTCCATTGCGCCCTCACCCAGACGACGAATGCGATGAAGAGCGCGATCACGACCGTCGCGCGAACCGGACCCTCCGGCGGCAGGGAGAGCGGATCGAAGAACCGATTGTCCAGAAGAGCCGCTCCGACCGCGCAGAAGAACGCCGCCATCGTCACGGTGCCCGCGATCGGGCGGTCGAAGCCGAACAGGTGGGCGCCCGGCGCGACGAGCGAGACGAGCCGCGCCGCCCGGTGGCGCCGCCGGGCGCGCCGCTGCGCCGAGAGAGCCTCGGCGGCCTGCTCCTCGATGCCGGCCTCCTCCCTGCGCAGGACGCGCGCGCACGCGGCGCAGCAGCCCGGCGCGTCGCCGTACCGGCGGCAGCGAGCGCAGAACGGACGACCGCACTGGACGCACTCGGCCGCCAGCCCCCTCCGCCCGCGGAAACGCGAGAGCAGGAGGCCCGCGGCGAGCGCCACGAGCGGCGGCAGCGACCAGGCCGATCCCAGCGAATAACCGAGGCTCGCCGCGCCGTGCCCGGGAAGACGGCGGCTCTTCGGCTGGGAATTCCACTGCGCGATCCGGCCCCTCGCCCTCGCCAGCGAATAGCTCGCCGGGATGACCCGGGACAGGGTCGGCGCGTTGACCCATCCGCTCACGCGCGACGCGGAGATCGCCCGCGCCCGCGTGATCGCCTGGGACTGGCCGTCGAAGTCGTACGCCTCGCCGCGGGCGAGCGCGAGGTTGTAGAAGATCTCCGGCGCGTTCGGGTCCTTCTTCGCGGCCTCGATGTAGTCGCGGATCGCCTCGCTGTAGTCGCCCTCGGTGAACCGGACGTTGCCGCGGTTCAGCAGGGGTCGGTAATCCTCCGGGTCCGCGCGCATCGCCCGGCCGTAGTCGGCCTGCGCGCGCTCGTAGTCGCCGGACCGCTCGGCGTAAACGCCGAGCAGGAACCACACGTCGGAGTCCTCCGGGAAGACGGCGGACGCCTGCCGCAGGCCGTCCTCCGCGCTGGCGTCCTCGCGACGCTCGGACAGGTCGAGCGCGGCGACGAACAGGGGCGAGCGCTGCTCGATGTTGAAGCGCGTGACGACGGCGAGCAGAGGAGGGACCAGGGCGAGGGCCAGCAGCCCGACCGCGAGGATGCGCTGCTCGCGCCCCGCCGCGTAGGGAAAGATCAGCGCGGCCCAGTAGAGCGCGAGCCACCCCGGTCCGAACCCGAGGAAGAGGGGAACCCCCGCGATGGCCAGGCCCAGCGGGATCGCGGCTCCGCGGCCGATGCGCCGGCTCGCGGCCTCCCCGATGTCGTGGCCGGCCGCGCCGGCATGCCGCACGCACAGCGTCAGCACGATCCCCGCGAGCGCGCCGGCGATGCCCGCCGCCAGCCAGAGCGCCGCGTTGGAGAGGATCGCGACGCGGGACTCGCGGGTCGAGAGGATCGCGACGATGCCCGAGGGAACGCTTTTGAGCGCCTGACCCGTGCGGCCGGTGCGCGCCAGGAAGGAGATGCGCCCGACGACGGCGTCGGGATCGTCCGGGTCGAGCTGCAGCGCCGCGTTGTACGCCCGGGCGGCCCGGTCCTTCTGGCCGAGGATCTCGGCGCGGCGGCCGAGGTAGACGGCGGTCCGCGAGAAATCCGACAGCCTGTGCACCCCGACCTTGCGCGCCGCGCGCACCATCGCTTCGAGCGCGCGATCGGCTCCCGCCCCATCGTTTTCGGAGAAGGCGGTCAGGAAGTCGAACCAGCTGGCGCGGTACTGCCCGCGCGTGACGGGCGGCGGCAGCGCGGAGACGGTCGCCTCCTGCGCGCGCGCACGAACGGACGGGCCGCAGACGAAGAAGACGAGGAAGACGAGGGCGAACTTCGCCGCCGCGCGGCCGATCCTCGACGCGTACGGACGAACGCCGCGGACGTCGGACGCGCGGCGTTGAGCGCCGCGACGCGGTTCCTGCGAGTCTTCGCTCATCGAGGCGCGATCGCCCCGTGCATCAACGCGCGGGAGGCTCGCGGCCCGGAGGGCGCGTCGCCTCGACGTAGGCCATGCGCAACTCGTAGAGAACCCGCGCGAGCAGATCGGACTCCTCGAAGGAGAGGTTCCCGCGCGCCTTCGCCTCGAGGCTGCCGAGCCAGTCGATCATCTGCCGGGCCGCGGCGGGCTCACGGCGCGGCAGCCGCTCTCCCGTCATCGGGTCGATCCCGAGCGCGGCGTAGACGTTGGAGGCGAGGAAGCTGACGAGGCCGATGAACGCCTGGGAGGTCGGCTTGTCGGCCTCGGGCGAGTCCCCGGCTTTCGCCGCGGAGGGCGCCCCCGGGGCCGCCGGCGGGGCCGGTGAGGGGGACGGAGGAGGGGCCGCCGGCGGGGGCGGCTCCTCGGCCGTCTCGTACCCCGGACGCAGCTCGCCGTCCGGAGTGAACATCCGGCGGTCCACGACACGAATCGGCTTTTCTTCTTCCGCCATGGGGAGCACAAATTTTAGCAGGCCGAGAGCGGCCGGCCGGTGGGCGCGCGCACGCGATGGGTATCATCCCGGCGTGTCCGAGGCATTCGACCGGCTGACGGCCCTCGTCTCGCGCCTGCGCCGGGACTGCCCCTGGGACCGGGAACAGTCGTTCGAGACCCTCCGGACCTACCTCCTCGAGGAGACCTACGAGGTGCTCGCGGCCGTCGACGCCGGCGAGGCGGAGGAGCTGCGGGAGGAGCTCGGCGACCTGCTCTTCCAGGTGTTCTTCCTGGCATGCCTGGCCCAGGAGCGCGGGTGGTTTGGGATCGAGGCGGTCGCCGAGGGGATCACGCGGAAGATGACGGAGCGTCACCCCCACGTCTTCGGCGATGCGAAGGCGTCGACGGCCGAGGAGGTCAAGTCGGCGTGGGAGAAGCGCAAGCGGCAGCTGCCCGGCGCCACCGAGGACCCGCTCGGGACCCTCCCGGCGGCGCTGCCGGCGCTCGCCGCGGCGTACCGGCAGACGCTTCGCGCCGCGGACCTCGGCTTCGACTGGGAGCGCGACGCGGACGTGGTGGCGAAGATCGAGGAGGAGCTCGCCGAGTGGAAGGAGGCCGCTGCCGCGTCCGACGCGAAAGCCGAAGCCCACGAGATCGGAGACCTGCTGCTCTCGCTCGTGAACCTGGCCCGCCGGCGGCGCGTCGATCCCGAGAGCGCGCTGCGCGCGGCGAACGCCCGTTTCCGTTCGCGCTTCGCGTCGGTGGCGCGCCGCGCGCGCGCGTCCGGAAAGGACGTGTCGGAGACGG
>Ga0268266_10006781_pt1 | contig 10439 bp, 6 predicted proteins | sample KBSS13metaG_FD_190356 | JGI IMG/M metagenome (GOLD analysis project Ga0268266, IMG submission 190356) | Switchgrass rhizosphere microbial communities from Kellogg Biological Station, Michigan, USA - KBS S1-3 metaG (SPAdes) (version 2) | ecosystem: Host-associated > Plants > Roots > Rhizosphere >... | reverse complement strand
GAGCTGTGGCGCTCGCAGTGACCCCCGCGGCACAGGCGGCGGATCCGCTCAAGGAAATCCGCATCGACTGGGCGACCTACAACCCGGTGTCGATGGTCCTGAAGCAGAAGGGGCTTCTGGAGAAGGAGTTCGCCAAGGACGGCATCACCGTCACCTGGGTGCAGTCGGCCGGCTCCAACAAGGCGCTCGAATTCCTCAATGCCGGCTCGATCGATTTTGGTTCGACCGCAGGATCGGCGGCGCTGGTGGCCCGCATCAACGGCAATCCGATCAAGTCGGTCTATGTCTATTCGCGCCCCGAATGGACCGCGCTGGTCACATCAAAGGATTCCAGGATCGCGAGCGTTGCTGATCTCAAGGGCAAGCGCGTCGCGGTGACGCGTGGCACCGACCCGCACATCTTCCTGGTGCGCGCGCTGCTGGGGGCCGGCCTCACCGAAAAGGACATCACGCCGGTGCTGCTCCAGCACGCCGACGGCAAGACCGCCCTGATCCGCGGCGATGTCGATGCCTGGGCCGGTCTCGATCCGATGATGGCGCAGGCCGAGGTCGAGGAGGGCGCAAAACTGTTCTATCGCAAGGCCGACGCCAACACCTGGGGCATCCTCAATGTGCGCGAGCAATTCTTGAAGGATTACCCGGACGCGGCTCGCCGCGTGCTCGCGGTGTACGAGGAAGCGCGAAAGTATTCGCTGGCGAATTACGATGATCTCAAGAAGACCTTCATCGCCGTGACCAAGCTTCCCGAAGCCGTCGTCGACAAGCAGCTCAAGGAGCGCACCGAGCTCACCCACAGCCGCATCGGCGCACCCCAGCGCGAGTCGATCCTCGCCGCGGGCCTCGCCCTGCAACAGGCCGGCGTTGTCGATGCCAAGGTCGACGTGAAGGCGACGCTAGATGCCCTGATCGACGACCAGGTCCCGCTGCCGATGAATTGAGACCCATCGTGTAGCCCGGATGGAGCGCAGCGAAATCCGGGATTCTTTTCACGCGGCACGACCCCGGATTGCGCTGCGCTCCATCCGGGCTACGCAGGTGGAGAGCGCGGCAATAGTAGTGTTGCATTCCCTCGGCAGACGCGCTTCCTACCGGCCATGATCTCCGACGCGCCAGTCCTGCAACAAACCTCGGAACCGGCCGAGAGCGCTGCCGCGCCCTCGCGGCTGTCGCGCTATGCGCGGCCGATGCTCGGCCTGTTGCTGCCGTTGATCCTCGCACTCGGCTGGGAGCTGGTGGTCTGGCTCGGGTATTCCAACGGCCGGCTGGTGCCGCCGCCCTCGCGTGTCTTCGCCACCATCACCGATCTCGCCCGCTCCGGCGAACTGATCCGGCACATCGCCGCGACATTGTGGCGTGTCGGGCTCGGCTTCGCCTTCGGCGTGGTCGCAGGTACGCTGCTCGGTGCCATCTCCGGCTATTGGTCGCTGGCGCGGCGGCTGCTCGATCCGACCGTGCAGGCGTTGCGCGCGATCCCTTCGCTGGCCTGGGTGCCGCTGTTCATTCTCTGGCTCGGCATTTTCGAGACCTCGAAGATCGCGCTGATCGCTGTCGGCGTGTTCTTCCCGGTCTATCTCGGCGTGATGGGCGCGATCCTCTCCGTCGATCGCAAGATCGTCGAGGTCGGCCGCACCTTCCGCCTCTCCGGTCCGGCGATGATCCGCCGTATCCTGCTGCCTGCGGTGCTGCCCGCCTATGTCGTGTCCCTGCGTGTGGGTCTCGGCCTCGGCTGGATGTTCGTGGTGGCGGCCGAGCTGATCGGCGCCTCCGAAGGCCTCGGCTATCTCCTGCTCGACGGCCAGCAGCTCGGCAAGCCCGCGCAGATCCTCGCGGCCATCGTGATCTTCGCCATCCTCGGCAAGCTCACCGACTGGCTGATCGAGGTCGCCGCCACGCCGTTCCTGCGCTGGCAGGACGCCTTCGGGCGCGCAAAGGGAGCCTGACGAGATGCTGGCGCTCGACCGGGTCAGCAAGACCTATCCCAACGGCGTGCACGCGCTGGCGCGCTTCTCCGCCGAGATCAGGCAGGGTGAGATCGTCGCCATCATCGGCGGCTCCGGCTGCGGCAAGTCCACGCTGCTGCGCGCCATCGCCGGTCTCGATCGCGCCAGCGCGGGCACGGTGACGCTCGACAGCGAGGCGATCAATTCGCCGCACGCAAAAATCGGCATCATCTTCCAGGAACCGCGGCTGCTGCCCTGGCTCAGCGTCGCCGACAATATCGGCTTCGGCCTTGCCGATCTGCCTGCGGCCGAGCGGCGCGAGAAGGTGGCGCGCGCGCTCGAACGCGTCGGCCTCGCCGACAAGGCGCAGGCCTGGCCGCGCGAACTCTCCGGCGGGCAGGCGCAGCGCGTCGCGATCGCGCGCGCGCTGGTGCCGCAGCCCGAGGTGCTGTTGCTCGACGAGCCATTCTCGGCGCTCGATGCCTTCACCCGCAGGGATCTCCAGGATCATCTGCTCGACCTCTGGGCCGATACGCGACCGACCTTGATCCTCGTCACGCATGACGTCGACGAGGCCGTGGTGCTGGCCGATCGCGTGCTGGTGATGCGGCCGCGGCCGGGCCGGCTGTTCGACCAGATCGAGATCAATCTGGGCCGTCCGCGCGACCGCAATTCGCCGCTGTTCGAGAATTTCAAGCGAAGTGTGCTGACATCACTCGACCGTTCGCTCGATCGCAGCGTGCCCGACCGTGACGCAACCCAGGGTCCCGGTCAGGCCATGTGGTGGTGACATTTTCTCTCCAAGCCGGTACATCAAGAGCGATTTTTCCGGGAGAGAACAAGATGGACGCCGCCGAACTGCGCCAGATGCAGGCCCCGATCAAGGAACGCTACAAGACCGATCCCAAGACCGCGATGATCACGCTGAAGGCCAAGGGCTCGACCGACAGCGAAGGCATTGCCTGCAAGGTCGAGACCGGCCGCGCCATCGCGCTTGCCGGCCTGCATCCTGCAACCGGCGGCTCCGGCCTCGAGCTCTGCTCCGGCGACATGCTGCTGGAGGCGCTCGTCGCTTGCGCCGGCGTCACGCTGAAATCGGTCGCGACCGCGATCGAGATCCCGCTCAAGACCGGCAACGTCTATGCCGAGGGCGATCTGGATTTCCGCGGCACGCTCGGCGTCGACAAGGAGACCCCGGTCGGCTTCGCCGAGATACGTCTCCGCTTCGAGGTCGACACCGACGCTCCCCAAGACAAGCTCGATCTGTTGCTGAAACTCACCGAGCGCTATTGCGTGGTCTATCAAACCATCAAGAACGGTCCGAAGGTTTCGGTATCGATGCAGCGGATGTGAGGCGAGGAGCGCAGCCCAACGTTCGGTGTCGTCCCGGGGCGTGCGAAGCGAGCCCGGGACCCACCCCAGGCTGTCGTGATTGTAGACGGCCGTTGCTCCAGCTCCCGAGCCACCACGGCCTGTGATTATGGATTCCGGGCTCACGCTTCGCGCGCCCCGGAATGACGGACAGAATACTTCGCCCCATCCGGATCTGCGCTTCGTCTATCCGGGACGACAAATCAAAAAAATGTCCCTCGACTTTCACTTCTTCCTCTTCCTTCTCCTTCGCATGGCGATCGCGGCGGCGTTCGTCGTGACGGCATCGATCATCGCCGAACGCTCGGGGCCGGTGATCGGCGCGCTGATCGCGACCCTGCCGGTGTCGGCCGGTCCGTCCTACGTCTTCCTCGCGCTCGACCATGACGCCGCCTTCGTTGCGCAGGGCGCGCTGGCGAGCCTGCCCGTCAACGCGGCGACCATCTTCATGTGTCTCACCTACGTAGTGCTGGCGCAGCGGCACGGAGTTGTCGTGAGTTGTGGAAGTGCCGTCGCGGTGTGGATTGCTTTTGCCTCGCTCATCCGACAGCTCGACTGGTCGCTCACCGCCGGCCTTGCCGCCAATCTGATCGCGTTCGGCATCTGCATCCCACAGCTCGCAGGCTATCGCCACGCGAAGATGCCGCTGGTGACGCGCCGCTGGTACGACGTCCCGATGCGCGCCTTGCTGGTCGCGACGCTTGTCGCCATCGTGGTTTCGACCTCGGGCTGGGTCGGGCCCCGCATCAGCGGCATCATCGCGCTGTATCCGGTCGTGTTCTCCAGCATCATGGTGATCCTGCATCCGCGTATCGGTGGTCAGCCCACGGCCGCCGTGCTCGCCAACTCAGCCTGGGGCCTGCTCGGATTTGGCATGGCGATCGCGGTGCTGCACGTTGCGGTGGTGGGATTCGGATCCGTGATCGGTCTGTGTCTGGCGCTCGCCACCTGCGTCACGTGGAATCTGACGCTGTGGTCTCTGGCACGGCGCGCGCGAACGATGGCTTGAATACGAATCGGATTGCATTGCCTCAACGCAAGTCGCTGCGACAGGACGTCACCGTAGTTGCCCGGAGCGCGATTTGGATGGGCAGTGGCACTGCGAAGTTCGCAAGCCATTGAATTCCCAAGTCGCCGATAACTTTCAGACTAATCGCGCGCGCCGATTATCGATAGCTTCATTATCAGTTCATTTTAGACTTTGCTTTATCAATCACTGTCTGCTCTGCCGTCCAGCCCGGCAGGTCCAGTAGCAGTGGTTGTGCTTTGTCAACTTGCGCGGTTCGCGACATGGCCGAAGCCGCTGGGAATCGCTCATCAGTATTGTTGCGTTGCCGCGAATGCCCCGCTCGGAGCATTCCATTTTGGAGAGCAAGATATGTTTGGTCGCAAGTCGTACGGAGACGCTCAGGCCCAGATCGAGGCCTTCAGTCGCTCGCAGGCCATGATCGAATTCAGCCTGGATGGCAAGATCGTCACCGCCAATCAGAACTTCCTGACGGCGCTCGGCTACACCCTCGACGAAATCAAGGGCAAGCATCATTCCATGCTCGTGCCGGTCGTTCAGCGCGACAGCGCCGAGTACAAGGCGTTCTGGGCGGCGATCAATCGTGGCGAATTCCAGTCGGGCGAGTTCAAGCGGATCGCCAAGGGCGGCCGCGAGATCTGGATCGAAGCGTCCTACAACGCGGTGCTTGGCAGCGACGGCAAGCCGGTCAAGGTCGTCAAGATCGCGACGGACGTCACTGCCAAGAAGATCCGCGCGATGACGGAAGCCTCCAAGGTGTCCGCCATCAGCCGCGCCCAGGCCGTCATCGAGTTCAAGCTCGATGGCACCGTCGTCACCGCCAACGAGAATTTCTGCAAGGCGCTCGGCTATTCGCTCGCTGAGATCCAGGGCAAGCATCACAGCCTGTTCGTGGCTCAGTCAGAGCGTGACGGCGGTCCCTATCGCGAGTTCTGGGCCGCGCTCAACCGCGGCGAATACCAGGCCGGCGAGTTCAAGCGCATCGGCAAAGGCGGCAACGAGGTCTGGATTCTTGCCAGCTATAACCCCCTTCTCGACGAGGACGGAAAACCGTTCGGCGTCGTCAAGTTCGCAACCGACGTCACCGCCGAGAAGCTGAAGAGCGCGGATTCCGCCGGTCAGCTCGCGGCGATCGACAAGGCACAGGCCGTGATCGAGTTCGCCATGGATGGCACGATCGTCAACGCCAACGCGAACTTTCTCGGTGCGCTCGGCTATTCGCTGGCCGAGATCAAGGGCAAGCATCACAGCATGTTCGTCGAGCCGTCGGAACGCGAGGGCGCCGGATATCGCGAGTTCTGGGCAGCCCTCAACCGCGGCGAATATCAAGCCGCCGAATACAAGCGGATCGGCAAGGGCGGCAAGGAGGTCTACATCCAGGCTTCCTACAATCCGATCATGGATCTCAACGGAAAGCCGTACAAGGTCGTGAAATACGCCACTGACGTCACCAGGCAGGTGCTGGTGCGCATGGGCAACGAGCGTGTCCGCGCCATGATGGAATCGGTCGCGGCCGGATCGGAGGAGCTGAATGCCTCGGTGCGCGAAATCTCCGAGGCCATGACCAAGTCGCGCCAGACCGCCAGCAGTGCCGTGGATCAGGTCGCCGCCGCCGACTCGCAGGCCCAGCGCCTCACCGAAGCGGCACTGGCCATGAGCGGCATCGTCGAGCTCATCAACAGCATCACCGGGCAGATCAACCTGCTCGCACTCAACGCCACCATCGAATCGGCGCGCGCGGGCGAAGCCGGTCGCGGCTTTGCGGTGGTCGCCTCCGAGGTCAAAAGCCTTGCCAACCAGGCCAAGCAGGCCACCGACAAGATCGGCGCCGAGATCGCCAGTCTCAACGGCATCTCCGGCGACGTCGTCACCGCCCTGGCTTCGATCAAGACGGCCATCAACAGCGTCAGCGAATATGTGACGTCGACGGCCGCGGCGATCGAGGAGCAGAGCACGGTGACAAACGAGATGTCGAACAGCATGCAACGCGCGGCGGCGGAAGCCACCGCCATGGCCGCGGGCGCGTAGCAACTCGCGTAGGGTGGGTTAGCGCCAGCGTAACCCACCTCTTTGCTTTCCGCGGTGACACAAGTGGTGGGTTACGCCTCCGGCTAACCCACCCTATGCACAGTCACTGTTTCGGCAGCTTGGCTTTCAACGCATACAGCGCATCAAGCGCCTCGCGCGGGGACATCTCGTCGGGGTGCAGGGCCTTCACCGCGTCCATCAGCAGTTCGGCCTCACTCGGCGGCGCAGCTTCGGCGGCGGCGCGCGAGGGCACGGCGAACAGCGGCAGATCGTCGGCCAGCGCACGCGCGGTCTGGCCGCGGTCCTGCGCCTCCAGTTTCGCCAGCACCGATTTTGCACGCGTGATCACGGCCGGCGGCAGGCCTGCGAGCTTGGCCACCTGGATGCCGTAGGAGCGATCGGCGGAGCCGGGCAGAACCTCGTGCAGGAACACGACATTGCCCTGCCATTCCTTGACCCGTACCGTGGCGTTGAACATCCGCGGCAGTTTTGCCGAGAGCGCGGTCAGCTCGTGATAATGCGTGGCGAACAGCGTGCGGCAGCGGTTGCTCTCGTGCAGATGCTCGATTGCGGCCCAGGCGATCGAGAGGCCGTCAAAGGTCGCGGTGCCGCGGCCGATCTCGTCGAGGATCACGAGCGCGCGCTCGCCGGCCTGGTTGAGGATCGCCGCAGTCTCGACCATCTCGACCATGAAGGTGGAGCGGCCGCGAGCGAGATCGTCGGCGGCGCCGACGCGCGAGAACAGGCGGTCGATGATGCCGATCCGCGCGCGCGTGGCCGGCACGAAGCTGCCGATTTGCGCGAGCAGCGCGATCAACGCGTTCTGGCGCAGGAAGGTCGATTTACCGGCCATGTTGGGGCCGGTCAGCAGCCAGAGCTGGCCGGACTTTTGCGCGGGTCCTGGCGACAGATCGCAGGCATTGGCGATGAACGGCTCGCCGTTGCGCTTGAGCGCCTGCTCGACAACGGGATGGCGGCCGGCCTCGATGGCGAAGCCGAGGGACTCGTCGACCTCAGGCCGCACGTAATTGTCGTCGATCGCGAGTTTTGCGAGTGAGGTCGCGACATCGAGCAATGCGAAGGCGTGCGCCGCCGCGCGCAGATCGTCGCTGATATCGAGTGCCTTGGCGGAGAGACGTTCGAAGATTTCAAGCTCGAGCCCGAGCGCGCGGTCGCCGGCATTGGCGATCTTGGCTTCGATCTCGCCGAGCTCCGAGGTGGTGAAGCGCACCTGGCCCGCCAGTGTCTGGCGATGGATGAAGGTCGCGTTCAGCGGCGCCGACATCAGCTTATCGCCGTGTTGCGCGGTGACCTCGACGAAATAGCCGAGCACGTTGTTGTGGCGGATCTTCAGGCCCTTCACGCCCGTGTTGTCGGCGTAGCGCGCCTGCATCGAGGCGACCACGAGACGTGAGGCGTCGCGCAGGCTTCGCGTTTCGTCCAGGGCGGGCTCGTAGCCCTGTCGTACGAAGCCGCCGTCGCGCTTGATCAGCGGCAATTGCTCGTCGAGAGCACGGGCAAATTCCGCGGCAAGCTCGCGCGACGGACGTTGCAGCGCCGTCATCACGGCGGCGATTTCCTGCGGCGGCTGGTCGAGCTCGCCAAGCCGCGCCAGCACCTGGTCGGCGGCGACGATACCGTCTCGCAAGCCGGCGAGATCGCGCGGGCCGCCGCGGCCGACCGAGAGACGGGCCAGCGCCCGCGACATGTCGGGCGCACCGCGCAAAATGCTGCGGATGTCTTCGCGTGTGGCGGAATCCGCCACGAAGGCGCTGACCGCATCGAGCCGCCGCGCGATCGCCGCTGCATCCGTCAGCGGTGCCGCGAGCCGCTGCGCCAGCAGGCGCGAGCCGGCCGAGGTCACCGTGCAGTCGATCGCGTCGAGCAGCGAGCCGCGGCGTTCGCCGGCGAGCGTCCGTGTCAGCTCGAGATTGGCGCGGGTGGCGGGATCGATCGCCATGGTGGCCCCCGAGGCCTCGCGCGCGGGCGGCGACAATGGCGGATGCTTGCCGACCTGGGTGCGGTCGACATAGGTGACGGCGGCTGCCGCGGCGGTCGCCTCCAGACGAGTGAGCTGCGCCAGCCCGTCCATGGTCGCGACGGCGAAATAATCGCACAGGCGCTTTTCGGCGGTGGCGCCGTCGAAGACGTCGCGGGTCAGCGGCGTCACCGCCGGCAGCTCGCGCAGGGTCTGGCTCAGTTCATTGTCGCTGTAGAGCGCGTCGGCGACGATCGCCTCGTTCGGATTGATCCGCGCCAGCGTCGCGGCAAGTTCGCCGCCCGAGCATTCCATCACGGTGAATTCAGCGGTCGAGATATCGATCCAGGCGAGCCCAAAGCGGTCGCCGCCGGCGGACGAGCGCGCCCGCGCGATCGCCAGCAGATAATTGTTGGCACGCGCATCGAGCAGCGTGTCTTCGGTCAGCGTGCCGGGCGTGACCAGCCGCACCACGCCGCGGCGCACCACGCTCTTGTTGCCGCGCGCTTTCGCGGCGGCGGGATCCTCGGTCTGCTCGCACACCGCGACCCGGTGGCCGGCGGTGATCAGGCGATGCAGGTAATCCTCGGAGCGCTCGACCGGCACGCCGCACATCGGAATGTCCGCGCCCTGATGCTTGCCGCGCTTGGTCAGCACGATGCCGAGTGTCTTCGAGGCGATCTCGGCGTCCTCGAAGAACAATTCGTAGAAATCGCCCATCCGGTAGAACAGCAGCAGGCCTTGATGCGCCGCCTTGATTTCAAGGTACTGTTCCATCATCGGCGTGACGCGCGCGATGGCTTCCGCTAAAGGTGCGGGTGCTTCGTCGGGGGGCGGTGCAGGGATCGGTTGTTGCATTGTCATGGGCGGCGCAACCTACAAAATTTCGTCCCGCGCTCCTATCGGTTTGGCCGGGGAGGGGAGGTTTTCCACGTTGTCCGCACGAGGCAAGCGGCTGCCACATTTTCGGTCGTCATTCCGGGATGCGCCGGAACGGCGCAGGCCCGGAATGACGGAGAGTTTCGAATGCGCCACCCGCGAAACCGTCAATTGACCTGCTGCGGGCGCCCTCCTAAAACTCCGCCGACATTGAAGAATTTGGGCTGGATCGCGGCATTCAGGGAGAACAGCGATGCGTGACGTCTTTATTTGCGATGCCGTGCGGACCCCGATCGGCCGTTTCGGCGGCTCCCTTGCCAAGGTGCGCGCCGACGACCTCGCGGCCGCCCCGATCAAGGCGCTGATGGCCAAACACCCCAGTCTCGACTGGGCGCAGGTGGATGAAGTCTTCTTCGGCTGCGCCAATCAGGCCGGCGAGGACAACCGCAACGTCGCCCGCATGGCGCTGTTGCTCGCAGGCCTCCCGGATTCGGTTCCCGGCCAGACCCTGAACCGGCTCTGCGCCTCCGGTCTCGATGCGGTCGGTGCGGCGGGGCGCGCCATTCGTTCCGGCGAGATCGAGCTTGCGATTGCCGGCGGGGTTGAGTCGATGACCCGCGCCCCCTTCGTGATGGGCAAGGCGCAGGAGGCCTTCTCGCGCTCCGCCGAGATTTTCGACACCACAATTGGCTGGCGCTTCATCAATCCGCTGCTGAAGGCTCAGTACGGCGTCGATGCCATGCCGGAGACCGGCGAAAACGTCGCCGAGGAATTCCAGGTCTCGCGCGCCGACCAGGACGCCTTTGCGATCCGCTCGCAGCAGCGCGCGGGCGCGGCGATCGCCGCCGGTTATTTCGCCGAAGAGATCATCCCGGTCACCATTCCCGGCGGCAAGGCCGGCCCGATCACCGTCGACAAGGACGAGCATCCGCGTCCCGAGACCACGCTCGAAGCCCTGGCGAAACTGAAGCCGATCGTACGCAATCCCGGCACGGTCACCGCCGGCAACGCCTCCGGCGTCAATGACGGCGCGGCGGCGATGATCCTCGCCTCGGAAGCCGCGGTGAAGAAGCACGGCCTCACGCCCCGTGCGCGCATCCTCGGCCTCGCCTCGGCCGGCGTGCCGCCGCGCATCATGGGCATTGGACCTGTGCCGGCGACCCGCAAGCTGATGGAGCGGCTCGGCAAGAAGATCAGCGATTTCGACCTGATCGAG
>Ga0268266_10006776_pt1 | contig 10441 bp, 12 predicted proteins | sample KBSS13metaG_FD_190356 | JGI IMG/M metagenome (GOLD analysis project Ga0268266, IMG submission 190356) | Switchgrass rhizosphere microbial communities from Kellogg Biological Station, Michigan, USA - KBS S1-3 metaG (SPAdes) (version 2) | ecosystem: Host-associated > Plants > Roots > Rhizosphere... | reverse complement strand
CCCCGGCACGATCAGCGCCGAAACCAGCGGGAAGGCGGCGCTGGAGGGATCGCGCGGCACTTCCACGACACAGCCGGTCAATTTGGCAGGGCCTTCCAGAGTGATGGTCTCGCCGCCATCCGTACTTGGCGCCACGCTGATCTTGGCGCCGAAGGCCGCCAGCATCTTTTCAGTGTGATCACGGGTCAGTGTGGTCTGGGTGATGGAGGTGGCGCCGCGGGCATTGATGGCCGCGAGCAGCAGCGCCGATTTGACTTGGGCGGACGCGACTTTGACGGTTTCGACAATCGCCTTGGCGCCACGCGCGCCATGCAGGGTGAGCGGCATCAAGGCCTTGGGCCCCTGCCCTTCATATGTGACGCCGAAAGCCTTGAGCGGATCGACCACCCGCGCCATCGGACGGGAGCGCAAAGAGGCATCGCCGGTGAACACAGCCGTGATGGGTGTGGTGGCCATCGCCCCCATCACCAGACGAGAGCCGGTGCCGGAATTGCCGAAATCCAGTTCGCCTATGGGGTTTTGCCAATTGCCCACCCCGGTGCCCTGGACCCGCCAGCGGCCGGGACCTTCCGCCGTCAATTCCGCCCCAAAGCCCCGCAGGGCGCCCGCCGTGGCATGGACGTCGCCGGATTCCAAAAGCCCGGAAATGCGGGTTTCCCCTTGCGCCAGGGCACCCAGGATCAGCGCCCGCTGGGAAATGGACTTGTCTCCCGGAACCTGGGCTATTCCCTGAAGGGGGCCTGAGCGACGGGCGTTCAGAGGGGCGGGATTGGCGTTATCCATCAGGGGCTTCAAAAGACCTTTACAGGCGGGGCAACCCGTGGCAAACGCGCCCCTCCAATAACCTCTTCTTCACGGGAAGATCATCTTGGTCAAGGCAGATCTTGGAACCAAACGGGCGTGTCCCAGCTGCAATGCGAGGTTTTACGACCTCACAAAGCGGCCGATCGAATGCCCCAAATGCGGTTTCAGCTATGAGCCCGAAGCGCTGTTCAAGCAGCGCCGGAGCCGCGTCGCCGAACCCGCCGCCGGCATAGTCCCCGCCGCCGAGACCGAGGACGAAGAAGAAGACGATGAGGACGAGGACAACGAGTCCGAATCCGAGGAAGAGGAAGAAGAAGCCGAGGCTGTGGTCGAAGCGCCGCTGAAGATCGCCGCGACCGGCGAAGACGAAGACGAGGAAGTCGAGGAAGAGGAAGCCGAGGCGGAATCGGGCATGTCGGTGGTGGATGCCGACGAAGCCGAAGACATCGAGGATATCGAAGTCGAGGACGACGAAGACGAAGAAGACAACGATCTTCTCGGCGAAGTGGAAGACGAGGAAGACGATGTCAGCGGCATCATCGATCCCGGCATCTCCAAGGACGAAAGCTAGTAGTTGTTTTTTAAATTCGCCTTGCTAAGCAAGGTGCGCAAGTTTCAAGGCCGCATTGCTGATGCAATGCGGCGGGCCGGGCACCAGACCGGTCTTCATTGGTACGGGGCCATAGCTCAGCTGGGAGAGCGCCTGCATGGCATGCAGGAGGTCAGCGGTTCGATCCCGCTTGGCTCCACCAATTCCCGCTCCAACCGGCGGAACACAACCCTCACCAGAAAAAGCTCGCGGGAATTGGTGGAGCCAAGCGCCCGTAGCGATGTCAGGCGACCCTTAGCGGCAGCGTAAGGGGCACCGCCCGGACATCGCGAAGGGGCGCAGGCGGCCCAACGGCACCGTTACCGGCGGAACACAACACTCAACAGAACAAGCTCGCGAAAATTGGTGGAGCCAAGCGCGTAGCGCCCGGGACGCTTGCGCATGACTCCCTACTTGTATCCGCCGGAACTCGGGAGCATTTTCCTCTCATGCCGGCCAAGCTTTCCTCCCGCCAGATGGAACAGATCGCCAAGGCGTTGGCAGAGCCGCGCCGGGTGGAGATATTGCGCCAGATCGGCCGCTGCGATGGCGGCTCCGCGCCCTGCAGCGCTCTGCTTGAAGCCCAGGGCGTGACGCCGGCCACCCTCTCCCATCACCTCAAGGAGCTGACCAATGCCGGCCTGGTGGATGTCGCCCGCGACGGCAAGTTCATGCGCCTGACACTGAACCGTCCGGTGCTGGACGCTTATCTGGCGCAGCTCGCCAAGATTTAAAGCACCGCTTAAGGCGTCGTCGTTGTCGGCGCGCTTTGCAGATTGGGCTGCGAGCCGTTGCTGCCGCTACTGGTTCCCACCGCCACCACAACCACCGCAATGATGGCGCTGGCGCCCACGAGTGCCAGACCGGTGCGCGGCAATTGCGCGGCGCGCACGCCCGCCGAGCGGCCGGGCTTGAGTGGCGGGTTTTGCTGAGCCGCACGTGACGAACCGGCGGCATCGGCCGCCTCGGCGATCGGGGTGGGCAGCGCCAGATACAGCGCCATAAGCAAAGCTATGAAAATCCGCATCCCTTATATCTTTTTGTTTTAAGAGCTTATTTGGCCTAGCAATTTGACAGAATTGCGACGGCAAGTCCCCGGCCTTGAAAAGACTGACTGTCATTACGATGTTCATCTAAGTATCAAACTAAAGCGGAGACGGTAATGAGCAATCTTCAAGGCAAAGTGGCGGTGGTGACGGGCGCCTCCAAGGGTATCGGCGCCGGCATCGCAAAGGCATTGGGCGCGGCCGGCGCCTCGGTGGTGGTGAATTACGCGTCCGACAAGCACGGCGCAGAAAAAGCCGTGGCCGACATCAAGGCCAAGGGCGGCAAGGCCGTCGCGGTGCAGGGCGACGTTTCCAGATCGGCGGATGTGAAACATCTGTTCGCCGAAACCAAAAAGGCTTTCGGCAAGCTGGATGTGCTGGTCAACAATGCCGGGGTATTCAAATTCGCGCCGCTGGAAGAGACCACCGAAGCGGAATATCAGCGCCAGTTCGGCATCAATGTGCTGGGACCGCTGCAGGCGACACGCGAGGCGCTTCCGCTTTTCGGACCTGAAGGCGGCAGCGTGATCAACATTTCCTCCATCGTCAGCCGCATGGGCATTCCGGGATCGTCGATCTATGCCGGCACCAAGGGCGCGTTGGACACCATAACCCAGGTGCTGGCTTCTGAGCTGGGCCCGCGCAAGATCCGGGTCAATTCCATCAATCCCGGCATGGTGGAAAGCGAAGGCACCCACACCGCCGGCTTCATCGGCAGCGACTTCCAGAAGACTATCGAGGCCCAGGCGCCGCTGGGCCGCATCGGCCAGCCCGAAGACGTCGCCAAGGTGGCGGTCTTCCTGGCATCCGATGACTCGTCCTGGCTAACCGGAGAGCGTATTTCTGCCTCTGGCGGACACCGCTAAACAGCTCATCGTTGAATAATGAGCATGCCCCGTCTAAAGACGGGGCATGCGTTTTTCCGATAAACATATCGTGGTGACGGGCGCGGCCTCAGGATTGGGGCTCGCCATTGCGCAGGCCGCCCAGACGGAAGGCGCCACGATCATCGCCATTGACCGCGTCGCGGCGCCCTTTGCGGACAGCCGCATCTGCGACATCACCGATGAAAAGCAGGTTCAGCAGACGCTAGCCGGCGTGGACCGCCTGGATGGGCTGGTCAACAGCGCCGGCATCGCGCGCCGCGCCAGGCTCGATGAAACCGACATGGCGGATTTCGACGCGGTGATGGCCGTGAATGTGCGCGGCTCATTCCTGGTATCGAAACACGCCCTTCGTCTCCTCAAGGTTCGGGGCGGATCGATCCTGAACCTGTCGTCAGGCGTGGCGACCACCGGACTGCGCAACCGCGCCGCCTATACCGCGAGTAAGGGCGCTGTTCTTTCGCTCACCCGCAACATGGCGTTGGATTACGCTACCGACAGGGTGCGGGTAAATTGCCTGTGCCCCGGCTTCGTGGATACGCCGCTGCTCGCGAGCCTGCCACCCGAGCGCCGCGCCCGGCTGACCGCGCTGCATCCGTTGGGCAGGCTGGGGGAACCCGAGGATATCGCCCATATGGCGCTGTTCCTGATGTCGGACCAAGCTTCTTGGATCACCGGCCAGGCGATCGCTGTGGATGGAGGATTCAATATCGGCCATACGGACGATGTTTAGGCGACTTACTTCGATACAAATAAAACAGGACAGTTTTTCAGGCTCGACGCTACACTTAAGGCACCACACGGATTTTCCGCTTTGACCGCTTTTCTTGACGCGCGCGCGCTTCCTTCCGACACGGTATTGGAGCCCGATATCGCCATCATCGGTGGCGGCCCCGCCGGCATCAGCCTGGCGCTGGCGCTGGCGAACACCAAGCTGAACGTCCTGCTGCTGGAATCCGGTGGACAGAATTTCGACCCGGCCAACCAGAAAATGTATGGAGGATCACAGAGCGGACTTTCGTATATTGCGCTGGATGCGGGGCGTTTGCGCTTTCTGGGCGGCGGCACCAACCATTGGGGCGGCTGGTGCCGGCCGATGGATGAGGTGGATTTCGAGGCCAAGCCTTGGCTACCGCATTCCGGCTGGCCGTTCCCGCGCAAGGCGCTGGAGCCCTATTACCCGCGCGCGCAGGCACTGGTGGAAGCCGGCCCCTGGATTTACGACCAGAAAGGCGATGCGGAAAATGCCCCCGAAGGCTCGGTGCTGCCGCTAAGCAAAGGCGGTCTATACACCAGCTGGTTCCAGTTCTCGAAGATGCGCGGCGATGTGCTGCCAACCCAGTTCGGCAAGCGCTATGAGGCCGATCTTAAACGCGCTCCCAACATCAAGCCTCTTTTGCACGCCAACATCACCGCCATTCGCCTGTCGCCCGACGCAAAGCGCGTGGAAAAGCTGGAGGGCGCCACGCTCGGTTCAAATGGAGGGGCCGGCAAGCGCTTCACCGTGAAACCGCGCTTCGTGGTTCTGGCGGCGGGCGGGATGGAGAATGCGCGGTTGTTGCTGGTTTCCAATGACGTGATGAAGACGGGCGTGGGCAACCAGAACGACCTGGTGGGCCGATTTTTCGCCGACAACCCCGTTCCGCGCGACGTCGCCACCGTCGTGTCCTTCGACGGGCCTTTGGCTCCCTTTTATGGCAGCAACCAGACGTTGGACGACGGCGCCATCATGCGTGCCACCTTCGCCCCCACGGCCGCCTTCTGCCGCTCCGCCCGGGTTCTTGGCTCACTAAGCACCATCGAGCAGCCTGTGGAGCTGGACGAGACCGGCAAAGCCGCAGTGATCACGACTGCCATTGCACTCGGCGTGGATGCGTCGAACGCCAAGGCGCGTTCGCTGGGCTGCGGCATGGAATTGGCGCCCGATCCCGATCGCCGCCTGGTGCTGACCAGCGATAAGGACGCGCTGGACCTGCCGCGCCTGAAACTGAACATGCGTGTCTCCGACGAAGATTTTGCGCGCTATCGCCGCACCCTTGTCGAGTTGGGCCGACAATTGCTGGCAAGCCGTACCGGCATGCTGCGCATCGACAAGAAAACCCGCGACGACTGGATGAAGACCATGGACTGGGGTCATCATCACCTGGGCACCACCCGCATGCATATCGATCCCAAACAGGGCGTGGTGGATGCAGACGGGTTGGTGCATGGACTGGGCAATCTTTACGTCGCCGGCAGCAGCATCTTCCCCAGCTACAGCGCTTCCAATCCCACTTTGAATCTGATCGCATTGACTCTCAGGTTGGCGGATCATTTGAAAAAGGTGATGGCATGAAGCGCCGAACCTTGATTGCAGGTGTAGCAGCGGCGGGCGCAGCCGTGGCAGCGGGCCTGTACCGCTTCACTGACCTGTTCGTGAAACACTATCCGCCCACGCCTTATGACGATGTGCTGGCGGCATTGGCGGATCGGGAAGAAGCAGCGAGATTGGGAGCGCGAGTTGGCAACGCGGCAGCGCCGGAAGCACTGGCGGCGCGGCTGCGCATCATCCTGAAACCGGACGGCTTTGGGGGCGCGGCGCGGTCCGATATTGCCGCCGGCCGGCTGACCGAGGTGGATGGCTGGGTGGTGCCGCAAAGCGTGGCGCTGCTGTCGGCGCTAGCGGCGAAAGTCTAGAGCGGTTTTGCTGGTATCAAGCCCCGCAGTGAATTGCCGAAATAGACTTCGCCCGAAAGATCAACCGGCGTCAGAACCGCTTCGCGCGCTTTGCCCTGCGCGATCAGTTCGGCACGCAAGCAGCCGTCCAGGACACCCGCTGCCAGTGACGGGGTGAGGAGAACATCGCCGCGCTTTATGAAGATATTGCTGCGCGCGCCTTCCGTGAGTTCGCCTCGCTCGTTGACGAAGACGACCTCGTCGGTGCCCAGTCGCTTGACTTCAGTTTCGTAAACCTCGCGCCAACTGGTCTTGTGGCGCAGGATCAGGTCGCGGCTGTCCGTGCGTTCGGCTGAAATCGCATAGGTCCAATGCGGCCCACTTCCATCATCAAAAACTTGCGGCAGATCGTGCGCCGCCGCCTGGTGATGGCCCTGCTCGTCCAAGGTGAGGCGCATCCGCAGCGGCCCCCCTCTTCCCGCCACCGCTTGATCCAGCGCCGCACAGGCGGCGGCGGCATCGAAAACGAAGCCAAATATCTTTGCCGAGGCCGCCATGCGCGCCAGATGCCTGTCCAGCCGGACGAAGCCGTGCTCGTAGCGCAGGGTCTCGATCAGCTCCAGCGGCTTGCGCGCGACTTCGAAAAACCGCGCCTTCAACAGGCATTCGGCAAATTCGCTGTCGGCGCGCGAATCCTGTACCACGCCGCCGCCGATGCCCAACTCGCCCTCGCCGCCCGCAATTGTGAGCGTGCGGATGGCGACATTGAAGCGCGCCGAAAATCGATTGCCGGGACCCGGCGCGAAATGGCCGATGGCGCCGCAATAGGCAACGCGTGGACTGGTTTCCAATTCGCGCAGGATCTCCATGGCGCGTATCTTGGGGGCGCCCGTCACCGAGCCGCAAGGAAACAGCGCCTTGAGGATATCGGCAACGCCTGCATCCGGCCGCTTCTTGGCGGTGACGGTGGAGACCATGGTGTGCAGGGTGGGATAGGTCTCGACCTTGAACAGGTCGCTGACCTCTACACTGCCACCGATGCGGCTGAGATCATTGCGGATCAAATCCACGATCATCAGATTCTCGGCGCGGTCCTTGGCGCTCTTCGCCAAGTTCGCGCGTTCGGCTTGGTCATCGCCATTACGAGAGGCCGTGCCCTTCATCGGCCTGACCGTGATCTGGCCGTCCTCCGCCAGATCGAAGAACAACTCCGGCGACAGGCTGAGGATCTGCCGTTCCCCGTCGTCGATGAAGCCGCAATGGGCTGCGCCGCTTTGCGCCAGAAGCCGTTCATAAAGCGCGCGCGGCTCGCCCGCGAACGCGAAACGGGCGCGGAAGCTGAGATTGGCCTGATAGATGTCGCCCGCCGCGATGTAGTCCTTCACCCGAACAAAGCGGCTGGCATATTCGGCTTCGTCCCATTCCGGGCGGAGCGGACCGGCATAGGCGCGGCCCGTTGGCAAAGCCGCCTGATGGCCGGGCGCGCCAAAGATCCCCAACCGCAGCAAAGGACCGGACAGGGCATGCCGAGCCAGCCGGGGCTCCAGGACATAGCCCAGTTCATAGGCCAACCAGCCGGCCACATGCTTTCCCTGGGCCAGGGCCGCCCCCACCGCCGCCAGGGCAGCCGGAACCTGGAGGGGGTCGTCGGCCCTGATGACCTCCAGGGGAGCAGAAAAAATCTTGGCGGAGCCGTCGTCCAGGATGACCAGCATGGACGGTCTTGTGCGATGCCGCAGGTCGGCATTCAACCTGGGAACTCTACAATCTTGGGTTGCATACCGCGTGGAACCACATCTTGAAGCTTGGTTCCTGCACCCTATTTACATTCTACCGGCGGCCCATGTTGGGGGCCGGACAGCCGCTCAAAGGAGGGCTGGACATGAACAGGCACACGACATTTGGAAGCCCGTATTTGTTGGGCTTCGAGCATCTGGAAAGGCTCTTGGAGCGCACCGCCCGCACAGCCGGCGACTCCTATCCGCCCTACAATATCGAAGCTTTGGACGAGACCGGCATCCGCATCACACTCGCGGTGGCAGGCTTCTCGCAAGAGGAGCTCAGCGTCACCGAAGAGGACCGCCAGTTGGTGGTCCGCGGGCGTCAAGCGGAACCAAACGGCAAAACGTTCCTTCACCGCGGCATCGCAGCGCGACAATTTTTGCGCAGCTTTGTGCTGGCGGACGGCATCGAAGTCACTGCTGCTGCGTTGGAAAATGGATTGCTGAAGATCGATTTGGCCCGAAAACAGGTCCAGCCCAGCGTTCGGGTGGTGGAGATCAAGACTGGAGGCGTATCATGACGGACAGATTTGACAGCGACGAATTCGAGGAGCAGGCATTCGTGCCGGGGCGCATCACCTATATCAAGCCCACCGACAGCGACGAGGCGCATCGCCTTGGCCTGCTTCCCGCCAATATCGATCTGCCCGATGGCATGAAGCTGTATGTGCTGCACGCCGAAGACGGCAGCGTGCTGGGCTTCACTGACGGCTATGCGTCGGCCTATGGCGCAGCCCTTCAGAACCAGCTCACGCCGGTCAGCCTGCACTAAATCAACCGGCAGGGCAAAAACAGGAAGCCGCGGGTCGCCCCCGCGGCTTTTTGTTTGTCGCGTGTTCCGCTAAAAGAATCGGCATGTACAAAATCTCTCTCGCCCTCGCCTTTTCTCTTTTCATCGCCGCGCCAGCCGTTGCGCAGGATCAGGCGCCGCGTCCAGCGGCGACTGATGCACCGCCCGCCGGCGCCAATGCGGCCCCCGTGCCGGAAGGCCAGCCGCCGGCGGCGCCCGTGCCGCAAGCCGTGACGCAGGCACCCTCCAATCCGCCCATGACCGGGCCAAAGCTTCTGATCTCCACCTCCATGGGCGACATTACGGTGCAGCTGGATTCGGTGCGCGCGCCCAAAAGCGTCGCCAATGTCCTGCGCTATGTGCGCGAAAAGCATTACGACAACACCGCCTTCTACCGGGTCGCGAAAGGCTTTGTGATCCAGATGGGCAGCTTCGATGCCAATGGGAAGGGCCGCGGCATCCATCCGGGGCCGGTGCCGCTGGAGGCCAATAACGGCCTTTCCAACCTGCGCGGCACGGTCGCCTTGGGACGCGCCGAGGCCCCGGACAGCGCCACGGCGGAGTTCTATATCAACCTGGCGGACAACACGCCGCTGGATCACAAGGCGGATGATCCGGCCAACACCACCGGCTATGCGGTGTTTGGGCAAGTGATTTCGGGAATGGATGTGGTGGATGCCATCGGCGAAGTGCCCACCGGCGACAATGGGCCGATGCCCGGCCAGGCGCCGGTCACGCCGATCATTGTGAAGAAAGTGAGCTTGCTGAAGTAGCGATCAGGCCGCGGTCGCGGCCCCGTTCTTGTCGCCGGTCAGTATCGAGTAAAGCGCTTCGGTCGATTTCGCTGCACGCAGCTTTTCGCAGACAGCCTTGTCACGCAGAAGCCGCGACACCCGCGCCAGGGCCTTGAGATGGTCGGCGCCGGCATTTTCCGGGGCCAGCAGCATGAACACCAGGTCCACCGGCTGGCTGTCCACGGCTTCGTAATCAATGCCGTTTTCCAGGCGCGCGAAGATGCCGGTGATGGTCTTGGCCTCGGTCATGCGACCGTGGGGAATGGCGATGCCGGCGCCCACACCCGTGGTTCCCAGACGTTCCCGTTCGACCAGGGTTTCAAAAATGCGGCGTTCCGACAGCCGCGTCAGGCCATGGGCGCGGGCCGCCAGATCCTGCAGCAACTGTTTCTTGGACTGCGCTTTCAAGCCCGGAATGACGGCATCAGGCGAGAGCAGATCGGCAATATTCATCAAGGGTCCCGGTGAGGTGCCGCAAAGGAAGCTCTGACCCCATTCTGGGGGGCCTGCTTGAAAGCGGCGGGTTCATAGGCCGGGGCCCCGGTAATGTCAATTAGGACTAAACCTTAGCGTCCGGCTTGGGCCCGGGCATCCCCGGCTTTCAGGCGGCGGCGCTCTACCGAAGAGGGAATGCGCAGGGCCTCGCGATATTTGGCCACGGTGCGGCGCGCGATGTTCACGCCGTCCGCGGTCAGCAGCGAAACAATGCGGTCGTCGGAGAGAATCTCCCGCGGTTCCTCATTTTCGATCATCTCCCGGATGCGGTCGCGCACCGCTTCGGCGCTGTGTGATTCGGCCCCGCCGATCGACTGGATCGAGGCCGTGAAGAAATATTTCAGCTCGAACAGCCCGCGCGGGGTGGAGATATATTTGTTCGAGGTGACCCGGCTGACCGTGGATTCATGCATGGAGATGGCGTCGGCGATGATACGCAAATTCAAGGGCCGCAAATGGCGCACGCCGTGGGCGAGAAAGGCGTCCTGGTGGCGCACGATCTCACTCGCCACTTTCATGATGGTCTTGGCGCGCTGGTCCAGGCTCTTGACCAGCCAGTTGGCGTTGTTGAGGCAGTCGGCCAGGTAATTCTTGCAGTCCTTG
>Ga0268266_10006774_pt1 | contig 10442 bp, 10 predicted proteins | sample KBSS13metaG_FD_190356 | JGI IMG/M metagenome (GOLD analysis project Ga0268266, IMG submission 190356) | Switchgrass rhizosphere microbial communities from Kellogg Biological Station, Michigan, USA - KBS S1-3 metaG (SPAdes) (version 2) | ecosystem: Host-associated > Plants > Roots > Rhizosphere... | reverse complement strand
GTCCCCACGTTGCGCTAACACGACGAGACCAGCCACTCTATGACCAACGACATTCAAATCGGCATCATCGGCGGCAGCGGCCTGTACGACATGGTGGAGTTGACCGACCGCGAAGAGCGATCGATCACGACACCATTCGGTGATCCGTCCGGCCCGTACGTGATTGGGACGCTGCGGGGCAAGCGTGTCGCGTTTCTGGCGCGGCACAGCGTCGGGCACCGGCTGCTGCCATCGGAGTTGAACTTCCGCGCGAACATCTACGGCATGAAGGTGCTCGGCGTGGAACGCATTCTGTCGGCGAGCGCCGTCGGCAGCCTGAAGATGGAGTACAAGCCGCTCGACATCGTCGTGCCCGATCAGTTTTTCGATCGCACGAAGGGACGAATCAGCACGTTCTTCGGGAACGGCCTCGTCGGCCACGTGGCGTTCGCGCACCCGCTCTGCCACGATCTGTCGGCGATCGCGGCGAACTCGGCGGAGAAAGTCGGCGCGACCGTTCATCGCGGCGGGACCTACGTGAACATGGAGGGACCGCAGTTCTCCACCCTCGCGGAGTCGAAGCTGTATCGCTCGTGGGGGATGGACGTCATCGGCATGACGAACCTGCAGGAGGCGAAGCTCGCGCGCGAGGCGGAGATTTGCTACGCGACGCTGGCGCTCGTCACGGACTACGACTGCTGGCACCCGGACCACGACTCGGTGACCGTCGATCTGATCATCGCGAACCTGATGCAGAATGCGGTGACCGCCCAGAAGACGATCGCCGACGCCGTGGAAACGATCTCCGGCGCGCGCACCTGCCCGTGCAAGGATGCGCTGGCCACCGCCATCATCACGCAGGCGCCGCTCGTGCCCGAGCAGACGAAGAAGGACCTGGCGCCGATAATCGGGAAGTACATGAAGTAGGCACTCGAGGTTCTCAAGGTTCTCGGGGTGCTCTAGGTGCTCTAGGTGCTCAGGGTTCTCGGGGTGCTCGGGGTGCTCAAGGTTCTTGCTGATTGAATGCTTTAAGCGTCGGAAGGCGGTGGTTCGGTGGGCTCTTCTGGTCGCTTGCTGAAGGGCTCCGGCGGCCTTGCGTGTAGCAGATACGCCGTGAGTCGCACGTTCGCCTTCATGGCGCGCAGGCACAGGCGTTTCATCTGTTCGTGACGTTCGGGCGAGAGATACTGTTGTTTCAGGCCGTCTTGTAAATGATTTTTCGTTTCCTGGAGTGAGCCGGCGGCGATTCTCAGGAATCTCGCAAATTCTTTGGGGTAGTAGCGACCGAACCCCTCCGATGTGTTTCGTTTGGCGGATCGGATCGATTCGCGGATTTGATCGCAGTATTTGAAATCTCGCGACGCCGGCGGCCGTGAAGTAAATGCAAAGATGTCCGTCTGGAGTTGATCGGCCAGCTGCCAGGCAATGAGATCTTCGAAGCGTGTAACTCCCATGCACGAGTGAAAGCACGAACTGAACCAGTCTCCAGGCGCGCGAACCTTCAGCACCCCGAGCACCTTGAGCACCTTGAGAACCCCGAGCACCTTGAGCACCGTGAGAACCTTAAGACTATGAACATCGTCGTAACAGGCTCCATTGCCTATGACTACCTGATGTCGTTCCCGGGGAAGTTCACCGAGCACTTCCTCGCGGAGCACATGAACCGGATCAGCCTGAGTTTTCTGGTCGACACGATGGACAAGCGGCGCGGGGGCTGCGCGCCGAATATTGCCTACACGCTCGCGCTGCTGGGCGGCCGTCCGCTGCTCATGGCGACAGCGGGCGAGGACTTCGGTGAGTACCGGCAGTGGCTTGACTCCACTGGTATTGATACGTCGCACGTGCGGCAGATCCCGGGCAAGTTCTGCGCCTCGTTCTTCTGCAGCACGGACGTCGACAACAACCAGATCGCGTCGTTCTACACCGGCGCGATGGCCGATGCCGGTCAGCTGTCCTTTCGTTCCGTGAAGGACTGCGGGCTGGCGATCATCGCGCCCAACGATCCCGGCGCCATGGTCCAGTACGCCGAGGAGTGCCGGGTGCTTGGTATCCCCTTCATTTTCGATCCGGGCCAGCAGTGCGCGCGGATGGAGGGAAGCGAGCTGCGCGAAGGCATCACCGGAGCCACCATCGTCATCGTCAACGACTACGAGCTGGAGCTGCTGCGCCAGAAGACGGGCATGAGCGAGAGCGACATCCTGGTGGTCGCCAAAACGCTGGTCGTGACTCGCGGCGAGCACGGTTCGTCGATCATTACGGCCGACGGTCAGGTGAACGTTCCCGCTGTCAAGCCGTCGCGCATCGTCGATCCGACGGGAGTCGGCGACGCGTTTCGAGGCGGGCTGATGCGCGGGATCGCGCTCGGCCTGTCGTACGAACAGAGCGCCAGAATGGGCAGCGTCGCCGCAACCTACGCGCTCGAGCACATGGGCGGCCTCAGCCACGCGTACACCTGGGACGAGTTCAAGGCGCGGTATCGGGAGCATTTCGGAGAGTTGACGTTGCCGGCGTAATACGAACGACGATTCAACACGAAGGACACAAGGACACAAAGTTTGTGTTGATGTGATGGCGGCCCTGCTGATCGTTCTGTCGACGCTGCTCTCCTACGCGATCGGTTGGACTATCGGCGTTCCTCTGCTCCTTCCCATTCTCAATACGCTCGCCAGCTTTCCGTTCATGGTCCTGGCGCTCAAGCGCGGCGACCTGCGGCTGGCGGTGGCACGAATGCTCCTCTGGGCGCTGACGATGGCCGTGGCGGCAACGCTGTTGTCGTACGCGCGGCCGGCGCAGACCGACACGCTGTTCCTGCGCGGCGAGTCCTATCGAGCTGACATGTTCGGCTGGGTGCTGACGGGGCGGGGCGCCGAGAGCACGCCGTCGCAATTCATCCCGCAGCAGGCGGGACACGCGGTGCTCTTCTCAGCGCTCGCGCTCGTGACAGGCGGTGTCGCCGCGATGCCGATGGGCGCGGTCCTCATGAACTACATGGGGCACTACGTCGGCACGCTCGCTGCGGCCAGCCGCCACCCGCTGCTGACGATGGTGCTTGGATGGCATCCGTGGGCGGTGATCCGCGTGATCAGCTTCGTCGTCATCGGTGTCGTGTTGTCGGCGCCGCTGCTGTCGCGCCTCGGATCGTTCACGGTCGACCGGCGGTTCGCGCGCATGCTGCTTCTCGGCGCTGGGGTCGGCCTCGTGGCGGACATCATCCTGAAGACGCTGCTGGCGCCGGCATGGCAGCGGCTGCTGCTGCGTGTCGTCGGGTGGTGATGGGTGCCGCGCAGGGCGAATTCGCAGGGCTGAAGCCCTGCACCACACATTGCGAACGGTGCTCGCTCGGCTGAAGCCTTCGCGCGCCAACGCTTTTTGTTGTGGCGCACGGCTTCAGCCGTGCGTGGCGTCTTTTACTTGTTGGCGTCGTGGATTTGCGTGACGAACAGATCGATGTAGCCCTGAAGGCCGCGGGCGACCGCCGCGGCATGCGACGCGGGCGCGCTCGTGCCGATGCCCCCGCGATGCATCAACGACACCTGGACGAGCACGGGACGATCGCGATACGAGAGCGTCGCGGTTCCTTGCGTGTACAGGAACGCGTCGTAGCGCGACACACACGTGCCGTCGGGCAGGCTGTTCGTCATGATGTTGACGTACACATACGTGTCTTCATCCGAGTTCCTGCGGACGGTAAAACCGCCGTCGGTCAGCCGCTTGGACACCGCGCTCTCGATGCTGTCGTGAGACAGGCCGCATTTCGTCGCCTGCTGACTCAAATCCTCGACGACGATCCCGACGCTCTTCAACCCGATCAGCTCGGCGCCGGGACGGCGATCGAAGTTCTCCGGCAGCTTCTGGCCGGATGCGGGCTCGGGCGGTTGCTGGCCGGCTGGCGCTCCAGGAGCGTCGGACTTCGGCGGCCGAGCCTCGGACGCGGTCGTTCGGACTTCTGACATGCCGGCGTCGTATATGCGCCGGGCCTTGTCGCCCGCATTCTTTTCAAGGAATTGCACGTCGATCACAAGCCGGGACGGATTGTCCGTGTGGGCAAACGTGAAGCGGACCTCCCGTGACTGTTCGACGCGGTACACCACGATCAACTGATCGCCATCCCGTCGCGACGTGACGCCGAACGGCATGCCCTGGATCTCGACGGTCTCTTCTTTGCCGTCGGGATGCAAGGTCCTGGACTGTCCGAGCTCGTTGGTCATCGTGACGGCAGCCGGCGTATCGACGATAGTCAGACGCGTGGGCGGGTTGCGAACTTCGGCAGTCAGCAACTGCGCGCGCCGGGCATCCTCGTAACTCTCCTGGCGCGACGAGAAGGGAGAGCCGGGCGTCCGGCCGCCGCCACCCGATGACCGACCGCCCCGACCGCCGCGTCCTCCGCCGCTCGAGGTCTGCTGGCCGTCCGCGCCGGCGGCGCCAGTCATCCACACCGGGTTGAAGCCGATCTCGGGAGGGAACTCGCTGATGCCGCGGTTGAGCGTCCAGATACCACCGAGAGGAGAGGCGGTCTGGGCATACGCACCGCCGGGCAGTCCGAGGACGGCGACCGCCAGCGCGCCGCACGCGAAGAGGAATGAGCGCGTCATGTGGCTCTGATCGAAGGTAGCACAGCCCCCCGTTGATAAACCATGTCGCCCTACCCGCCGCGTCATTCACGCCGACCTATGACAGCCACCTCGAGGTCGATCGTTCGACGTCCCGGCTGACGTGGATGGGCCTAGAATAGCCGCATGACGATTTCACGCCGAAAAGCACTCCACGCGCTTGGATTTGCGGTCGTTGGCGCGCCGCTGTCCCTGTCCGCTCAGGGCCGCTGCATGCTGACGTTCGGGACGCCGGCCTGCAACACGTCCGACATCCAACCGACGTTCGCGCCGACCGGTTGGAAAACAACGGCGCTGGATCACATCACGTTCCGCGCCGCCGACTATCGGAAAGAGGCAGCCTTCTACATCGCGCTCATGGGCTGGAAGCTGCGCAGCGACGATGGCAAGCAGGCGATCCTGGATATGGGCGACTGGGGATCCGCCATCTTCAAGCAGGGAGCCGCGGGTTCTACCGACACGAACGCCGCCGGCGATGGCGGCGGGCGCGGCGGCCCCGTCCGCGTCGTCGTGGAGTCGTTTTCGTTCGTCATCCAGCCGTGGGACGCCGTGAAAGTGGAGGCGGAGTTGCGGAAGCGCGGCCTGTCGCCCGCGCCCGATCACGACGGCAAGGGATTCGAAAGCTTCTGGGTGAAGGATCCCGACGGCTGGCCGCTCCAGATTTGCAACGGCAACGGCCTGGTCAAGGCCCGGAAGACCACGCCGGCGAGCGCGACCCTGGCTGAACCCGCGCCGTTCGCCTCGACCGGGTGGAAGACGGTGTGGCTCGATCACTTCTCGTTCAATGCCTCCAACTACAAGGCGAGCGCCTCCTTCTACATGAATCTCCTCGGATGGACGCCGACCTACGACGAGGGGAGCCAGAACGAGCTCCTGATGGGAGACGTCGGCGACATCATCGTCCGCGGCGGGAACCCGCTGGATCCGGGCTTCGGGAAGACGCCGGCGCGCCGGGCCGCCGGGCAGATCGATCACATCTCGCTCGGAATCGCGCCGTGGGACACCGACGGGGTGAAAGAGGCGCTCGAGAAGAGGGGCCTGCGGGCGCAAATCGACACATCGAGCCGCCACCTCGGTCCGGACGGCACATGGGTGCCGGACGAAATTCACACCGCTGCGTTCAAGAGCTATCACACGGCGACGCCGAATGGCTTCAATCTGCAAATCAGTTATGTCACGCACGATAACCGGCTGGCGCTGCCCAATGCGGTCAAGCCCAAGCCGACGGCCGGGCGTTGATCTGGTAGAATGTAAGCACTCCTAACAAATGAGCACAGCACTGTTTCTCAGGCATCGCCGTGCGGCCGTCGCCGCCGGACTCGGAATCGTGGCGTCGTGCGCCATCGGCGTCGCGGCGCAGGGACCGCAATCGGCCCTGCCGTTGACACCGCAGCGTGAGCGCGGCGCGAGCATCTCGCCGGCCTACGAGGGTTGGTACCCGAACGACGACGGCTCGTTCAGCCTGCTGCTTGGGTACTACAACCGGAACTCGAAGGAGAGCCTCGACATCCCCGTAGGCCCGAACAACCATGTCGATCCGGGCGGTCCCGATCAGGGACAGCCCACACACTTCGAGGTCGGCCGCCAGTGGGGCGTCTTTGTCGTCAAGGTGCCGAAGGATTTCGGTACCAAGACCCTCACCTGGACGATCGTCGCGAACGGCGAGAGCCAGACGATCCCCTTCACGTTGAACAAGGGATATCCGATCAGCCCGTACAAGGAACTCGGGATGGGCAACAAGCCGCCGGTCCTGGCCTTTTCAGAGGGCGGCGCGAAGGTGACCGGTCCGCCGATTTCAGTGGCGAGCACCTATTCCGGGACGGTGAAGCAGCCGATTCCGATCAACGTCTGGGTGGAGGATCCCAAGGCTCCCGGCGACGCCGAAGGCGCGGCGCTGAGGCCCGGCTTCACGCCGTCGGTCGCCACGATCTCGCTGCACAAGTTTCGCGGGCCGGGGAAGGTCACGTTCGACAAGGCGCGCATCCCGGTCATGAAGCAGGGCGAAATGATTACGCCGACCGCGACGTTCGACACGCCTGGCGATTACACGTTGCGGGTGCAGGCCAACGATGAGTCGGGCGAAGGCGGCGCGGGGTTCCAGTGCTGCTGGACCAATACCTACGTGAAAGTGACCGTTCGACCGTAAAATAGAGCGAAGAGGGAACAGGACCATGATGCCAGCCAAGCACGGATTCTCCCGGTACCTTGCGGTCGGCGCCTGTGCGCTGGGCGCGGCGTTGATGCTGCCGGCAACGGCCGGCGCGGCCGACGCTCCCAAGACCCCGACGTTCACGAAGGACATCGCGCCGATCTTTCAGGAGAAATGTGAAGCCTGCCATCGCCCTGATTCGATGGCGCCGATGTCGCTGATGACGTTTGCCCAGGCGCGGCCGTGGGCGAAGTCGATCAAGGCTCGCGTGTCCGACCGCCAGATGCCGCCGTGGCAGATCGATCGGAGCGTCGGCATCCAGAAGTTCAAGAACGACCGCTCTCTCACCGACGAGCAGCTCGACACGATCGTCCGGTGGGTTGACGCCGGTGCGCCGCAGGGCGACCCCAAGGACATGCCGTCGGCCAAGCAGTGGCCCGATGGTCAGGGCTGGAATTTCGCCGCGCAGTTCGGACAGAAAGAGCCGGATCTGATCATCAAGTCGTACGACTTCACGATGCCGAAGGTGTCGCAGGACGTGTGGGACAAGCGCGTCACGCCGTCGGGCATCACCGAACCGCGCTGGGTGCGGGCCATCGAAATCCGTCCAGAAACGCTCGCTGGCCGCAAGATCACGCACCACGCCATCGCGTATCTCGAGCAGACCGAGCCCAACGCTCCCGCCGCGACGGGCCTGCCCGCGCCGTTCATGGAGTGGGCGGTCGGCAAGCAGGGGGAGATGATGCGGCCGGATACCGGCAAGCTGCTGCTGCCCGGCTCCAAGTTCCACTGGGACATCCACTACTCGCAGGCTGGTGAGGAGATCACCAGCAAGGTCGAGATGGGCATCTACTTCTACCCGAAAGGACAGGAGCCAAAATACCGCACGTCGCTGTCGCTGGTTCCGGCGGCGCTCGGCACGCTCGACCTCCGTCCGAACGCCGTGACCGTCACCGAAGGCTTCACGACGCTCCGCGAGGCCGCCCGTATCGAGAGCTTCCAGGCACACATGCACCTTCGCGGCAAGGCGATGATGCTCGAGGCGCTGCTGCCGAGCGGGCAGAAGCAGGTGATCAGCCTCGTCAGCGACTTCAACTTCAACTGGATGACCACCTACGTCTACGCGGACGATGTGGCGCCGCTGCTGCCGAAGGGAACGATTCTCAAGGTGACGGCGTGGCACGACAACACCACCGCGAAGAAGAGCAACCCCGATCCGAATCAGTGGGTCGGCTGGGGCGACCGCACGGTGGACGAGATGGCGCATGCCTGGATCAACATCGTCTACATGAAGGACGAGGATTTCAAAATCGAGCAGGACAAGCGCCGCGCTTTGACGACGAACACGACCGCCGGCGCGCAGCAGTAACAATGCCGGGGTCAGATCTCGCGTTTCTCGTCACGCGCGAGAAACGCGAGATCTGACCCCGGTTATCGCGAATTGAAAAGGCCGGCGCCATGCGCCGGCCTTTTCCTTTTTCAGCGCGGGATGTGTCGTGCCCGAAGCAGATGTGATCGTCATAGGCGGAGGCGCCGCCGGGCTCTCGTCGGCGGCGGCACTGACGCGCCGTGGAATCGCCGCCGTCGTGCTCGAGGAGGACGGCGAGCTTGGCGGCACATGGGCACGGCGATACGACCGCCTCCACCTCCACACTGTCCGCGGCTTTTCGGGCCTCGCGCACTATCCGATTCCAAAGCGCTATCCGACCTATCTGTCGCGCGCCGATGTGGTTTCCTATCTCAAGGAGTACGCCCGCCACTTCAAGCTGCAGGTTGTCAGCGGCACTACTGTTCACCGCGTTCGATCCGCAGCAGATTCAACCGGCTGGCTGGTCGAGACGGCACGCGAAGAAACGTGGCGGACCCGGGTCGCGGTGATCGCGACGGGGCAGTATCGTCAGCCAGTCGTTCCTGCGTGGCCCGGACGCGAGCTGTACTCCGGACGCCTCGTGCACTCCGTGTCGTATTCGAACGCCGGGCCGTACCAGGGGCAACGCGTGCTTGTTGTCGGAGCCGGCAACAGCGGAGCAGAGATCGCCACCGATCTCATCGACAACGGCGCGGCCTCAGTGGCGGTGAGCATTCGAACGCCGCCACCGGTCGTGCCGCGCGATCCGTTCGGCTTCCCCGTGCAGCGCACGAGCATCGTGTTGAGTGCCCTGCCTCCGGCGATTTCAAATCGCCTCGGGTGGGCGACGTCGCGCCTGGTGCTCGGCAACCTGGCGCGCTACGGCATGCCCCAGGGATCTTTTGCGCCGTACACCACGAAGCGTGTTCCCCTGATCGACGTCGGTTTCGTGGACGCGCTCAAGCGCGGACGGGTGAAGGTGAGGCCGGCTCTGGAGCGATTGACGGAGACTGACGCGGTCTTCGCGGATGGCACGAGCGAACCATTCGATGCGATCGTGGCGGCGACCGGTTTCACCACCGGACTCGCGTCAATAGTCGAGGCGCCCGGCGCGCTCGATGACCTCGGCGAACCGCGCGGGGTCTCCGGCGAACCGACGACGAATCCGGGTCTGTTTTTCGTCGGGTTCACGCACAGCCTGCGCGGTCACCTGTTCGAGGCGAACCGCGCGTCACGCCGTCTCGCGCGTCATGTCTCCGCGTACCTCGCGCGCTGATTGGCGTTACGATACCGGGCGGCGCAACTACTGGGTTTCAGATGTCGCGCAGGGCTTCAGCCCTGCGGCGAGCGTCGATGGCAAGGAGGCGGGCGTGACCAGACATCTGACGGAACGGCGCGATTTTCTCAAGCAGATGGCCGCGATCGGCGCCACCGCGTTGCCGCTGATGCGATCGTCAGCCGCTGCGGCGAGCCACATCGAAGCATCCTCATACGATCCGTCCGCCGTGTTCGACATCACGGTGAGCGACGTCGAGTTCCGCCGCACGCGAGCCGGCCGGCAGCTGATGGCGCGCGTGTACCAGCCGGTCGGCCCGGGTCCATTTCCGACCGTGCTCGATCTGCACGGAGGCGCCTGGAACGCGAAGGATCGTCACGCGGAGGAGCCGATGGATCGCGCGCTGGCCGCGAGCGGTCTGCTTGTCGTCGCCATCGACATGACGCTGGCGCCGGAGGCGCCTTACCCGGCGTGCGTGCAGGATGCCAACTACGGCGTGCGATGGCTCAAGTGGAAAGCGGCCACGTGGAAGGGTGACGCGTCGAAGATCGGCGTGTACGCGAGCTCCAGCGGCGGTCACGTCGCCGAGCTCCTCGCGATGCGGCCGCGCGATCCGCGCTACGGCGCCATCCCGCTCCCGGAAGCGTCGCGACTGGACGCCACGATTGCGTACGCCGCGATGCGCTCACCGGTCAGCAACCCGTTTGCGCGCTTCCAGAACGCGGAGCAGTTGAAGCGCGACAGCATGGTCAAGAACCACACGACGTTCTTCGTGCCCTGGGAGACGATTCACGAAAGCAATCCACAAGAGATTCTCGAGCGGCGCGAGCCGGTCTCGTTCGTGCCGCTGCTGATCATGCAGGGTGCGCTCGACGACAACGTGCTCCCGGCGGTGCAGGAGAAGTTTGCGACGACTTATGCGGCCGCCGGCGGCCAATGCGAGTTCCGCGTCTTCGAGGGCTGCGAGCACGAATGGGTGGCGACGCCGGGTCCACAGACCGACCGTGCCCGTGAAATGGTGAAGCTGTTCATCGCGCGACAGGAGCACAAGCGGGCGTGATGAACGCTGGGCTGAAGCCC
>Ga0268266_10006771_pt1 | contig 10446 bp, 7 predicted proteins | sample KBSS13metaG_FD_190356 | JGI IMG/M metagenome (GOLD analysis project Ga0268266, IMG submission 190356) | Switchgrass rhizosphere microbial communities from Kellogg Biological Station, Michigan, USA - KBS S1-3 metaG (SPAdes) (version 2) | ecosystem: Host-associated > Plants > Roots > Rhizosphere >... | reverse complement strand
CTTCTCCCCACCTGTCCCGGTAACTTGCGCAAGCAACGCATTGAAGTCACGGGGGTTTGCTGCCGAAATAAGCACCCGGCAGCCTTTTTTTAGGGCAGCGCGGCGGGCTACCCATACCAAATGCCGCTGGCCAATGCATATCGCGCTGGCCCGGGCCTTGCTACCATCCCGTGAAGTCATGCACTGTGCCGCATGGCTTCGAGAAATAGTCAGGATTTATGGCAGTTGCCTTCGATGAAATGAACGGCCCCGGCGGCGACCTGCGCCCGGCCTATCGAGAGCTCTCCCGCTGGCTGAAGGAGACGCCTCCGGACGCCCTGGAATATCGCCGGCAGGAGGCCGAACTGCTGTTCCGCCGGATCGGCATCACCTTCGCCGTCTATGGCGACGCCGAAGCCCAGGAGCGGCTGATTCCCTTCGACGTGATCCCGCGGATCATGGCGGCCAAGGAATGGGCGCTGCTGGAAAAGGGCCTGAAGCAGCGGGTCCGCGCGCTCAACATGTTCCTGCGCGACATCTACCATGGCCGCGACATCCTGCGCGCCAACATCATTCCCGACGACCTGATCTTCCAGAATCCGGTGTTCCGCCCCGAGATGAACGGCCAGAGCGTGCCGCACGACGTCTACGTGCACATCGCCGGGATCGACATCGTCCGGGTCGACGCCGACAATTTCATCGTGCTGGAGGACAATGCGCGGACGCCCTCGGGCGTCTCCTACATGCTGGAAAACCGCGAAATCATGATGCGGCTGTTTCCGGACCTGTTCGCACGGCACCGCGTAGCACCTGTGGAGCGCTATCCGGACGAATTGCTGTCGGCGTTGCGCTCGGTGGCGCCGCTCTCCGCCTCGGCCGAGCCGACGGTCGCGCTGATGACACCCGGCGTCTACAATTCCGCCTATTACGAGCACTCCTTCCTCGCCGACAAGCTCGGCATCGAGCTGGTGGAAGGCCGCGACCTCATCGTCAAGAACGACGAGGTGTTCATGCGAACCACCGAGGGCCTGAAACGTGTCGACGTGATCTACCGTCGCGTCGACGACGATTTCCTCGATCCCCTCACCTTCCGCCCGGATTCGGCGCTCGGCGTCCCCGGCCTGATGTCGGCCTATGCGGCCGGCAACGTCACGCTGGCGAACGCGGTCGGCACCGGGATCTCCGACGACAAGGCGATCTATTCCTACATGCCGGAGATCGTGAAATTCTATCTCGGCGAAGAACCGATCCTGAAGAACGTGCCGACCTGGCGCTGCCGCGAGCCGAAGGACCTGGCCTACGTGCTCGACAATTTGAGCGAACTGGTGGTGAAGGAAGTCCACGGCTCCGGCGGCTACGGCATGCTGATTGGCCCTGCCGCGACGAAAGCGACGATCGAGGCGTTCCGCGACAAGCTCAAGCGCGAGCCGGAGGGTTTTATCGCCCAGCCGACGCTGGCGCTGTCGACCTGCCCGACCTGCACCGCGTCCGGCCTCGCGCCACGCCATGTCGACCTGCGGCCGTTCGTGCTGACGGGAAGCAAGCACGTCACCATCGTGCCGGGCGGGCTGACGCGGGTGGCGCTGAAGGAAGGCTCGCTGGTGGTCAATTCGAGCCAGGGCGGCGGCACCAAGGACACCTGGATACTGGACGAATAGAGAGCGAAATTTTCGTATGCTGTCGCGCACCGCCGAAAACCTGTACTGGCTGGCCCGCTATGTCGAGCGTGCGGAATATATCGCGCGCACCATCGACGCGACCTTGCGCGTCACAGCACTTCCCGCCGCCTATATCGGCAAGACCAATGAGTGGGAATCGGCGCTGCTGACCGCCGGCGTCAGCGCAAGTTTCTACGAGGCCTATCAGGAAGCCAACGAGCAGAATGTCGTCGAGTACCTGGCGTTCTCGCCGTCCAATCCCTCCTCGATCAAGAACTGCATCGAGGCGGCGCGGCTGAATTCGCGCTCGGTGCGAACAGCGCTGACATCGGAGATGTGGGACACCATCAATTCGGCCTGGATCGAATTGCAGGAGGTCTGGGGCAAGGGCACCTCGAGCCGCGAGGAACTGGCGCGGTTCCTGCGCTTCGTGCAGGAGACCTCGCTGCGGTTCGACGGCTCGGCCTACCGCACCATGCTGCGCAACGACGCCTACTGGTTCTCCCGGCTGGGGCTACATCTGGAGCGCGCCGACAACACCGCGCGCATTCTCGACGTGAAGTATCACGTGCTGCTGCCGGAGGAGGAACATGTCGGCGGCCCGCTGGACTACTACCAGTGGACCTCGATCCTGCGCTCGGTATCGGCGCTGACGGCCTATCACTGGGTCTACCGCGAGACCTTGAAACCATGGCTGATCGCCGACCTCCTGATCCTCAACGACACGCTGCCGCGGTCGCTCGCGAGCTGCTACAGCAACCTGGTGCGCAATCTCGACCAGATCGGCGTCGCCTATGGCCGCCAGGGCGCTTCCCAGCGCCACGCCCGCGGCGTCCGCAACCGGCTTGAACACAGCCATATGGACGATATCTTCCAGCACGGCGTCCATGAATTCATCCAGGAATTCATTTCGGATAACGCGCGGCTCGGTGAGATCATCACCAGGCAGTATCTGATATAAGTCCGTCATTCCGGATGGTCCGCAGGACCAGACCCGGAATCTCGAGATTCCGGGTTCGCTTCGCGCCCCGGAATGACAGCAGAAATAACGGTAAGCCATGCGCCTGCGAATTGCCCATACCACCAGCTACCGCTACGAGCCTCCGGCCTCGGGTGTGATCCAGGTCCTGCGCATGACGCCCGGCAGCCATGACGGGCAATATATCGCCGAATGGCAGATCGACGTCTCCACAGACTCCCGGCTCGACACGCATCAGGACGCATTCGGCAACGTCACGCATGTGCTGACACACGGTCCGATCGCAGACCTCACCATCCATGTCGAGGGGCTGATCGAGACCCACGATACCGGCGGCGTGCTGCGCGGCACCGACGAGCGGTTCCCGCCAAGCCTGTTCCTGCGCCAGACGGCGCTGACCGAAGTCAACCCGGCGATGGCGACATTTGTCCGCGAGATGCGCTCGGAATCCGACGGCGACGTACTCGGCTTCCTGCACGCGCTGATGGTGCAGATCAACGAGCACATGACGTTCGACGAGGACCCCACCAATTCAGGGACATCGGCGGCGGAAGCTTTTGCGCTCAAGCGCGGCGTCTGCCAGGACTATGCGCACATCTTCATCGCCTGCGCCCGCTCCGGCGGCGTGCCGGCGCGCTTCGTCTCCGGGCACTTCCTGCGCTCCGACGGCACCACTCACCAGCAGGCCGGCCACGCCTGGGCGGAAGCCTACGTGCCCGACCTCGGCTGGGTCGGCTTCGACGCCGCCAACGGCATCTGCACTACCGACGCCCATGCCCGTGTCGCCATCGGACTCGATTATCTCGGCGCGGCGCCGGTGCGCGGCACCCGCTATGGCGGCGGCGCGGAAACGCTGACGGTAGCGGTCAAGGTCGAACAGGCCGGGCGCCCCGGCCAGTGGCAGAGCCAGTCGCAGTCGTAGCATTTAATCACAGGCCTATCCCCGTCATTGCCTGCGACAAACGCGAAGCGTTTGCGCAAGGGAGCGTCGCGACGAAGCAATCCATCTTCGGTCGCACGGCGTCATGGATTGCTTCGCTTCGCTCGCAATGACGGGTTAGCCGCCGTTTCGCGCAAACACGATTCGTCTCGCCGCGATATTTTGCCGACCAGGCTCCCACCCAGACAGTTGAAGTGCACCTCGCGATACTCGCGATCGTAGCAATCCATGTGTTTGTTTAATCACAGTGCGCAGCATATTTGGCGCGACTTGTAACAAGCGATCTTGTCGCGCGTGTCACGTGCGCGAACGGATTCAAAAGCGTTGTCGATCAGTTAACGACGACATTCGAAATCTTCTAAGAATCGTTCCAGCTTTCGAACTTCGAGAGATTCAAAATATCACCAACTCGACGGGCGCAATGCCGACACCTAAGACGCGTGCGGGTGCGAATGTCGCGTGAGGTCAAAAGGATCATCCCGTCGGCGCGGCGTTCGCCGGATGGGGCGCTGACATGGACTACGCTGCACACAACCTGCGCGGTTGTGCTATTTATTTCTCGCAACGAAATGTTTTCAAGGGCACGGCGAGCGTGCTCGCATTGGGCTGCTTGCTGACGACGGCCTCGCCGTCGGACGCACAGAACGCACGCCAGACCGGCACATCGGCCTTGCCGCCAGTGACCGTCGAAGCGCCGACGCAACGCGCGCAACGTCCGGTTCAGGTGCGGCGCGACGCAACGCCGCGACGCGATGCGAACCAGCGGTCCGCTCAACAGGCGAACCGCTCGGCACAAACGCCCGTGCCCTCCGCGCTGGTAGGGACCGCGGCGCGCGTCAACGCCGGCACCAACGGCTTCGTCGCGACCCGCGCTTCGGGCGCCACCAAGACGGACTCGCCGATCATGTCGACGCCGGCTTCGATTGCCGTCATCACCCGCGAGGAAATGGACGTGCGGCGCGCGCAGAGCATCCGCGATCTTCTGCGCTATGCGCCCGGCATCTATTTCAGCAACGATACCGATTTCCGCTTCCAGAATGTCAGCGCCCGCGGTTTCGCCGTCGAAACGTATCTGGACGGGCTGCGGCTGCAGGGCGGGCCGTTCGGCGCGCCGCGGATCGACCCCTATCTCCTCGAACGCGCCGAGGTCATCACCGGGCCGGCGTCGATTCTTTACGGCGCGGCTTCGCCCGGCGGCATTCTCAACCTCGTCAGCAAGCGCCCGACAGAAAAGGCCTTCGGCGAGGTCTCGGTGCAGGGCGGATCGTTCGACCGCATCCAGGGCACGTTCGACATCGGCGGCCCCGTGGACAAGGACAAGACCTTGCTCTACCGCGTCACTGGTATCGGGCTGAATGCCAACACCCAGGTCGACAATATCGGCGAACAAAGATTTTCGATTGCGCCGGCCTGGACCTGGCGGCCGGATATCGACACCACCATCACCTTCCTGACGAGCTATCGGCAGGACCCGAAGGGCGGCGCGTTTGCGCTGTTGCCGATCCAGGGCACGCTGGTGCCGGGCACCTACGGCCAAATTCCAAGAAACTTTTTTGCCGGCGACTTGAACTTTGAGAGCCTGAAATACAAACAGGCGACGCTCGGCTACGAGTTCGAGCACCGCTTCGACGACGTCTTCACCGTGCGCCAGAACGTGCGCTACCTGCACAACGAACTCAATTATGTGGAGGTGCAGCCCGGCGCGTTCACGACGACGGGCGCCGGCCCCACCCTTCGACTGGTCGACGGCCGCACCATCAACCGAAGCTACTTCTCGACCAACGAGAACCTCAACACGTTCGCCGCCGACAACCAGCTCCAGGCCAAGTTCAACATGGGGCCGCTGCAGCACACGGTGCTCGCAGGATTCGACTATCAGCGGTTCGACTTCAACAATTTCGCCCGCTTCGCCGGGCTCCCCACCAATACGCTCGATATCCTGGCGCCGAACTACACCCAGAATATCGCGGTCCCCACGGCGATATTCCAGAACCTGGACCAGCGCCTGCAGCAGCGCGGTGTCTATGTCCAGGACGAGGCGAAGCTCGGCCGCCTCACCGTGCTCGGCGGCGCACGCTACGACTGGGCCGAGGGCAACACGCTCGCCCAGAACCTCGGCACACGCGTCCTCAACGACGACCAGAAGCCGACCGGACGCTTAGGCGCGATCTACAATTTCGACAGCGGCGTCGCGCCCTATGTCAGCTACTCGACCTCGTTCCAGCCGACCAGCGTCGGCACGCTGCTCAATGGACAGCCGTTCAAGCCGACCACCGGCGAGCAATACGAAGCCGGCGTGAAGTACCAGCCAACCGGCTACAATCTGATGTTCACCGCCGCGGTCTACGACCTCAAGCAGCAGAACGTGACGACCACGATTGCCGGCCCTGGCATTCCGGCCAACGCTCAAGCTCAGGTCGGCGAGGTCACTTCGCGCGGCTTCGAGGGATCGGTGGTCGGAAGTCCTCTGCCCGGCCTGAGCTTGCGCGGGCAGTATTCCTATCTCGACAACCGGATCACCGGAGTCCAGGACGTCAATTTCGGCAAGGTACTCGCCAACACACCGATGCACACGGCCTCGCTGTGGGCCAACTATCTCGTGCAGAGCGGGCCTGCCGTCGGCTTTGGCTTCGGTGGCGGCGTGCGCTATGTTGGCGACGTGTATTCGACCAACGCCAACAATCTCACCGTTCCCACCATCGTACCCGGCGTCTCCGTGCCGGCCGCCGTGGTCCCGGCCAGCACCGTGTTCGACGCGGCGCTCTCCTACGATTTTGGAATGCGGTACAGCGAATGGAGGGGCCTGAGCGCGGCCCTGAATGTCAACAACGTATTCGACCGCACCTATGTCTCGCTCTGCACGGGCGGCGGTTGCCGCTGGGCGCTGGGGCGCACGGTGCTGGCAACGTTGACCTACCGATGGTGAGGGGATGACAGCGCAGTCAGTCAAATGGTGGTCTCGCGTCCACAAATGGACGAGTCTGATCTGCACGCTGTTCCTCCTGATGCTGTGCATCACCGGGCTGCCGCTGATCTTCCATGACGAGATCGACGACCTCTTCAAGTCGGAAGCCTCGGCCCGCGAACTTCCGGCGGATACGCCCCAGGCTGCGCTGAGCCGGCTGATCGGCGCGGCCAAGGCGCGCTATCCCGAGCGCTACGTCCAGGTGCTCGGCTGGGACGATGACCGCGCCAATGTCGTCAACGTCTTTCTGTCGAAAACCCCGGAAGCGCCAATTGGGCAGCGTTTCCTGAAAATGTCGTTCGATTCCAGAACCGCCGAACTGATCGGAGAGGATGCGCAGGAAGGCGGATTGATGCGCACGATCCGCATCTTCCATCGCGACATGCTGCTGGGATTGCCGGGCGAGCTGTTTCTCGGCGTCATGGGCCTGCTGTTCGTCCTAGCCCTCGTGTCCGGCGTCGTGCTCTATGCACCCTTCATGCGCCGGCTCGAATTCGGCGCGGTGCGTCGCGCCGGCGCGCCGCGGGTCAAGTGGCTCGACCTGCACAACCTGATCGGTGCGGTGACATTGGTTTGGCTGCTGGCTGTCGGCGTCACCGGCGTCATCAACACGATATCGTTGCCGCTGTTTTCCGCCTGGCGCGCGCAAGTGATGCCGGAATTGATTGGTCCGCATCTCGGCAAGCCGCCGCTGGCGAAGCTCGCCGACATCGATGACGTGGTTGCTGAGGCACGCCGGGCCCTCGACGGCAATACGCCGGCCAGCATCGTGCTGCCGACGGCGGCGCGGTTTGGCACGCCGCGCCACTTCATCGTCTGGACCAAGGGAACGACACCGATCACCTCGCGCCTGTTCACGCCGGCGATGCTCGATGCCGAAACCGGGCAGCTCGTCACCGCCCGCGGCCTGCCGTGGTATCTCCGGGCATTGCAGGTGTCGCGCCCGCTGCATTTCGGAGATTACGGCGGCCTGCCGCTGAAGATCATCTGGGCGCTGCTCGATCTTGCCGCCATCGTCGTGCTTGCGAGCGGCCTCTATCTCTGGCTCGGCAAGCGCAAATCTCCCCGCGTCGCTACGCACGCCGCGGAGCGGCCGGCTGTCGCCGTGGCATCCAGGGTCGGCTCGTGAACCGCCTGCGCCGGACGCGGAAGACATCTTTCGCTGGCCGCTCTGGCTCGGGGTGCTCACCGTCGTTGGGCTCGCCTCGGCGCTGTTCGGAGACGGTGGCTGGGACGCGCTGTCATGGGTGGCGCTGGCAATTCCGCTGGGCGTCCTCGGCTGGAAGGCCAGCCGCGCCGCCTGATCACTTATCCAGCCACACGTCCTCGAACCTGAGATTATTGTACTGGCTGTTGTCGTGCGGCCGAAAATTCTTCACGTAAGGCTGCCAGCAATTGGCGGCCGATGAGTGCAGAATAATCGGCCGCGCCGCGTCCTCGACCAGCAGCCGCTCGATGTCCCAGACCATTTTCCTGCGCTTCTCCCTGTCGAGTTCGCTTGATTGTGCGGCCAGCAGCCGATCGACGTCGGCATTGCAATACTGCGTGTAGTTGCGCTCCGACTTGCAGGAATAGTTCTCGACGATGTTGCCGTCGGGATCGTCGACGCTGACGCCGGTCAAGTTCAACCCGATCGTGTAGTCCTTCTTCGCCAGCCGCGCGTACCAGCGCGGCGTGTCGAGTATGTCGAGCTCGCTCGTGATGTAGATCTTCTTGAGCTGATCGGTCAGGATCACGGCGGGATCGCGATAAGTCGGCAGGTTGCGGGTCTGGATCTTGATCTGCAGCGGTTTTGCGTCGCTGTAGCCGAGCTTCTGCATGATCGCCTGCGCCTCGGCGATGTTGTTTTCGGTATCCGGGCCGTAGCCGGTCAGCGATGACACCATTTCAGGCGGCATGCCCCACTCACCATCGGGTTTCGCCAGCATGGCCCCGCCCATCCGCGCCAACCCCTCCATCAGGATCGTGTTGAAGGGCTTGCGATCAAGCGCCAGCGACATGGCCTTTCGGATATCCGGATTGTCGAACGGCGGGTTGACGCGATTGACCATCAGATTGATCTGAACTCCCGTGGCCGTCATCTCGCAGATCGCGTTAGGCGCGCGTGCCTTGATGTCCTTCATCAAGGGAATGCTGACGTCGGAGGGAAAGGTGATGTCGTAGTCGCCGGTGGCGAACGCCAGCATGCGCGTGGCGCGGCTGTCGATCATCCGGAACGTGATCTCGTCGAGATACGGACGATCTTTCTTCCAGTAATCGGGATTGCGCACCAGACGAACCGACTCGCCGCGCTTGAATTCAACGAATTTGAACGGCCCGGTGCCGACAGGCTTGGTGCGCATCACCTGCTGCGGCACATGGCAGGGATAGACCGGTGAAAACGCGCTCGCCAGCAGCACCGGCAGGCTCGGCTGCGGCTCGCTCAGCTCGAACGTCGCCTCGTAATCGCCGTTGACGCTGACGTCCTGCAGCTTCGTGTACCAGACTTTTCGCGGATTGCGCTTGAAGTCCTGGGTCTCGGTCTTGCCGATCAGCATGCGCCAGGTGCACTGCACGTCCCTGGCCGTGAACGGCTGGCCGTCGTGCCATTTCACACCCTGCCGAAGCTTGAAGGTCAGCCTGGTGTTGGTGGAATCCCACGACCAGCTCTCGGCCAGATCGGGAATGACGGTATCGATGCTTTCGTGGACTTTTGCGGGATCGAACACCACGAGATTATTGAAAATCGCGGCAAACGGCGTCACCGAGGCGATCGTCGCTTCCTCGTGCAGCGAGGTCGAGGGAGGATTGTCGTTGTGATAGAGCCTGAGCGTGCCGCCTTTTTTCTGCGCAGCGGCGGGGCCTGCGGCAACCAGTGCGATGCAAAAGAGCATCATGAGCGTGGCGTGTAACCTGCCCGGCAAATTGCTGGTGCGCATTCAGCCTCCCCTGTATTTTCTTTTTCTGTGGAACGGCGCCAGGCCGAACCGTAACTCAGAGGACAGGTCATGTCAGCAGTTGACAAGATTTTTGCGGGCTCGATTCCGGAAAACTATGACCGCCATATGGTCCCCCTGATCTTCGAGAGCTACGCCCGGGATATGGCGCAAAGGGCTGCCGCACTTTCGCCCAAAGCCGTGCTGGAAATGGCGGCGGGCAGCGGCGTTGTGACGCGTGCGCTGGCGCCAATGCTTTCACCCGATGCGCGCTATGTCGTGACCGACCTCAACCAGCCGATGCTCGATTATGCCGCCACGCGGCAAGAACAGGATGACCGCCTCACCTGGCGCCAGGCCGATGCGCAGGCGCTGCCGTTCGAGGATGCCGCTTTCGATCTGGTTTGCTGCCAGTTCGGCGTGATGTTCTTTCCCGATCGGCCGTCCGCCTATCGCGAGGCCCGGCGTGTGCTCAAGCCGGGCGGAACTTTCCTGTTCAACGCATGGGACCGCATCGAGGAAAACGTGTTCGCGGACGAGGTGACGAACGCGCTCGCGGAATTTTTTCCGGACGATCCTCCGCGCTTCATGGCCCGCACACCGCACGGCTATCACGACACCGCGCTGATCCGCAGCGATCTGGCCAAGGCGGGGTTCTCGGACGTCACGATCGAAACCAAAGCAGCGGAGAGCCGCGCGCCCTCGCCCCGTCAGGTGGCGGTCGCCTATTGCCAGGGCACGCCGCTGCGCAACGAGATCGAGTCCCGGGGCGCCGACAAGCTCGAGGCCGCCACCGAACATGCCGCCTCCGCCATCGCGCGCAAGCATGGCAGCGGCGAGGTTGCGGCCAAGATCCAGGCGCAGGTTATCATGGCGCGGACCTAGCACCTGCCGGCCGCACCGCCTCATGGACCCACGATGAAAGCGAACCGGGTCCGTCACTTTGCCGTAACCACGACAACCTCGTTACAGCTGTAGTCAGGCATCAGCCTCGCTGAAACCGTCCCGTA
>Ga0268266_10006770_pt1 | contig 10446 bp, 6 predicted proteins | sample KBSS13metaG_FD_190356 | JGI IMG/M metagenome (GOLD analysis project Ga0268266, IMG submission 190356) | Switchgrass rhizosphere microbial communities from Kellogg Biological Station, Michigan, USA - KBS S1-3 metaG (SPAdes) (version 2) | ecosystem: Host-associated > Plants > Roots > Rhizosphere >... | reverse complement strand
AGCGACCACTCTGCGAGTGTGGGTTCGACGATCGGACTGGTGTTTGGGCGGCGACTGCGGGGTGATACTGGGGCGAAGTAAACGCTCCCGGTGCCTCAGGGCTGAGACTCTTCCCTCTTCTAATGTGCTCGCTGCCGAAAGGTGCCCACTGCGGCGCAGTCGATGGAGACGATGTTTTCGTGCTGAATAAGAAGCTCGCGTCCGGCCTGCGCGTGAAAGCGAAAGAAGCCGAGAGACGTCGCCTGACCGGGAAGGAACCAGTCGTGTGGTTCCATGATGATGATGGGAAAGTTTGCAATTGTAGAGCAGTCGCCATCGAACAGCGGCTTCTCCGCGCCTTCGATATCCAGCTTCAGCAGAAATGGTGTGTAGTTCAACGGTGACTTCGACTTCAGCAAGGTTGGCAGGCTGAACGTCTGTAGGCCGCTCTCAGAGCCTGCGGGAATTGTGCGGTAGGCAAGGCTTCCTTCGCCGGGATCGAGGATTGAGGCGAAGCCATCCTCGGATGCAACTCCCGCCAGACGCAGGTCTACATCAAGGTGCTCACAATTCTGCCGGAGAAGCTCGAAGTTGTCTGGCGCAGGTTCGACAGCAAGAACATGCGCGCGCGGATAACGCGAGGCGAACCACAAAACGCTTGCGCCGATATTGGAGCCGCAGTCCACGATGAGAGGCTGCCTGCCTGAGGCCAAAATCTGTTCATAGAGGCTATCGATCATGGCGCAATGCGCGCATCGAGGAAGATCGTACTGGCGATCTTCGAAACACTGTCGAATTACGGAGTAATCCGCAAAGGTGCGGCGATGCAGAATGGCGGTACGTTGGCCATTGCAGCTCAGACGGGTTAATTGCAATTGGGGCGGAACTCCGGGATGCAGCACACGGCGGACGAGATGGACTGCAGGCCGTGCCGCGCTGCGAATGAGGCCGCCAAGGGACGTCTTGTTAAGCGCCTCGACCGTTTCGCCTTGAACATTCATCGGCTTTCCCTCGCACACTGAACGATTGGGCCCGATGGGTGAACGCTATACCGTAGGGCGGTGCGGGGCAAATCAATTTGGTGAAGGATTTCGACTTGGGAAGTCCTTTAGGCGCGTTCCAAAGGGCGTTTTCGAGGGCGAAGCCGACCCTTCGCTCGTACATCCTTCCCCCCATATTTTGTGCAAAATATTGATTTTTAGAGGTTTAGTCTTGGACCTAATCTAGAATATTGATAATAAACGGGTTAGTCGTAAGTTATTGAAAATGCATAGGATGGCCTGTACGTCGAAGCACCCTCTTCTATTTTTCTACTTTCTTTAAGTTTAGCCATTGGAGTGGAACTAATCGGCAACTTGTATCCCGCTTTGTATGAGGGAGATGGCTTTCTAAGGGTGTTGACAGAGTTTGGAGGTGCGGAACGCTCTGGGAGTCTGGGAATACGGTGAGATCTGTTTCGGTTCATTCCGAGCGGAGCGTAGGAGTGTTCTTGAGGCGATGTGGCTAGGATAAATGGAGTCTCGTTACCCATTGTGACGTCGGCCAGTGCAGTGTATGCCGCGTGGGTCTTTGTCTACTATCAGCTGCATCCTCTCCCATACTTGCCGCCTTGGAAAGATCCGCTCACTCTTGACCTGGGTTTGCTATTTCTTATGGCACCGGTGGGAATGATTATTGGTTTGATCGCTCTGGCACGTGGAGCCCCGAAGTGGTTGACCATCGTGCTGGAGATTATTTCTTTGCCCCTTTTCCTAACGGGATTATTAGCTGGTGTTTCCGTGTAGATGTAGGAAAAAGTGGGATTCGAGCTTCGCTCGAATGAACCCACTCATGCCGCGATGAAGCTGCGTCACGAATGGGGCACCCGGTTTTGTGGTGGTACGGTCAGATGGGAGCCACCCCGCCGTCATGAGGAGGGCGCCGACGTATGGGGTTGAATTTATGCATGGGCGCCCGTCCGATTCCGTCGCTTCGTCCTTCGGACTACACTCCAGCCTTCGGCAGAGTGGAGCCCACCTTAGTCCGCTGCGCGGACGAAGATGGGGCACCCGGTTTTGGTGGTGCGGTCAGTTGTGGGCCACCCAGCCCCAGCGGCCCACGTCAGCCATAACGCTAGGTACTTAGTTACCTCCGCTGAGAAAGATTTGAATAGGCACCCCAGCGGTTTCAAGTGGGCTCCGCTCCTATTTTGGAGGATAGTTCTTCAGTAATTTCTCCATAGCTTTGCTCAAATTTTTTTCGTTCTTCTGCTGGTTGGAGCTTGGGTCCATCGTCTTGGTCGCACTTCCAGTCCAAACGAGTTGCTTCGTTGTGGGATCGTACATATCGAGCACGAGGGTTCCGACGTTGATGGTTGAGCTTGTGGCTGTCGCCATTTCGCCCCAACGGACGCCGCCCCCCATCCCATATCCGTTCCATTGCTTCTGCTGATCGACAGCGATTTGGTAGCCCACATACATATCGGCTTTGTCGCCGTCGGTTTTCGTCAAACCTTTTGTGGCCAATTGTGCGTCCACAGCTTGTTTGATCTCTGCATCTACAATCTGATCGGGGTGAGAAGCGCCCTCGATGTTGACCCATTTGTAGGTGTGATATTTCGAAAAATTCGTTCCGGGCATGAAATTGGATTTAACGTCCTGCGCTACGAGTGGCCCGGCCGCAAGTAAGAGTAGAGCAATAGCTAATCCTGATGAAAGGTACGTGTTGACTCGTCTCGATCGCATTTTCTACCTCCTGACTTTGAAAAACGGACCCCGAGTGCGTTTGATCGACAAACCAATGGAAACGGATAAGGTTTAGCACAATGGCTAGTTCTTTAGGTGTGATATCGATCACAACGCAAGCAGTTGCTGGCCAAATGACGCGTCCTGGCGCTGCACGTACGGGATGCCCAAACAGAAAGCACGCTTGTGCTTTGCCAAAACGGTAAAGGCCGCGATTGCTCGCGGCCTTTGATTTCTTTGATGTGGTGCTGGATAGATCTCTTTGACTCCATCCACAAACGCCTTCAGTTTGCGTGAACGGCTGGCATCTATCGCGCAGGCGGCGATTTATGGGCAACCGATGCTATGGGTTAGATCTCATCACGAGCGGCGTACCCGCCAACCGGTTTGTAGGCGCAACAGATGAGGCCGCCCGTCCCTCATCTGTACTTAGTGTTTGATGACTCTAGTGTGCGAGAGGAAAGATGCGTAACTCATTCCCTTCGAACGAAGCGTAATAATTTCCGTCTTGAGATAATGCAGCCCGCCCATTCTTCGGTAACGTGCGATCTATAAGGGGGGATTGTGACTTGCGATCGAATACTAACCAGCGTGTCTCGCCATCTTCATCGCATTTGGCTCCCATGATTCGCTGGATTGAATTACATGGCTGCGCGGCGATGGCTGCAAGAACGCCATACCGGGAGAAATTGTTGGCTTCAGTTTCGACTGTTCCATCCATAGGTGGAGGAACCCAGGGCAGGGTTTCTGAGTGCCCATCGCTTTTCCAGCGCATTAGGCGCTCCGCATTACTCTTGTAGGTATGAACTTTTCCCACTACACTGCCGTCGGCTAATACGCCAACCAATGCAGCAGTCTCGCCATCAACCAGGTTTGCTGTCCAGCCTTTATCGGACGCGCTGAGCACATTGAGAGCACAACGAAATCTAGCGCCTACATGAACCACATTGGTATAGACATACGAGCCGGGAGCTAATTCCTGTCCGCAGTACATAAAGGCGATGTCGTGCTCTCCAAACTTCCGATCCATTGCTCCAGTTGGCCAATCCACTTGTCGATGGGTGATCACTGTTGCTGCGGGGCCGTCAAGAATAGAGTAGGTGCGCGGCCCTGAAAGCGCGTAGCCCTCTTGAAAGACGATGGCGTGATTCACAAGAGTTGTTTGCTCGAGAAAGCCGTCGAGATGTGCCACGTCCTTTAAGTACTTGTCTACAAGATGAACGCCAGACCTCGATTCCTGTCGGCCATTTTCGTCGACATTGACGGATTCTCTCCGAATGAGAAGAGTCTGATCTGGTCCCGGCATTGCTTCGCCGTCTGCAACAAGCTCACCATTACCGTCGGCGAGATAAGGGAAGTCGCGACTGGCTTTTAGATTACCTTGCAGATCGAAGACTAAGACTCGAAGCATACCGTCAACCTTACGGTCAGGCGATTTGCGGCAAGGAGGGCTAGTATTAAAGCCAACTGCAATATCTTGATTGTTGAGCCAGACTACAAAGCGGTAGCCAATGATCTGCGAGGCGCATTCTGTGTAGCCGGTGGATTTAAAGAAATCCACGGGCAAGCCATGGGGTTTGAGAGGCACCTGAACGCTGGGCTGTGGTCCTATATCGACTCCCCTTTCAGGATGCTGATTTTTTCGGGAGCAACCTACGAAAAAGGAGCAGCACAGAATTACCAGAGAAGCTAGAGTTTCAAGCTTGGGATGAGCTGACATTGGTTTGTTTGCTAAGTCTAGCCCTAATTAGGGGAAAGCAGATTCTCCATTGCGCACGGAATGACAAACAATAATGCTGGAAAAATACAAAGGCCGCGATTGCTCGCGGCCTCTTTCATTGCTGAGTTGATGTTGGGTTAGATCTCTTTGACTCCGTCGACGAATGCCTTCAGTTTGCGTGAACGGCTGGGGTGGCGGAGTTTGCGCAGGGCCTTGGCTTCGATCTGGCGGATGCGCTCGCGGGTGACCTGGAAGGACTGGCCAACCTCTTCGAGGGTGTGCTCGGAGCCGTCTTCGAGGCCGAAGCGCATCTTGATGACGCGCTCTTCGCGCGGGGTCAGGGTGCGCAGGACCTGCGAGGTGTACTCCTTGAGGTTGACGCTGATGACCGCGTCAGACGGCGAGACGGCCATGCGGTCTTCGATGAAGTCTCCAAGGTGCGAGTCTTCCTCTTCTCCGATGGGGGTCTCGAGAGAGATGGGCTCCTGCGCGATCTTGAGGACCTTGCGGACCTTCGCGACGGGGATGTCCATCCGGCGTGCAATCTCTTCCGAAGACGCTTCGCGGCCAAGCTCCTGCACCAGCTGACGCGAGGTGCGGATGAGCTTGTTGATGGTCTCGATCATGTGCACCGGAATACGGATGGTGCGGGCCTGGTCGGCGATGGCGCGGGTGATGGCCTGCCGGATCCACCAGGTGGCGTAGGTCGAGAATTTGTAACCGCGACGGTACTCAAATTTGTCGACCGCCTTCATCAGGCCGATGTTGCCCTCCTGAATCAGGTCGAGGAACTGCAGGCCGCGGTTGGTGTACTTCTTGGCGATGGAGACGACGAGGCGAAGGTTGGCCTCGATCAGCTCGCGCTTGGCGCGCTCCGCGTCCATGTCGCCCTGGATCATCTCGCGCTGTGTGCGCTTGAGATCGACGAGCGAGATGCCTGCGTCCTGTTCGAGGTGCTCGAGGTCGACGCGGCAGTTCTTCTGCTGACGCTTGTACTCTTTCTTGAGCTCCTCGGATTTAGAGGCCTCGTGCTTGGTCTCGAGGGTCTTGATCTGGCGCTCGAGAGTCCGCATGGAGTCGACGGTCTTGTTGACCTTGTCGAGGAGGCGCTTCTTCTCGGAGTTGGTGTACTTCAGCTCGCGGACGATGCGATTGATGTAGACGTGCTCGCGGCCGATGAGCCAGCGATGCTTGCGGGTGTCCTTTGCCTTGGCCTTGGCGTCCTTGCCCTGGGGCGCGGCCAGTTTTTCTTCGAGCGCGACGATCTTCTTCTGGTGCTTCAGGATGACGTCGATGCGGCTGACGGTCTGCTTGACGCGGGCCTGCAGGATATCTTCGGTGAGCTCTTCTTCGTCGAAGGTGACGACTTCCTTGATGTTGCGGACGCCGCGGCGGAGGTCTTCTCCGAGGGCGGTGATCTCGCGAATGACGATCGGCGAACGCGAGATGGCCTTCATGACGCGGAGTTGTCCGCGTTCGATGCGCTTGGCGATTTCGACTTCGCCCTCGCGCGTGAGCAGGGGGACGGTTCCCATCTCACGCAGGTACATGCGGACGGGGTCGTTGGTCTTTTCCAGGGTTCCGGGTGAGAGATCAAGCTCTACATCCTCGGACTCTTCGCCGGCCTCGGAGTCATACTTGTCGCGATCGCGTTCGCGTTCGCCGTACTTGTCTCCGGAGAGCACATCGATGCCCTGCGTGTTGATGGTGGTCAGCAGGTCATCAAGGTCGTCCGGGGTAGTAATGTCGCCGGGAAGAAGGTCGTTGACCTCACCATAGGTGAGGTAGCCCTTCTCTTTTCCCGTCTCAATCAGCTTGTCAATATCTTCTTCGTACTTGTCGAGTTCTTCAGCCACGAGGGTGCGCGCTCCTGCGAATAAATTCTTTTTTTTGGGATGCCGCTCAAGCAGATTTTTGTAGTATCCGGGCGGACTTATCCCTGGGTTGTTCCGTAATGGGCAGGGAGCTTATAACGGTTTAGACCGCCTTGGCCAGCCGGACCTTCAGAGAGGTCAGGGCATTCGAGGGCACACTTCCCCAGCGAATCACAGGATACCACATTCATTTAGACGACTCAGAGAGAGAAAAGATTCGGCGGAGGAGTCCGTAAAGTCTCGCCCCGGGCGCCTCCCTGATGGCTGGGACAGCGCCGGAGATGGATATCTGTCCCGTTTGATCCGTATTCGTGCCCGCAGTGGCTGCAACGGAGGTGGTAGATGGTCTGGCCGGGAAAGCTTTCCGAAGGAAATCCGGTCCGGGAGATGACGATCTGGCCGTGTTTATTGCGGAATCCGGGGTCTGTGGTCTTATGGCGCGGCATGTCTCTGTTACAAAAGATTTTAAAGCCTCAGAGGGCCACCGCGTGGGCGGTGAACCATTGCGCTAACCCTTCTTCTGTCAGTGCGCCTTCGGCGAGATGAATACCTGGGCTAACGGGAGGGAGGCGAAATCAGTTCCAGGCCAGCCTCTCCCGGAGACTCTTGGCGAGCTCCTCTGGGGTGAATCTCCGTCGCAGGCGCTCAATCGCTTTTTGGGCCTGGAGATACCCCACATCTGTATGGTTATGAACCAGTTCCAGGATCGCCGGGGCGACCTCCTCCAGGGAAAGACAGCGAACGCCGATCTCGGGCTCGAGAGCGAAATAGGGATCGACATAGGCGTTGGCGGTATATACGAGAGGTTTTCCATAGGCCAGGGCGTCGAAGAGCGTCCCGCTGGCGCGAAGGCGAAAGCTGTCAGCGGGCGCCAGCCATAATGCGTGGGTGACGCTCCGCGCGCCATGGATAAAGTTCTCGCGCGAGATGGGTTGATCGGTCACATCCTCGATCAACGGACGAAGGCGATCCACAGTCTGCTGGTCGGAGAGAAAGCCGATCAGGCGGAACTGGACGGAAGGATCGACAGCCTTGACCTGACGAGCGACCTGCTCGAGAAGGCGGCCATCCCCGGTATTGCCGAAGGTACCGAAGACCAGAGAGTCCGGTGCGGTCGGCTGGATGGGTGGAAAGTGGTAGGGGTGGTCGATCCAGCTCGAGTGGGAGAGGGCCTGCCGAAACCTCTCAGGAACGTTCTGAAGGATCGAGCTACTCAGCAGGATGTAGCGCAACGAGGGAGGATGATCCATCAGAAGGACGCGTTTCAGCGAGAAGAGACTCGCCGGGAAGGATTCGTCGGACTCCTCGGTAATCCTGTCGAGGTCACCATGCAGCACTGCGCGCACCTGCGGGCTTTTCCGCTTCAGGAGATATTTTTTCAGATGAAGCAGTTGCATCCGGCTAATGGAGCAGAAGAGAACATTCCCCGCGGACGAGACAGCGTTATGGATAATCCGCCGGCTCTCCAGCCATCGGGCAGGAAGAGATTTCGCGTTCGGTACAGGAATCTGTCGCCACTCGATCTGCTCGAGGATGGAAGGAGCATTTTGCTCGAGGATCTGCCGGACTACCCGGGAGTGTTCCGGAAAGGCATGAAAGGAGACGGTCCGGTCCGGGTAGGCGAGTACGACTGCGTGGAGCAGGGCGGCGTTGAAGGGAGCATGAAAGATCCCCTTCATCTGTGGCTCGACTACAGCAACCGCAGTGGCGCTATCGATTGGTGGCTTCAACGGGATTTCCTCATTTCGAAGAATCCGCTTTCAGGCGGGCTTCGATCGGGAGAAGTTTTTTAATAGGGCCTGTGGTTTCAAGGACGCAGGGAAGTGGAACATGCTGGCCACAAATGCAGGAAAAGTATCGTGGGACAGCTTGAGCGTAGCAGGAAGAACGTAAGTATTCATGACCAGCTCCGAAACCAGCAATGAGGCCGCTGCCCAGAGAAGTCCGAAATACTTTGCCAGAAAATACGTCAGCACAACCGTAATGCTGGTACCAAAGAGATACCACGCCGCGAGTTTCTGGTGTTTGTTGACGGCAGCCAGCAGGGTAGAGCTGGTAGACCACAGCGAGTAGGCCACGACCACCATCAGCAGAATGCTGAGAAGGTCGCGACTGGGGGGGACGTGGCCGCCGGTCCAGTGAGTAAGAAACCAGGGTCCCAGAGTCATCATCGCGCCGACGATCAGGACAGCAATCACCAGGCCCATCTGGCAGGCACGGCGATGAAGGGTGCGGATGAGAGCTACATCGTTGGTGCCGAAGGCGCTCGACATCTCAGGCCAGAAGGTGTTGTTGACCATCTGGACGAGCTGAAGCGCTACACGCGAGACCGTGCGGGCGGTGCCGAAGATGACCACGGCGGTAGGGCCGAGAGCATAGCCTACGGCCATCAGGGTTCCCTGGAGATTTAATGCATTGCCGATAGGGAAGGCCATGAAGGCAAACGCTGGGCCTGTGAGCCGACGGATCTCGTCGAAGCTGGCGTGGGTCCAACCATAGCGAATCCAGGGAAGATCGCGACGCACCATGAAGCAGAGCAAGATGGTGAAGAAGGCGTTTGCCGAAGCGAAGACCAGGGCGGTAACGCGGGCCCCGCCGCCCAGGCAGACCGGCACGATCATGGCAGCAAAGGCGCCGAGTGAAAAAACGCTCTTGAGGAAAGATCCGTACGGATAGCGTCCGACGCACCGATAGGCAGACTGCAGAAGGGCCTCGAGCTGGCCCAGAAGGACCGAGCAGCCAAGATAGAAGATGATCCACTTGGTGTCGCTGGCATCGATAGCATGAAGCTTCAGCAGGCGCGCAGCAGGGGTGTAATAGAGCGCAAGGCCAAGCAGAACGATGCATGCGGAGCAGATGATGGTAATCAGCCACCAGCAGCTCTGGAAGACGCGGAGCGCGCCCTCGCGATCTCCACGCGCCGTCATCATGCTCATCTCATTGCCGGCGACGTTACCGAACCCGAAGTTGCTGACGTTGAGATAAGACGGTATGGCTGTGACGATCATCCACTCGCCATAAAGAGGAACGCTCCAGAAGTGCAGAAAGACCGGCACCTGGATCAGCTGGACGATTGTTGTTGCCAGCTTGCTGATCCAGTTGGAGACAAAGCCGAGAAAGAGACGACGTTTGGTAGATGTATCCATGAGTTTGCTGGTCTCCGTCTAACTGCGCCGAAGAGCTCCCCGGACACGCTGGGCGAGCGGGCGAACGAAATTTTTGCCTTTATTGAAGATGGCCCGCATGGATCGCGGAAGCCGGCGACCCTCGGCAAAGGCGCGTAGATGCCTTTCTGAGCCTGTACGTTCCGCCCACGATTCAAAGAGCGGTACTACATTGGCGCGCTCTTCGGGCGTGAGCTTGTTTTGAGCCGAGGTCAGATAACGAAGGAAGTTGCTGCGACTGGCCTGTGCAATCCAGGCCGTATCGGTAAGTCCTGCTCGCTGGGCCGCGAGCGGAAGGACCTCATAGAACATTCGCTGCTCGTCACGAATCCACATGCCAAGACGTTTGCGGAATTTGTCACCGTCGTGGCCCACACGGTAGCCACTGATGATCTCGTTCTCGTAGATGAAGGTGCCAAAGGGAGCGAGCTGGGCAAACATCGGCCAGTCACCGAACGACTCCATACCCAGATGGTATCCGCCAGATCTTTGCAGGGTCTCACGGTGCACTGCAAAGGCGGCAAAGCTTGTCTTCGGACCGCGCATCTGCTCCAGAAGCGTGTCTGGAGGCGTAGTGACCGACTTCACACTGAGAAGGTAGCGCTGGTTGAGGATCTTTCCTTCCTTATCGATATTGTCCCATCCAGCGCGCACAAGAACGGCATCTTCGCGGCTTGAGGCTCCACGGACGAGCGTATCGACGAAGTTGGGATAGGCGATATCGTCGCTTGAAAAGAGCGTGATCCAGTCTCCGCTCAGGCAGGAGATGGTGAAGTCCCACTGTGCACCCACATTGGAGCCGACAGGAGGCTTCACTCCGCGAACGTGTCCGGAGTATTTGGCGATGATCTCCGGGGTGCTGTCCGTGCTGAAGTGATCGGAGATCACGATCTCATCGGGCGGACGAGTCTGGTTGAGGAGAGAAAGTATGGTCGCCTCAAGATACTCCGCCTGATTAAACGTGGGGATCCCCACGGAGAAGGTCA
>Ga0268266_10006769_pt1 | contig 10449 bp, 5 predicted proteins | sample KBSS13metaG_FD_190356 | JGI IMG/M metagenome (GOLD analysis project Ga0268266, IMG submission 190356) | Switchgrass rhizosphere microbial communities from Kellogg Biological Station, Michigan, USA - KBS S1-3 metaG (SPAdes) (version 2) | ecosystem: Host-associated > Plants > Roots > Rhizosphere >... | reverse complement strand
AGCTGGCGCCTCCCTTCGATCAGCGGCCGCAGCAGCCGTTCGTGCACGAAGCGCTGCGCACCCTGGATGGCGCGCGTTGGCAACATCCGGCGTTCTTGCACCTTGGCCAGCAATCCATCCACGTGCTCGCCTCGGGCAAGCGGCCCGGCGAGGACGTTTGCGGCGCAAACAGCATCCTGAACCGCGAGGTTGATCCCGATCCCGCCGACGGGGCTCATCGCATGCGCGGAATCGCCGATGGCGAGGAGCCCGGGCATCCACCAGCGCGTGAGCCGGTCGAGCGACACTGACAACAGCCGGACGTGGTCGAAGTTCGGCAAGGCTGCGTCGAGGTTCGGGAGATCGGGCGCAGCAGCGCGGAGGTCGTCGCGGAACGCCTCGATTCCGCGCGCCTTGACCTTGTCCGCCCCGCCCTTGGCGATCACGAAGGCGCACTGCCAGTAATCGCCGCGGTCGATCATCACAATCAGGCGGTAACCCTCCACTGCGCCGCGCAACGCGCTTCCACTCGTCGTTTTTGGCACCGGGATCCAAAATACATCGATGGGAGCGCCCAGGTTTTCGAGCGGTAGCAGCGTCCGTACCCTGGAATCCCGGCCATCGGCGGCGATGGTGAGCGGGGCGCGCAGCTCCTCTCCGTCGGCCAGCCGGACGCCGACCACGCGGTCGCCCTTGCGGATATATTCTACGACCGGCGCTTCCATCCGCAGGTGAAAGGACGGGAATGCCGCCGCCGCTTCGTCGCGAAGGAAATCCAGGAAGTCCCATTGCGGCATCATGGCGATGAAGGGCGCTGGCATGTTGAGGTGCCTGAGATCGCCGATCTCCATCATCCGCCCGTTCCAGCTGATCTCGGCATGGTCGATGCGGTTGTGGGGCCGTTTCAGGAAGCGCTGCAGCATCCCGAGCTCGTCGAGTATCTGCATGGTCGACGGATGGACGGTGTCGCCCCGGAAATCGCGGAAGAAGTCGGCGTGCTTCTCCAGCACCAGGACATCGCAGCCTGCTCGGGCAAACAGCAGCCCGGCCATCATCCCTGCCGGACCGCCGCCGACGATGATCAGGTCATGATCCCTGCTTGCATCTGGCGTCATGGCGTCGCCTCTACCGCCCTTCCCCCGAAAAGGGCAAAGGGTGTTCATGCACGGCGACTTTGCGACTTCGGGGTTCAGCGACGCACTGGTTATCCTCGGCGCCGCCGGGATCGTCATTCCCGCGTTCGCGCGCCTCAGGATTTCGCCGGTCATCGGGTTCATTCTCGTCGGCATGATCGTCGGGCCGTTCGGCCTCGGCGCACTGACCCGCGAGATCGGCTGGCTCCACTACGTCACCATCTCGAACGCGGAAGGCATCGAACCGTTCGCAGAGCTCGGGATCGTCCTGCTGCTCTTCTCGATCGGGCTCGAGCTATCGTTTCGACGGCTTTGGGGCATGCGCAGCCTGGTGTTCGGCACGGGGGCAGCCCAATTGCTGGGATCGGCTGTGCTGATCGGTGCCGGCCTCTATTTCAGCGGCGAGAGCAGCTCTGGCGCAGTCGCGCTCGGCCTCGCCCTCGCTTTGTCATCCACCGCGATCGTGCTCCCGCTGGTGGGGACGCACGGGCCCGTCGGACGCTCGGCGCTGGCTATGCTGCTGTTCGAGGACCTCGCGCTGGTGCCGATCGTCTTCCTGCTCGGTGCGATGGCGCCGGCTGCCGGCGGGTCCGCAGTAGGCTCGCTTCTCGGCACCATGCTAATCGGCGGCGTCACCGCGGTCGCCATGCTGTTCCTCGGACGGCGGCTCCTTCCGCCACTCTTTGCCCAGGCTGCGCGGACCAAGAGCCCGGAGCTGCTGCTCTCGGCCTGCCTGCTGGTGGTGATCGTCGCCAGCCTGGTCACGACCGCGATCGGTTTCTCGGCAATCCTCGGCGCGCTGATCGCCGGCATGGTCATCGCCGAGACGGAATATCGCGGCGAGGTAGAAGTAATGACCGCCCCGTTCCGTGGGTTAGGTCTAGGCATCTTCCTGATCACGGTCGGCATGAGTGTCGATATCAGGGTCGTGCTCGCAGATTGGCAAAGCCTGCTTATTGCGCTTGCGTCCGTGCTTGCAGTGAAGGCGGTAGTGACCGGCTTCCTGCTCCGCATGAGCGGAGCGCAGTCCGCTGTCGCGGCGGAAACCGGCGTGCTGATGTCCTCGCCGTCGGAAACCACGCTGATCGTGCTTGGATCGGCGACGGCCGCGCAGCTCATCGGCCGCGATACAGCCGCCTTCTGGCAAATCGTCACGGCGATCGGCCTTACCGTCACCCCGCTGCTCGCCAAGTTGGGGCGCCTGGCCGGCAGCCGTGTCGCGGGACATGAGCTCGCAGACAAGATGGACGCATCCCTCGACAGTGCGGCGCTCGGCCAGGTCGTCGTGCTCGGGTTTGGCCGGGTAGGCCGGATGGTCGCCGACATGCTCGAGGCGCACGGCAAGGACTATCTGGCGATCGACAGCGATTCAGACGGTGTCTCCACCGCCCGCAAGGAAGGCTATGACGTGCTGTTCGGCGATGTCGCCCGGCCGGAGCTCATCGAGCGGCTCAAGGAGCGCGAGCCGATCGCGCTGATCCTGACGATGGACAATCCGGTGCTGGTAAAGCGCCTGGCGCGGCACCTGCGCGCCGTTTTCCCGGACCTGCCGATCGTCGCCCGGGCTCGCGATACCGAACATGCGAGTGAGCTCTACAAGGCCGGCGTGACAGATGCGGTGCCCGAAGCGCTTGAAGCCTCGCTCCAGCTGTCGGAGGCGGTTTTGGTCGATCTTGGCGTTGCGATGGGTCCGGTAATCGCCTCGATCCACGAAAAGCGCGACGAGCTTCGGGCCAGGATCAAGGCGGAGGCCGACCTGGATGTCGCGCCGCGCCTTGGCGGGCGCAGGCTAAGGGACGCTCAGCCCTCGGCCGGCTCGAACCGGAGCACCCCGGCGGTATAGGTCGTGTGGGTTGCATTGTCGGCGGGATGGCGCTGGCCGTCGTAAACCACGACCTCGCTGAAATCGAACGGCGAAAGGCCCTCAAGGCAAGCGACGTTGACCCCGAGCTCGTTGGGGTTCGAGCGGCGCTGGTGATGGGTGTAGATGCCGCACTGGGTGCAGAAATGGTGCTCGGCGCTCATCGTGTTGAAGCGGTACGTCGCTAGCTTGTCGGCGCCCTCGTGAACGATGAAGCCATCGATGCTCCCCGTGACTGCAATTGCCCCGCGCATGCGGCAGATCGAGCAAGTGCACCGCCGCGCAGAGGCGAGCCCTTTGGGCAACTCGGCGGTGAACTTCACCGCGCCGCAATGACAGGCGCCGTTGAGGGCGACGGGGTCGGCCGACATCACGTCGGTCACGCTGCGACCTTCTCCAGCGCGTCGCGAACCGCGGTGAGCGCATCATTGGCCTTAGAGCCATCCGGGCCCCCGCCCTGGGCCATATCCGGGCGGCCGCCACCACCCTGGCCGCCAAGGGCCGCCACCGCGGCCTTGACCAGCTCGACCGCGCTCACCTGGCCGGAGAGATCATCGGTCACGCCGACGGCGACGCTGGCGCGGCCGTCATTGACCGCGACCAGGGCCGCAATGCCGGAGCCGACGCGTTGCTTCATCGTGTCCACGGTCGACCTCAAGTCCTTGGGATCAAGGCCTTCCACGACCTGACCGAGGAACCTGTGGCCGTTCACCTCCTCGGGCGCAGCGGCATCGGCTTTCGCCGTCCCTCCGCCCATTGCCAGTGCCTTCTTGGCATCCGCCAGCTCACGCTCGAGCCGGCGTCGGTCTTCCACGAGCGCGGCGATCCGCGCCGGCACCTCATCGGGCGAGCTCTTCAACGTCGCGGCAGCTTCGCGCAGCTTGTGGTCGCGCTCGCCGAGCCACTGCCGGGCCGCTTCCCCAGTCAGCGCCTCGATCCGTCGCACGCCGGACGATACGGCGCTCTCGGAAATGATCTTCAGCAGCTGGATGTCGCCGAGGGCGCGGACGTGCGTGCCGCCGCAAAGCTCGACCGAATAATCATTCTCGGTCAGCCGCCCCATCGACAGCACGCGGACCTCATCGCCATATTTTTCGCCGAACAGCGCCATCGCGCCCGCTTCGATCGCGTCGTCGGGCGTCATCAGCCGCGTGGTCACGGGCTCGTTTGAACGGATCTGAGCATTCACTTCGGCCTCGACCACTTCGATTTCCTCGCGGGTCATGGCCTTGGGATGCGAGAAGTCGAACCGGAAATAGTCCGGAGCGACCAGGCTGCCCTTCTGGGTGACATGCGTGCCCAGGTGTCGGCGGAGCGCCGCATGAAGCAGGTGCGTGGCGCTATGGTTAGCGCGGACCCTGTCGCGCCGCTCGGAATCCACCCGCTGTTGCACCGTCTCGCCGACGCTGAGCTCACCGGCTACCACCTTGGTACGAAGCACGTGGAGCTTGCCCAATGGTTTCGATGTATCCTCAACCTCGCCCTGGAAGCCTTTGAGCGTAGTCAGTTTTCCGGTGTCGCCGATTTGTCCGCCGCTCTCGCCGTAAAAGGGCGTCTGATTGAGCAGGACGTCGATCGTTTGCCCGATCTCGGCCTGCTCGACGCGCTTGCCTTCGAGCACCAGGGCCAGGACGACGCCCTCGCCTTCGTCGCCGGAATAGCCGGTGAACTCGGTCGCTCCATGCTCCTCGGCAAGGTCGAACCAAATATCCTCGCCGGCTTTCGCGCCCGAGCCTTTCCAGGCCGCGCGCGCCTTGGCCTTCTGCTCACCCATGGCCTTGTCGAAGCCGCCACGGTCAACCTTAAGGCCACGCGCCCGAAGCGCGTCCTCGGTCAGGTCGTAGGGGAAGCCGTAGGTATCGTAGAGCTTAAACGCGGTCTCACCTGCCAGGGTGCCTCCCTGCGCCAGGTCTTCGGTCGCCTCGTCGAGCAGCTTGAGCCCCGTCACTAGGGTCTGGCGGAAGCGGATTTCCTCCTGCTGCAACGTCGCCTCGATCAGCGGCTGCGCGCGCACCAGCTCGGGGAAGGCTGCACCCATCTCCGCGACCAGCGCCGGCACGAGCCGGTACATGAGTGGTTCCTTAGCACCGAGCAGGTGGGCGTGGCGCATCGCACGGCGCATGATGCGGCGCAGGACATAGCCCCTGCCCTCGTTGGCCGGCAGTACGCCGTCGGCAACGAGGAAGCCGCTGGCGCGAAGGTGGTCGGCGATGACGCGGTGGCTCGCCTGGTTCTCGCCCTCGGCCTTGGTCCGGGTCAGTTCTTCGCTGGCGGCAATCAGCGCGCGAAAAAGGTCGATGTCGTAATTGTCGTGGACCCCCTGGAGCACGGCCGAGACGCGCTCGAGTCCCATTCCGGTGTCGATGCTCTTCTTCGGGAGCTCGGAGACGATTTCGCCCGCCGCCTGCTCATATTGCATGAACACCAGGTTCCAGATCTCGACGAAGCGGTCGCCGTCCTCATCCGGACTCCCCGGCGGGCCGCCTGGAATATGGTCGCCGTGATCATAGAAAATCTCTGAACAGGGTCCGCACGGGCCATCGTCGCCCATTGCCCAGAAATTGTCCTTGGTCGGGATGCGGATGATCCGGCTCTCCGGCAAGCCCGAGATCTTCTTCCACAGGTCAAAGGCTTCGTCGTCGGTGTGGTAGACCGTCGCGGTTAGCCGTTCGGGGCTCAGCCCCCATTCCTTGGTGATAAGGTTCCAGGCGAGCTCGATCGCCCGATCCTTGAAATAATCGCCGAAAGAGAAGTTGCCGAGCATCTCGAAGAAGGTGTGGTGGCGTGCGGTGTAGCCGACATTGTCGAGGTCGTTGTGCTTGCCTCCGGCGCGGACGCACTTCTGTGAGCTGCTGGCGGTGCTGTAGGGGCGCGTTTCAAGGCCCGTGAAGACGTTCTTGAACGGCACCATGCCGGCGTTGACGAACATCAAGGTCGGGTCGTTGTGCGGCACCAGAGGGGCCGATTGCACCCGCGCGTGCCCGTTCTTCTCGAAATATTCGAGGAAGCCGCGGCGGATGTCGTTCGTGGAGCTCATGGCCGCGATGTAAATGCCATGCTGCGCTGCGGCAAGGCGAACGGTTGCGGTGAACCCGCGCGATGCTAGCATCGGTCCGGGCATCAGGGGGCCTTCATGAAACGGATCTGGCTTGCCGCGGCAGCGGCACTCGTCGCTTCACCGCTTGGCGCTCAGGACATGCAGCATATGAGCCATGCGGACACGGCGGCGCCAAAGACGCCGATGATCCTCGACGGCTATGGCAGCGGCGGGTTCAAGATCACGACCGCCAATCCACGCGCACAGGCCTTCTTCGACAACGGCATGCAGCTCGCCCACGCGTTCGCGCACAAGGCCGCGATCGAGGCGATGGAGGAAGCGGTTCGGCTCGACCCGCAGTGCGCCATGTGCCTTTGGGGCCAGGCCTGGACATCAGGCCCGACGATCAACTTCGGAAAGAGCGAGGACGAGGTCGCGAAGCTCTCCGAAATGGCGGACAAGGCGGCCGACCTCGCCAAGACCAACGGTAACGACCGCGAACGGGCGCTGATCCACGCGCTCCAGCTCCGCTATCATGATGGCGGCGGCGGAAAGCCAGGGGATATGAACTTCGCCAAGGCGATGGCTGGCCTCGCCAGCCAATATCCCGACGACAAGGAAATCGCCGTGATGGCGGCCGACGCCTGGCTGATGACCAAGGCCGACACGGCAGAGGAGTGGAAGCTTAACGCCAACCTCGCGATGCCGCTGCTTGAAGGCGTGCTCAAACGCGATCCCAACGACACGCCAGCGATCCATTTCTACATCCATGCGACGGAAATTGCGGGCGTCCCAGAAAAGGCCGAGCCCTATGCCGACAAGCTTGCCCGGCTCGCGCCGAGGGCGAGCCACCTCGTCCATATGCCGAGCCACACTTATTACTGGGTCGGCCGCTACGAAGACGCCGCTAAGGCGAACATGCGCGCGGTCGAGCTCGGCATCGAAAACGCCAAGCGCCTGGGCTTAGGCCCGCCCGACGGCGTGTGGGGCCTGCCCTACCACTCGCACAATGTCACCTTCGGTCTCGGCGGCGCGCTTGAAGCGGGTGACGCGGACATTGCATTGAAGCTCGGCCGACCCTTGGTCGAACGGTCGCAGGTAAAGGCTGGAGCCCCCGCTTATTCGCAGATGATCGCAGCCAACGGCTACTATGCGATGGCGAGGTTCGCCGATCCCGCAGAGGTGCTGGCGCTTCCCCAGCCCAAATCGCCATTCCTTGAGGCCGCCTGGCATTATGCTCGGGGCGAGGCCTTCGCCCGGCGCAACGACCTCGCCAACGTCCGGAAAGAAGCCGCGGCCGTCCACGGGATCACCGGGGAACTCAGCAGGGACGACGGATCGCTCCAGGCGCAAACCATGACCTATGTTGCGCGCAACGTGCTCGTCGGCCGCGCCGCAATGATGGAGCATCGGCCGCAAGAGGCCGCGGTCGCCTTTGCTCAGGCCGCCGAGCTCCAGGAAAGCGACGACTTCAGCTCGGTATCGGATCCGCCTGCCTGGCATTATCCGGTTCGGCGCGACCTTGCCGCTGCGCTCCTCGAAGAAGGGGACGTAGCGGGCGCCAGGCGCGAAGCTCAGGCCGCGCTCAAATATCGGCCACGCGATCCGGGCACGCTTGCCTTGCTGTCGGCGCTTGAGACGCGGAGCGCTGCTCGTTAGGCGGTTGCATGGCCAAGCGACGCTCTACCATTCCGACCTATAAGCGCCGGCGCGAACGCTCTTTCATCGGGCGGCTGTTCGGCTGGGTCGTCAAGCTGGTCATCGCCTTCTTCGCCATCTCGATCCTGTGGGTCGTCATCTACCGCTTCGTCCCGCCGCCGATCACAGTAACGATGATCGGCGATGTCATCGCCGGGCGGGGATTGCACAAGGACTGGATGCCGATCAGCCAGATCGACCGCGACATGGTCCGCGCCTCGATCGCCGCCGAGGACAGCAAGTTCTGCTCGCACAATGGGTTCGACTTCGAGGCGATCGAGGACGCGATGAAGCGCAACGCTTCGGGTGGCCGGATCCGGGGCGGATCGACCATCAGCCAGCAGACCGCCAAGACTACCTTCCTGTGGAACGGCGGGGGCTATGCCCGCAAGGGCGTCGAAGCCTGGTTCACCTTCCTGATCGAGCATCTGTGGGGCAAGCGCCGGATCATGGAAGTCTATCTCAACAATGCCGAGACCGGCCTCGGCACCTATGGCGTGAACGCCGGCTCGCAGCGGTACTTCGGTCATGACGCGAGCGCGATGAGCGCAACGGAGGCTGCGCGCATTGCCGCCATTCTTCCCCTGCCCAAGAAGCGTGGAGCAATCGCACCGAAAGGCTTCACCCGCCGCTATGGCAACACCATCGCCGCGCGCCTCGGCGTAGTCGGCCGCGACGGGCTCGACGGCTGCGTTTACAAGGACGTGGTCGCGCCCGTGAACAAGGCGCCCCCGGCTGTCAGCAAGAAGCCGCGGCCATTGCCGGGCGAGGAATATGAGACGGCGACGCCGCCGCCCCCGCCCGCCGAGGCTACAGTCGAGGAACAGCCTCCTGCCGAAGCACCGCCAAGCGAGGAGTCCAACACGGCTTCTCCGCCGGCCTCCTCAGAGCCCGTGCCGGAGCCGGCAAACGGCGTTTAGCCGACCAGGGCGAGCTTCGGCGGCTCCTGCGCCGAGAGCTCAACACTGCCTTCTCCCGTAATACGCTCGATGCGTGAGGCGAGCTCACCGTCGAGCGCGTAATCGCGTCCGGCCACGACCACGGCCTCGCCGCCCGTGGTCAACGGTATGATCAAGCGCAGTACGCCATTGCCGCCGCGCGCGTTGCTGAGCTCACGCAGGAGTCTCTCCGCGGTTGCGCCATCGGAGACTCGCACCACGAGCTGCAGCCGAGTCCGTTTGGCGAGGTCGGCCAGCGGCTGGAAGCGCTTGATCGTTACTCTTGGCACGTCGTCACCGGAGCGCCGGTCCAGCTCGACCGTGAGCAGCCCACAGGCGCCCGCCTTAGCCGCACCTTCAAGCGCCGTTGCGGGCTCATCGTCGAATACCGTGGCTTCGAACTGACCTGATCGGTCAGACAGGCTGGCGATCATGTAGCGCCGGCCCTTGGCCGACACGCGCCAGCGCACCGCTTCGGCCAGCGCCGCCATGGTTGCACTGGCCCGCTCGCCTTCGGGAATGTTGAGCTCGGCGAGCTCCGCGAAGGTGCGAACCTTGTGCGCCGCAAGCAGGTGACGCGCGGCGTCGACCGGGTGAGCCGAGAAGTAAAAGCCAAAAGCGTCGCGCTCGGCAGCCATCCGCTGCGCCTGCGTCCACGCAGCATCACGCGGCAGGCGAATCGGCGCCGCTTCGGCCGAATTGACGCCGAACAGGCCTGCCTGGCCGCTGGTGCGGTGCTCTTGGGCGCTGGCTGCGTGGGCAAGGATCGTCTCGGCTGCGGCAAAGACTGCTGGCCGGTCGGGCTTGATCGCGTCGAAAGCACCTGCGCCGGCGAGGCTTTCGAGCTGCCTGCGGTTGAGCAGCCGTGGGTCGATCCGGGCAGCGAAGTCCTCGAGGCTCGCGAAGGGCCCGGCGCTCGTGCGCTCTTCGACCAGGGCCTCCATCGCTTTCTCGCCGACACCCTTGAGGGCCCCGAGCGCGTAGCGGACCGCGCCCTCCTCGACCGTAAAGAAAGCGTCGCTGGCGTTGATGCCGGGGGGCAGGCACTCGACCTCGCCCCGCCGCATATCCTCGACAAAGATCGCGAGCTTGTCGGTAAGCGCCATGTCGAAGCTCATCGATGCGGCGTAAAATTCGGGCCGGTGGTGCGCCTTTAGCCAGGCCGTGTGATAGGCAACGAGCGCATAAGCCGCGGCGTGGCTCTTGTTGAAGCCGTAGCCGGCGAACTTGTCGATCGTGTCGAACAGCTCGTTGGCCTTGGCCGCCGAGATCTGGTTGTGCGTTGCGCAGCCTTCGACGAAGCGGGCGCGCTGCGCGTCCATCTCGGCTTGGATCTTCTTGCCCATCGCCCGGCGCAACAAATCCGCTTCGCCGAGCGAATAGCCAGCGAGTATTTGCGCCGCCTGCATCACCTGTTCCTGGTAGACGAAGATACCGTAAGTCTCGGCCAGGATACCTTCGAGCAGCGGGTGCGGAAATTCGATCGGCGCCCGGCCATTCTTGCGGTCGCCGAACATCGGAATGTTGTCCATTGGGCCCGGACGATAGAGCGCGACGAGCGCGATGATGTCGCCGAACCCGGTCGGCCGGACGCCGGCGAGCGTGCGCCGCATGCCCTCGGATTCCAGCTGGAACACACCCACCGTGTCGCCGCGCTGAAGTAGTTCGTAGACCGCCGCATCGTCCCACGGCAGGCTTGCGAAATCGACGTCGACGCTTTGCTCCGCGAGCAGCCGCTGGCCTTCCTTAAGTACCGACAGGGTCTTGAGGCCAAGGAAGTCGAACTTCACAAGGCCCGCGGCC
>Ga0268266_10006768_pt1 | contig 10449 bp, 10 predicted proteins | sample KBSS13metaG_FD_190356 | JGI IMG/M metagenome (GOLD analysis project Ga0268266, IMG submission 190356) | Switchgrass rhizosphere microbial communities from Kellogg Biological Station, Michigan, USA - KBS S1-3 metaG (SPAdes) (version 2) | ecosystem: Host-associated > Plants > Roots > Rhizosphere... | reverse complement strand
AACCGCCCGGGCAGCTTCGCCGGTGGAACTGTAGCTCGCCATGAAGGCCGGCTGCACCTTGGGCTTGTTCCATGGTCCATGGTCCACAATCAGTATGCCGAGCACGCCAAGAGCGGCGACCGCAATCGCAACCTTCAGCGGCGCACCGCCGCGCCGGCTCGAATGATTTTCCGTCAAATCCGTCGTCATTCGAAAATCCGCTTTTGATTTCCTCTGACGAAACCAAATCCCGGCGAGGACGAAGGTTCCTCATCAACACCGGAAGGCTCCTCATCAACGCGTCAGGACGATACTTCCGGGAACAAATGTTCTGGCCGCGTATTGTTAGGACGTTAGCGGTCACCCAAGAAGCGGTCGAGCGAGTTGAAGAACGTGAAAATTGAACCCACAGACCCATTGCAGCCCGGTATGGCGGAACGCGCCATCGATACGGCAACCGATGTATCGCGCACGCTGACGGAAGTGTCTGAAGGGCTGCAGGCTGCGGTCGGCCGTCTCAGCGACGCGATCACAGCGGCACGGCAACCCGGAATGCCGCTCTCGACCATCAGTGCGATTACCCGCGAAGCACCGCTGACCAGCCTGTTTGTCGCCGTTCTATTCGGCGTCGCGATCGGTCGCCGCCGCTAAGGCGCGACCTCAGAACTTGCTTTTCGCCGAATCTTTTGCGGCCGATATGACGCCGCCGGTGATCTGACGCATATGTTCGCCGGCGTTGGTGAACTGGCTGCGCAGGAATTCAGACTGGATCCTCATCGCTTCCTGAAGGTCGGTCGCATGGACCAGCTTTCGGGCATGCTCGAACGCAGCCTTCATATTCTGCTCGGTAAACGACAGCGCCTGCTTGGAAATTTCGGTTCCCGCACCGGGCATCGACGTCATAGACTTGCCGGCGGCATCGAAGAACATGCCGAATGCCTTTTCTGCCTGATCGATGGTTTTCTCGGCCAGTTCGCGCAGTTCGGCCGGGACTTCGAGTTTCGGTTCGGTCATGGTCGCTTCTCCAATGTCGACCTTGGCAGGTTAGCACACTTCCCGGCGGCGTCTGCGTCGTATTGGAGCTGGCCCCGCCGGGGCACAAGCGGCCGCCGTGACATCCGGCACCCAAATCCCAACGAATGGCCAAAGGAATGATTTCCTTTTCGCGCGATCCGTGGCCGTACGGGTGGACGCCCGATTCCAAAGGTGGCAACAGTGTGGCATAGTGATTCGCGTTGGGGATCGACTGTCTGTGGCGTTGCGTCTCTGTTTTTAAGTCTCTCTTGGGACATGGGGATAAAATGCTGCAATCGTTTCGACCGACGCCGACCTGTACGCGGTTTCAGACCAGTATAGAAATGCCTTGCATGAAATGCGGCGCACAGATGCGGTTGGCCACCGTCGAGCCGCGCGACCAGAATTATGACGTTCTGACCTACCGCTGCACGCCTTGCGACTCCGGCGAGAGCTTCCTGAAGGCGCGCTGACTACTCCCCGTTCAGCATCGCGATTCCAGCTTGTGTCAGCACGAGCCCTTCGTCGCGCACTTCGACCAGGCCGAGGCCCGTCAATGTCCTCAAATCTTCATCGCTCACCGGCGACATTTTCAGCCGGCGAGCCTGAATATCGCGGAGCGTCCAGCGAAGACCGATAGCCTTCTCGAGGCTGAATTGAGCGAAAGGATTGTCTGCCATTCGCGCGACTACTTGGCCATGGGAGATCGGACTCGTGTTTGGCGGCGTCTTCCTCGGCGCAGCTGATAATGCGGAGATGCCCCGCCAGGTTCCCTGACGAGCGACCAACTCCGGATATGACAAGGCTGGTTTGAGGCGAAAAGACCCGGCGCGGCAGCTTTGTCAATAGCGGTAGGGTTCGATATCCAGCAGCGGAAAGGCGCTGAATACGCTTGGCGGATTCGTCGCGGTCGCCGCATGCAGGTAAGACTTGTCGAGTTCGGCAAGGTTGGTGACGCCAAGCAGCCCGAGGCAGCGTATCACCTCATCTTCCAGCAGCTCCAGCATCCGCACGATGCCGGCTTCGCCCGCGGCTGCGAGCGCCCAGCATTGCAGGCGGCCGATGCCGACCAAATCGGCCCCCGAAGCGATCGCCTTCACGATGTCGGTGCCACGGCAGAACGAACCGTCGACCATGATCCTGGCGCGGCCGGCAACCGCGTCGACGATTTCCGGCAAGACGTGCATTGACCCTCGTCCATGGTCGAGCTGACGGCCGCCATGGTTCGACACATAGATCCAGTCCACGCCGTGATCGATCGCGATGGCGGCGTCTTCCGCAGTCGCAATACCTTTGATCACCAGCGGAATTTTATACTTGTCCTTGATCAGCTTCACGGTGCGCCAATCCAGCCCCTTCTGGAAGTCACCGCCGGTGGCCCGGATGCGGCTTTCGCGGACATACCGCTTGGCGATATCGCGCTCGCGACGGCTGTAATGTGCGGTGTCGACGGTCAGACAGAAGGCGGCATAGCCGTTGTCGATCGAGCGGCTGACAGTGTCTTCGACAAAAGCGTCATCACCGCGGACATAGAGCTGGTAGATACGCAGCGCATCGGGCGCAGCCTTGGCAGTGGCCTCGAGCCCCGGCTCTGACACCGAACTCAGCATGTGAGCCGCGCCGAAATGCCCTGCGCCGCGTGCGACGGCGGCGCCTGAATTGGGATCGAAAATCTCGAGCGCGCCGACCGGCGCAATCATCAACGGCAGGCGCAAGCGGCGGCCGAGTATCTCGGTCGAAGCATCGACCTTGGCGACGTTCCGCAGCACCCGCGGCCGGAATGCAATCTCGTCGAGCGCCATGCGGTTGCGACGCATGGTGGTCTCGGTTTCCGCCGCGCCGACGATATAGTCCCATGCGTTCTGGTTGAGCCGGGCGCGGGCCTTTCGGACAAATTCGTGGAGATTCTGGAATTCTTCGCCGCTGGCGCCGAGTTCGACATTCCTCGCCGGCCGGCTGGGCGTCCCGTCGTTCATGGTGTCTCTCTCCCGTTTTGCCGGCACCTTAACCGCAGACAAACGGGAAAAGCTACCGGTTTGAACGAGTTAGGCGTCGCTCAAACGCAGGGATGTTATTCGTTTGCGAGATGCATCGAGCCTCGTCGGCGCCGCTCAGGCCGTGTTGCCCGGCTTCCCGAAAGCCCCCGCCTCGGCCAACGCCGTGATACGTCGCTCATCGTAGCCGAGGGTCTTTCGGAGCACTTCGCTGGTATGTTCGCCGAGCAGCGGCGCTGCCACGGGATCGATGGTTGGCGTCAAGCTCATATAGAGCGGCGTTTCAATATTGGGGACGGCGCCCGCGGTCGGATGCGGAATCTGGCTGAGGCGATCGCGACCGCGCACTTCCGGCGCGTTGAAACCTTCTTCCACGGTACGCAGATGGCCGACCGGTATGTTGGCCTTCTTCATCTTCGCCATCCAGTGCTCGAGGCTGTCGCTGGCAAAGATACCCGCGATGATGGCGCGCAGCTTTTCCTTGTTGGCGGTTCGGTTTTTCCTGTGCGCGAACTGGGGGTCGGTGACGAGGTCCGGCCGATCCAGCACATCCACGACGAGCCGGCGGTACAGACGGTCGTTGGCGCAGGCCATGTAAAGCGGCCCGTCGGAGGCCTGGTAAAGACCTACGGTGGGCGAGCCATTCGGCGAATTTCCAAAGCGGCCAGGATTCGCGCCGCTGACCAGATAGGCCATGCCGTAGAATGCGGTCATCGCCACGGCGGTGTCGATCAGCGCGACCTCGACCTGCTGGCCGCGGCCGAGCCGGTCGCGGGCGATCAGCGCCAGCAGGATCGCGTTGCACGCCGACATGCCCGTCGCCAAGTCGACGATCGGCGGACCGGTTCGCACCGGCTCGCCATCCGGATATCCGTTCAGCGACATGAAGCCGCTTTCGGCCTGCGTGATCGGATCAAACCCGGGACGCAAGGCGAACTCGCCCTTGCGGCCATAGGCAGAGATCGAGCAATAGATCAGCCGCGGATTGCTCGCCACAACGGAGGCATAGTCGAGACCATACTTCTTCATCACGCCGCCGGAGAAATTCTCCACGACGACATCCGCTTTCGCGATCAGTTGGCGCGCGACTTCGAGCGCCGCAGGATTGGTGAAATCGAGGGCGACGCCGCGTTTGTTGCGATTAAGGCTGAGGAAGGCCGCGCTCTCTCCGCCGATTTCCGCATGCTCGTAATGGCGGGTGTCGTCGCCCCCGTCGGGATTTTCGATCTTGATCACTTCGGCACCGAAATCTGCCAGCGTTTGCGTGCAGGCCGGTCCGGCAACGACCCGGGTGAAATCGACAACCAGCAGACCATCCAGGGCAGTCGGTTCTCCCTTTGCGCGCGGTGTTCGCTCCGGCAATTGCGGCTTGGCGGTCATCTCCGGCATTTCCCCTCGTTATTCGGCCGGGCGAAACAAGGTTTTTCGCCGCGACTTCAAGGCTTTCTTACCGGAACCAGCGGGGTAACGCCAAACCCCGATTTTGCAGGGCGGGACCTGCCGCCGACATAGCTCTCACGACGGCACGGGAGGCCGCTGCCTTGCCCTCACCTGCCAAGCTACAGGCCTGCTGGGCGTACCCAAAGGAAGGCACCTCAAAAAGACGGCGCCCGCCCCCGGTCATGTCCGGGAGTCGGGCGACGCCTTATCGATAAACAGACGCTGCGAACGGCTTTCGCTGCGCGGTCGCTTCCGCGGAAACCCGGTTTCTTACTCGGCAACCATCTCACCGGACCCGCCAAGCTCGGCAGGAAAATCCTTCAGTTTAGGCAACCCGTCCCGCATTGGCAGCACCGTCTCGGCGTAGTTGACGTGCACGCCGGGCGTGAAGGGAAGTGTCGGGAGGGTTGCGGCGAAGACATCGACCAGCCCGAGCGTCGGATGATTGGTCATGAGATGACCACCGCACTCCGCACAGTACTTGCGCTGGCTCATCGGCGTCTTCTCGAACGTCGCAACATGTTGCGCTCCCGCCGTGATCGTTACCGCTTCCGGCTTCCACAGGGTGAACGCGTTCACTGGCCCGCCGGACCACGAGCGGCAGGAACGGCAATGGCAATAACCCATCCCTTCCGGCGCACCGGTGACCTGAACCTCGACCGCGCCGCAAAAACAGCTTCCAGTATGTTTCATAGTTCCTTCGTCTCCGTGCAGATAGTTGAGAAGTGATCAGTCTAGTTTGCGCCATGGGAACAGCATTGGAACGTGCTCGCGATAAAAGCGATACTCATCACCGCATGCCGACGAGATCGCGCTCTTCGAGCATGATGCCGATGAAGATGTAGGCCGTGGCCACCGTTGCGAACAGCAGATGCCCGGCGCTCATCGTCGGGGTCGCCCAGAACGCGATGATGAAACCGAGATAGATCGGGTGCCGGACAAAACGGTAGTAGAACGGCGTCCGGAAAACGGGCGCCGGCATCTCGGGGCCGACCAGATTGCTGGCGACTTGGTGCAATCCGAACGGCTCGAAATGATCGATCAGGAAGCTACTCGTGAACACGATCACCCAACCGATGAACGATAGCGTGGCGATCACCATGGCCATTTCGGGTTCCTGGACGTGCCAGATGACCGCCGGCATTGGACGCCATTGCCAGAACAACAGCAGAAACGTCAGACTTGCGCACAGCACATAGGTGCTGCGCTCGACGGACCTTGGAATAAACCGCGTCCACCAGTGTTTGAACAACTTCCGCGCCATCACGCTATGTTGGATGGCAAATAACGACATCAGGGCGAGATTGACGACAATGGCCTCGAATATCCCCGATTCCGGGCCGGTATCGATCGCTTTCGGCACGACAAGCCCCGATACGAACCCGATGGCGTACAGAATCGTGAACAGAAATGTGAGATAGGCCACACCACCAAATAGAAATGCAGTGAATCCTGCCAGCCGATTGCCCGGAATCGCCGGGCCAATGGCTTGGGTTTCCGTCATGAAATTGACTCCGCTACGGGAAATGGGATTCCAACTCCCGATTTTGGCAGGGATGCACGGAGAATGGCGCCAGGTCTTTGCCTGACGCTTGATCTCTTCATGAGACGGACTTGATTGTTTCTTGAGAAAATATGCGATGGGGCAAGTGAAATTCAACTTCGATAACCACATCCTCGACACCGATCGTCGCGAGCTGCGCCGTGGCGCCGACCTGGTGGCGATGCAACCGCAAGTGTTCGACTTGCTGGTTCACCTGTTGAAACACCGCGATCGCGTGGTCAGCCGGGACGATCTCATTGCGCTGGTGTGGGGAGGACGAATCGTCTCGGACTCGACGCTGGATAGCCGCATCAACGCCGCCCGAAACGCGGTCGGCGACAACGGCAAGGAACAGCGGCTCATCCGCACCATTCCCCGTAAGGGAATTCGCTTCGTCGGCGCCGTGAACGGGCCATGCGATGCACAGGATGCTTCGTCGGTAGAAGCAGAACAGCCGGGTCCGGCGCTAGCGCTGCCCGACCGGCCGGCAATCGCCGTACTGCCGTTCAACAATATGAGCGGCGATCGCGAGCAGGAGTATTTCTCCGACGGAATCAGCGAAGACATCATCACCGCGCTGTCGAAATTGCGTTGGTTCTTCGTGATCGCGCGCAACTCGTCGTTCACCTACAAGGGCAAGTCGGTGCACATGAGGCAGGTCGCCTCCGAGCTCGGGGTGCGCTACGTGGTCGAAGGCAGCGTGAGAAGGAGTGGCGGTCGCGTGCGGATCACCGCGCAGCTCAATGATACTGCGACCGGAAGCCATATCTGGGCGGAGCACTATGACCGCGATCTGATCGACGTTTTCGCGGTGCAGGACGAGATCACCGACGCCATCGTCACCGCGATCGAACCCCAGATCTACGCTGCCGAGAACTTTCGCAGCCGGCGCAAGCCGCCCAACAGCGTGGACGCATGGGACCTGGTGATGCGGGCGCTGTCGCATCACTGGCGGGTAACGCGAACCGACAGCCTCGCCGCGCAGGCGCTGCTGGAACGCGCGATTGCGATCGATCCGCACTACGGCCAGGCGCTGGCTCTGTTCGCGACCAACCATATGTTTGGCGTGCATTTGGGCTGGACAGATCTTGCAACCGCAGCACCCATAGCCGAGCGGGCGGCATTGGCAGCGATCGCCGCCGACAGCGAGGACGCCTGGGCGCATACGGCGCTCGCCAGCGTGTATTTCTCCACGCGCCGGCTTGACCATTCGCTGGCCGAGTTCGAGCTGGCGCTTCAGCTCAACCCGAACTTCTCCCTGGCGCAGGGGTACTACGCCCTGGCGCTGTGCTATAGCGGACGGTGGACGGATGCCTATGCAGCGACACAGCGCGCCATTCGACAGAGTCCACGCGATCCTTCTTCCGCGATCTATTATGGCGTCGCGGCCTACGCCCAATTCGTCGGACGGAATTATCAGGAAGCGATTGCACTGGCGCGCGAGGCAACCCGTCAGCGCGGCGACCTCACCGGCGCCTATCGCGTGCTGACGGTCGCAGCCGGCATGACCGGCCAGATCGAGCTTGCCAGGAGTGCGCTTGCGGAGTTGCGCCGGACCCAGCCCAATATTTCGCTCGCCTGGATCTCGACGCAGTTACCCTGGAAGCATGACGCCGATCGCGAACACTATCTCGAAGGCTTTCGCCGCGCCGGGCTGGAATGAGCTGCGGCCACGGGCCCTTGGATTACTGCTGCTTCTCCCAGAACGACAGCAATCCCTGAGATGCCGAACCGCCGATTACGCAGGGGATGCCGATCGCGACCTGCCCCAGCGCAGCCGCAGAGACGCAACCGAGCGCGACCGCGCCGACACCCACCTGTCCCCAGAAGCTGAGGTCGCGGCGGCTATCGGAGCCCTTGATCTTGAGTTCATCCACGGCGGCGAGCGCATCCTTGCGCAGGGCTGCAATCTGCACGGTGTCCGCCGCCTCGACCACTTCCGCGAGCGGCGCCTTGACCGCCGCCGGCTGTCTGGCAAGTTCGCTGCGAAGATATTCGCGCAAACTGGCGTCGCGAATCGCGTAGCTTGCCAGCGTATATCGCGCCATGCTTCCAACCGTAAGCTTGTCGACCGTCTCACGGCTCTTGCTCCACGGCAGCATCTGAATGATGCGCTGGATGGGTGCATGCGAGCCAGTCGCAAAATAATAGCCCCACAGCGTATCCAGCAAATCCTGGTTGCTCGCAAAGGTGAGCGTCGTGTTCAACTTGCGTTCGTCCTTGGCAAACGGATTCTTGGTGAATGCCCCACGCAGCTTGTCCATCACGCCGGGCTTCATCTCCTCGAGCGGGATATCGGTCAAGGTCGGCAACTTGCCCGCCAGGTAGCTGTCGATCATCACCCGCCGGCCCGGCATTCGCGGTGCGACCCGTCGCAGAATGTTTCTCCAGTCGGGCAGTCCCGAGTAGGCGATGGCGCGGACGATCACCCATTCGTCTTCCGGCCGGACGGGAAAGAAACTGGCAATGAGCTGCTCGGCCTTGGCCGGGTTCGAGCCGATCGCACCGGCGACAAAACCGAGATAGATTCCGGCATTCTCCGGCTCCTTGAACGTCTGCGAATGAAACAACACGCGCACGGCGGCTGGGACATGGGCATAGTCCGGCTTGGCCCTGTAACCATAAATCCATTGCTGGACCACGCCGAGCGAGGCGCGCGGATCGACCTCCGGCGTCTTCTCTGCATACGCGGGCTGAATCAGCATGAGCGCGGCGGCAACGAAAGCTGCATAACGCATGTGATGCTCCTGCGAGCGTAAACGCATGCGCGGTTTCGTGCGCGAGCGTCTTAGGCTCTCTCCGAGACGAAGCATGCAGCGTGCATTGCGACAATTCTGAGAAAATCCGCATTAACAGAGGGTACCGAAATTGTGATGCATCGCCCGCAACTCACCTTGTCCAAGACATTTTTTTGCCCTGCGCGGGCAATTCCATCCCGGTCGATCAATAGGAGACCCGCGGAACGTGGGGATCACTGCGATTAGACGCATCACGCAAATCCTGCCAACTGCATGTCGGCTTGCTGGCGCTCTCGGATTGATTTTCGCGACACCTGTTGTCGCCGAAATCGCATCGCCGTCACAAGGATCGATCATCGTCGAAGGTAACCGCCGCGTCGACGCCGAGACCGTACGCTCCTACTTCCACGCGACGCCCGATGGGCATTTCGACGACGCCGCACGCGACGCGGCGTTGAAAGCGCTGATCGCGACGGGCCTGTTCGACAAGGTTTCCATCGAACGCACCGGCGAGCGGCTTGTGGTACGTCTATCCGAAGCGCCCGTACTCGACCGCGTCGCATTCGAAGGCAACAAGAAGGTCAGGGACACCGACCTTGCCGCCGCCGTCGAAGCAAAACCGCGCGGCTCGCTGCAACGCGCCACCGTGCAGGCCGACGCCGGCCGCATCATCGAAGCCTACCGCCGCGCCGGCCGCTCCGAGGTCCGCGTCGATCCGCAAATCATCGACCGCGGCAATGGCCGGGTCGACCTCATCTACGCCATAACGGAGGGAGCAAAGACCCCGGTACGTCGGATCGACTTTACCGGCAACAAAGCCTTCGGCAAACGGCAACTCAGCGCCGTGATCAAGACCTCCGCCCATCATATGCTGAGTTTTTTGACCGGCGGAGACGTCTACGACCAGGACCGCGTCGCACAAGACCAGGAACAGCTTCGGCTTTACTACCGAAGCAAGGGCTATGCCGATGTCAACGTCTCATCGGCAAAGGCCGAGTACGATCCAGCGGCGAAGGGTTATACACTCAGCTTCGCAATCGACGAAGGCCCGCTTTATCTTTTCCGGGAAGTCAGCGTCGTCTGCAACGTTCCGGGCCTTGATTGCGACAAGCTTCGCGCTCTTCCAACGGCCCGTCCAGGCGCGGTGTTCGACGGCAACGCCCTGGACAAGACCACCGAGCTTCTGGCCGTCGAAATGGCAAAGCTCGATTATCCCTTTGCCCAGGCGACCCCTCGCCTCACGCGCGATGCCGCCGCGCAACGTATCGACGTCGCCTTCGTGATCGAACAGGGGGCCCGCGCCTATGTCGAACGGATCGAGATTCATGGCAATACGCGCACTCGCGATTATGTGATCCGGCGCGAGTTCGATATCGCGGAAGGCGATGCCTACAACAAAACGCTGATCGACCGCGCCGAACGGCGCCTGAAGAATTTGAACTACTTCAAATCGGTGAAAATATCGAGCAAGCCCGGCTCGGCACCGGACCATGTCATCCTTGATGTCGAGACGGTTGACCAGGCAACGGGCGATTTCAACGTTGCCGGCGGTTACTCGACCACCGACGGCGCGCTCGTCGAGGTCAAGGTCGGCGATCGCAATTTCTACGGCACGGGCAAGGACGTCCAGGCCGCCTTCACCTACGGACAATATGCGAGCGGGATCAACCTGGCCGCGTCCGAACCCTATTTTCTGGGCACCAAGGTCGCGGCCGGAATCGAACTGTTTGGCCGTCAGAAC
>Ga0268266_10006765_pt1 | contig 10452 bp, 3 predicted proteins | sample KBSS13metaG_FD_190356 | JGI IMG/M metagenome (GOLD analysis project Ga0268266, IMG submission 190356) | Switchgrass rhizosphere microbial communities from Kellogg Biological Station, Michigan, USA - KBS S1-3 metaG (SPAdes) (version 2) | ecosystem: Host-associated > Plants > Roots > Rhizosphere >... | reverse complement strand
GTGGAAGCGCTCCGCGGGGCTCTTCTCGAGACAGTGGCGCACCACGCGCTCGAGCCCCGGCTGCACGCTCTTGTTCGTCGCCGACAGGTCCGGCGGCTCCTCGCGCAGGATCGCCGACATCGTCTCGGCCGCCGTGTCGCGGTGAAACGCGCGCGAGCCCGAGAGCATCTCGTAGAGGATGGCGCCGAAGGCGAAGATGTCGCTCCGCGCGTCCGCGCTCTTGCCCTTCACCTGCTCCGGCGACATGTAGCCGAGCGTCCCCATCACGACGCCGGGCTCCGTGCCCCCGCCCGTCGCGGTCGGCAGGTTCGTCTGCGGGCCCGCCGCGCCGTCGGCCTGCGTCAGCTTCGCCAGCCCGAAGTCGAGGATCTTCACGCGGCCGTCGTGGGTGACGAACAGGTTCTCGGGCTTCAGGTCGCGGTGGACGATCCCCTTCTCGTGCGCGGCCGACAATCCCTTCGCGACCTGGATCGCGAAGTCGGTCGCCTTGCGCACCGGCAGCGCGCCGCCCGCCATCCGCGAGCGCAGCGTCTCGCCCTCGAGCAGCTCCTGCACGATGTACGGCGCGCCGTCGTGCGACCCGAGCTCGAAGACCGCGGTGATGTTCGGGTGGTTCAGCCCCCCCGCCGCCTGCGCCTCCTGCTCGAAGCGGCGGAGGCGCTCGGCGTCCTGCGTGAGGGATGCCGGCAGCACCTTGATCGCGACGTCGCGCTTCAGCCGCGGATCCTTGGCGCGATAGACCTCGCCCATCCCGCCGGCGCCGATGGTGCCGAGGACCTCGTAGGGCCCGAGTTTCGTTCCCGGAGACAGTGCCACCTAGCGAAGCCCGTCCACGACGTAGAGATCCGCCAGGCTGCGCGCGAAGCCGTACACGTAATACTTCTCGTCGGGGGTGACCCAGACCGGCGAAACGAGCCAGACGCCCGCGGGATCCGGGGGCATGAGCTCCTTCCAGAGCTCCTTCCGGCCGGTCGCCACGTCGAGTTTCATCACTCGCTGGGGAATGTCCCCGCGCCGGCGCACGTACAAGGCGCGGCCGTCGCGCGTCCATTGTGCCGGTACGTCGCCTTTCCCGAGGCCCGCGATCGGCGTCGGCTCACCGCCCTCGACCGGGTATTGATAGAAGCGCTGATCCGGACCCACCGAGACGACGTGTTTGCCATCGGACGTGATCCCCTTGCCGAAGATTCGATAGCCTTCCGGAGAGATCGGCTTCGCTTTCGCCTCGTCCAGGCCCTGGGTCCAGATGCGCGAGCCCCGATCCGGTTCGCTTCCCGAGAAGATCAACCGCCGGCCGTCGCGGAGCCAGCCCGCCTGCTCGATCCGGATCGGAGTCACCGGGAGCATCCTGGGCTCGCCCGCTCCGACGGGATAGATCACGAGACGGTTGGCGTCGCCCACCTTCTCGACCCCGAGAGCCAGGCGCCCGTCGGCGGAAAGCTCCATGCCGACACCGCGCCCCAACCGGACCGCGGGTGAGCCGTCCGCCTTCCTCACGTAAACCGAGTAACCCTGGCCGCCGCCCTCCCCGGTTTCGTCGAAGAGGATCATCTGTCCGTCCGCCGTGACGTCGCGGATGAGCCCCCAGTCGAGCCAGGAGAAGTCGCGCTCCTTGTCGCTCCCCGGCAGGAGCACGGAGATTCCCTGCCGCGCCTTCTCCTGGAAGGCCAGCACCCTTCCGCTCTTCGAGACGTCCTGGAGCGTGAGCCCGCCCGTCGCCTGCGCGAGGATTCGCCCGCCGCCCGATCGCGTCGCCGCCCGGAGTGCCCGGTTGAATCCCTCGGACGCGGCGGTGAACCACACCTCGGAGCCGTCCGCCGACCAGGCCAGCCCCTGCGCGCTCGGAAAGATCTCCGAGATCGTGCGCCGCTTCGCCGCGAGATCGACGATGGCGGCCGCTCCGGAATCGTCGCCTTGCGCCGGGTGATCGAGAAATGCGACCTCGTCTCCCTTCGGCGAGATCCGCGGATGCGAGATCCAGCCCGCCGTCTCGTAGAGGAGCTTCCCGACGGGATACTCCAGGCGGACCTTGCCGCTCTGCTGGCGCACGACGGCGAGGCTCTGACCATCGGGACCCCAATCGGCCCACATCACGTCCTCGAGAACTTCCTTGGGCGTGCCGCCCCCGGTCATGCCCAGGCGCGCGAGCGTGCCGGTGCGCGTGAACGGGATACCGCCGTGGCGGTTCAGGGAAACGGCCATCTCGCCGGAAGGCGAAACGGAAAGGACCTCCGCGTTCGCCAGGCCGAACGGGCGCGACTCCGGGCTGTCGAGCCGCGAGACGAACACCTCGAGAGGGTTCCCGTCCCAGGCCGACGTGTAGAGGATCGTCTGGCCGTCCGGCGCAAAGCGCGCGGACGCGATCGTTCCGCGGCGAAAGGTGAGCTGGTGGAACTTCGCGGGCTGCACCTGGCCGCCGCGCTTCCCGAGCCAGTAGGTCGCCGCCATTCCGGCGACCGCGAGAGCGAGGCCGATCAGCACGGGAACGCGTCCGACCCGGAACGGCGCCGTGCGCGTGTCCACCGTGGGCCGCGGCGCCGACGCGCCGGACAGCGACTCGAGGTCGAAGGCGAGGTCGGCCGCCGAGTGGAACCGCTCCTCCGGGTTCTTCTCCAGGCAGTGGCGGACGACGCGCTCCAGCCCGGGTTGCACGTTCTTGTTCGTCGCCGAGAGGTCCGGCGGGTCCTCGCGGAGAATCGCGGACATCGTCTCCGCCGCCGTGTCGCGGTGGAACGCCCGCGCGCCCGAGAGAGCCTCGTAGAGGATGGCGCCGAAGGAGAAGATGTCGGAGCGCGCGTCCGCCGACTTGCCCTTCACCTGCTCCGGCGACATGTAGCCGAGCGTGCCCATGACGACGCCCGGCTCCGTCGCCGGCGGCGCGGTGGGCAGGTTCGTCTGAGGCCCGACGGCTCCGTCCGCCTGCGTCAGCTTGGCGAGGCCGAAGTCGAGAATCTTGACGCGCCCGTCCTTCGTGACGAACAGGTTCTCGGGCTTCAGGTCGCGATGCACGATCCCCTTCTCGTGCGCGGCCGCGAGCCCGCGCGCGACCTGGATCGCGTAGTCCGTGGCCTTGCGGACCGGCAGCGCGCCGCCCGCGAGGCGCGAGCGCAGGGTCTCGCCCTCGAGCAGCTCCTGCACGATGTACGGCGAGCCGTCGTGCTCGCCGAGCTCGTAGACGGAGGTGATGTTGGGATGGTTCAGACCGCCCGCGGCCTGCGCCTCCTGCTCGAACCGGCGCATGCGCTCCGCGTCCTGCGTGAGGGAGGCGGGGAGGACCTTGATCGCGACGGCGCGCTTGAGCTTCTCGTCGCGCGCGCGGTAGACCTCCCCCATGCCCCCCGCGCCGAGGAGCGCGAGGACCTCGTAGTGGCCGAGCTTGGTCCCGGCCGGAAGGGTCACTTCAAGCCTTCGACCAGAAACAGGTCCGACAGGACCCAGCCGCCCCCGTAGGTGTACGACTTGCCGTCCTTGCCGAGGAGGACGCCGCCAATGTCGGCCAGTCCCGCGGTGTCTGCCGGCATCAATTCCTTCCAGAGCTCCTTCTTGCCCGTCGCCGGGTCCAGCTTGTAGACCTTCGACGGCAGCTCACCGCGCCGGTGAATGACGAGGCTCTTCCCGTCGGCGGTCCAGCCCTCGATCCGATCCTGTGGGGTCGCGCCCGGAATTGTCTGCGGCTCGCCGCTCGACGTCGGATACAGGTAGGAGCGCTGGTCGGGACCGCTCACGATCGCGAGCTTGCCGTCCGGGGAGACGCCGTGACGGATGGAGCGATAGCCCTCCGGCGAGATCGCCTTCGGTTTCCCGCCGACGAGATCGAGCAGGAAGAGACGGGAGCCGTGTCCCGGCTCGCTGGCGGTCAACAGGATCGACTTCGCGTCGGGCATCCAGTCGACGGACTGGATCAGCAGCCCGACCGTGGGCACCGGGCGCGGCTCGCCCACTCCGGTCGGATACAACACCACCTCCGGCCGCGTTCCGAGGCCGCGAACGGCGAGCGCCCACCGGCCGTCGGGGGAGAATCCCCACCCCACGCCGTCGCCGAGCCGCGTCGCGGGAGAGCCGTCGGTCTTTCGGATGTACACCGAGTACCCCGGCCCGCCGCCCTCGCCCGACTCGTCGAAGAGGAGCAGCGTGCCGTCGGCCGACAGGTCGCGGCCCGACGGAAAGTCGAGCCAGCCGAAGTCCCGTTCCTTCTCGTCGGTTGGACCGCGACCCACGATGCTCTGCCGTATCCGGTCGTTCGAGACCAGCGCGCGCCCGTCGCGCGCGAAGTCGTGGATCGTCAAAGTGCCGGTGACGCGCGCGACGAGCCGGACGCGGCCCGAACGCGTCACGGAATACAGCGCGCGGTTCGCGCCTCCCGACGCCGCCGTGAACCACACCTCGCCCGACGGCGACCACGCGAGACCCTGCAGGCTCGCGAAGTCGCCGGCGAGCTTCCGAACCTGGCCGGAGCGATCCACGAGCGAGACCTCGCCGCCGTCGTCGCCCGGGGTCGGGTGATGACAGAAGGCGACGCTGTCCCCGGAGGGAGCGATTCTGGCGTGGCTGATCCAGCCACCCGTCTGGAAGACGGGTTTTCCGATCGGGTACTCGAGACGTGCGCGTCCGCTCTCTTCGCGGATGACGGCCATCTCCTTTCCGTCCGGGGACCAGTCCGCCCACTGCACGTCGTCGAGGATGTCTCGCGGCGCGCCGACGGCTGCGATGCTCATCGTCCCGAGGCGGCCTGCCCGCTGGAACAGGCTCAGGACGCGAGTGCCGCTGGAGACGGCCATCTCCCCCGACGGAGAGACGCCGAGGAGCTGCGTCCCCGCGACCCCCATCGACCTCGCGTCCGGGCTCTCCAGGCGGCGACTGTAGATCTCGAGGGGAGCTCCGTCCCACATTGCCGTGAGCAGGATCGTCTGGCCGTCGGGCGTGAAACGCGCCGATGCGATCGTGCCTCGGCGGAACGTGAGCTGCCGGAACGAAGGCGGCTCGACCTTGGTCAGTCGGCGGTCGAGAAGCACGCCGCCCCCGAGGCCGAGCACGAGGGCGGCCGCGGCGATCCACCACCCGAGGGCCCGGCGTCGCGCCGCCGGTGACGTCGTCATCGCGCCCGACGCCGTGCTCGTCACCTCCGAGACGTGCTCGCGAACGCTCTTCAGATCGCGCGCCAGGTCGCGAGTGGAGGCGTAGCGGTCCTCGGGATCCTTCGCCAGGCAGCGCTCGACGATCCACCGATACGGCGCGGGAGCGCGCGGGTTGACGCGCGAGACGGGATCCGGCTCCTCGCGGATGATCGCCGAGAGCGTCTCGGCGCCGGTCGGTTTCTGGAACGCGCGGTTTCCCGTCGCCATCTCGTAGAGGATCGAGCCGAGCGAGAACTGGTCGGACCGATAGTCGACCGGCTTGCCGCTCGCCTGCTCCGGCGACATGTAGCCCACCGTGCCGAGCACGGTGCCCGGCAGCGTCTCGCCCACGATCGTCGGAATCGCCGAGCCGTCGCCGGTGCCCGGCGCGGCGAACGGCTTCGCGAGGCCGAAGTCGAGCAGCTTCACGAACCCGTCTCGCGACACCATCACGTTCTCGGGCTTCATGTCGCGATGCACGATGCCCGCGGAGTGGGCCTTGGCGAGGCCGTCGGCGATCTGCACCGCGACCTCGAGCATCTTCTTCTCGCCCAGCGCGCCGCCCGCGAGGATCTGCCGCAGGCTCGACCCGTCGACGAGCTCCATCGCCATGTAGGTCGTGCCGTTCGACCTGCCGATGTCGTGAACGGTGACGATGTTCGGATGGTTGAGCGCCGACGCCGCGCGCGCCTCGGATTCGAAACGCCGGAGCCTGTCCGCATCCTGCGCGATCGACGCGGGCAGCACCTTGAGAGCTACCTCGCGCCGCAGCCGTTCGTCGCGCGCGCGGTAGACCTCGCCCATGCCTCCCGTCCCGAGGAGCGAGAGCACCTCGTAGGGTCCGAGTCTGGTTCCCGCGGAGAGCGGCATTTCGAGTTGCAGGGATTCTAGCCTCACCCGTGGCGTATTCTTGGCGCGCTTTTTACTTCCCCATGGAGGTCGCGATGCGTCGAACGGCTATCGGGGTCGCGCTCTGCGTCGTGGCCGCGGCAGCCGCCTTCGGGCAGGACCCGCCGGCCCTGACGGTCGACTGGGTCTTCTCCGACGAGGCCGAGTCCGTGGCGAGGGTGCCGCGGTTCGCATGGACGAGCGGCGACCAGGTCCTGATCCTCGATGAGCGGCGGCCGAAGGCCGAGCGGACGCTCGAGCTCGTGGACCCCGGGACGGGCAAGCGGCGCGCCGCGGTGGATCGCGACGCCGCGCTCGCGAGCCTGAAGGCCGCGGGCGACGGCGCGAAGTCGCCGGAGACGCTCGGCTGGCCCGAGTCGCTCGACGCGGCCGGCGCCAGGGCCGTTTACCTCGTCGGCGGAGACGTCTACGTCCTCGACCTGACCGCGTCACGCTTCGACCGCGTCACGAAAACGGAGGAGCCCGAGACGGCCGCGCGGATCTCACCGGACGGGCGGCGCGTCGCGTTCGTCCGCGGCAACGACCTCTGGTCGTACGACCTCGGGTCACGGGCCGAGACGCGCCTCACCCGCGACGGGTCCGACGCGATCCTGAACGGCACCCTCTCGTGGGTCTACTGGGAGGAGATCTTCGACCGCAGCGACACGGGCTACTGGTGGTCGCCGGACTCGACGGCGATCGCCTTCCTGCGCACCGACGAGTCGCCGGTCGACGTCACCGCGTTCACCGACTTCTCGCCGGCCGTGCCGCGCGTGATCCGGCAGCGGTACCCCCGCACCGGCCGCCCGAACCCGAAGGTGCGGCTCGGCGTCGTCGATCTCGCGTCCGGCGCGGTCTCCTGGATGGAGGGCCCCGGCCTCGACTTCGAGTACCTCGTGGGCGTGACCTGGGCGCCCGACGGGAAGAGCGCCGCCGTGCAGACGATCAACCGCGACCAGACGCAACTGGACCTCTGGCGCGTCGACCGGGCGACCGGCCGCGCGTCGAAGCTGCTCACCGACACCGACGACGCGTGGGTCTCACAGAAGGAGATCCAGTTCCTCCCCGACGGCGGCTTCCTCGCCTCGTCCGAGAAGACGGGCTACACACATCTCTATCGCCACGGGCCGGACGGCGCGCTTCGCAACGCCGTGACGAAGGGAGACTGGTCGGTGCGCGCCGGACGGTTCTCGGGAGCGGCGCGGAAGTCCGCCGGCGCGGACGGAGCGCACGCCGTCGTGTACTTCAGCGCGACCGAGAAGTCGCCGCTCGAGCGCCACCTGTACCGGATCGGCCTCGACGGCACGGGCATGAAGCGCCTGACCCGCGAAGACGGGACGCACCGCGTCGAGTTCTCGCCGGACCTGCGCTTCTACGTCGACGACTACTCGAGTCGGGACACCCCTCCGTCGCTCCGCATCTTCGCGGCCGACGGAACCGAGCGGAGCGTCATCGCGGCTCCGTCCGAGCTGCCGTCGCGTCTCGGCCTCGCGAAGAAGGAGATCCTCACGATCCCGGCGTCCGACGGGTTCCCGCTGCCGGCGAGCATCCTGCGGTCCGCCGACTTCGACGCCTCGACGAAGCACCCCGTGCTGCTCCACGTCTACGGCGGCCCGGGAGCGCCGATGGTCCAGGACCGGTGGGACCGGGACCGCTTCTTCGACGAGATCCTCGTCCGCCGCGGATACGTCGTCGTCTCGGTCGATCCCCGCAGCGCGACCGGCCAGTCCAAGACGCTCGAGAGGCTCGTCGCGGGTCACCTGATGAGCGACCTCGAGCTCAACGACCTGGTCGCGGGCGTGAAGTGGCTGAAGGCGCAGCCGTGGGCCGACGGCGCGCGGTTCGGGATCTGGGGCTGGAGCGGCGGCGGCTCGTACACGCTCCTCGCCCTGACGCGGTCGGACGAGTTCGCGGCGGGCATCTCCGGCGCTCCGGTCACGGACTGGAGCTTCTACGACTCGAAGTTCGGCGAGTCCGTCATGCGCACGCGCGAGACGAATCCGCAGGGTTACGCGCAGACGTCGTTCGTCGCGCGCGCGAAGGACCTGCACGGGCGGCTGCTCCTCATCTTCGGAACCTACGACGACAACGTCCATCCGCAGAACGAGTACGCGTTCATGGACGCGCTGATCTCCGCGGGCAAGCCGTTCGACGTGATGACCTACCCCATGCGCAAGCACGGGTTCGCGGACAAGGCCTCCCAGATCCACCGCGCGAACAAGATGATCGAGTTCTGGGAGAGGTGGGTGCCGGCGAACACGACGCGATGACCGACTTGTCATCCCGAGGCGCGTCGCGCCGCGGAACGGCGCGCTCGAAACCGCTGCGAGGGACCCCTTTCGGAGCCGCTGCATCGCGCAAAAAGGGGTCCCTCGCTGCGCTCGGGATGACAGGATCACTGCTCCTGCTCGCGCCCACGGCTCTCTCCGCCTCCCCCGAGCCCCGTCCCCTCACCGCCGAGTGGATCGCGAGCGAGGAGGCCGACGCGATCGGCCGCGTCCCGCGCGCGGCCTGGACCGCCCGCGGAGAGGTCCTGCTGCTCAACGACCTCGCGCCGCGCGACGAGCGGACGCTCGAGCTCGTCGACCCGGCGACGGGCGATCGCCGCCGCCTGTTCGACCCGCGCGCCGCGCTCGACTCGCTGCGGAAGCTGGGCGCGGACGGGGTGCCCGAGGCGCTGCCCTGGCCCGAGTCTCTCGATTCCGCCGGCGACACCGGCGTCTACGCGTTCGGCGGCGACGTCTACGCGCTCGGAGTCCATACCGGCCGCTTCGAGCGGCTCACGCGCACGCCGCAGCCGGAGTCGATCCCGCGCCTCTCTCCGGACGGCCGGCGCGTCTCGTTCGTCCGCGAGCGCGACCTCTGGGTGCTCGACCGCACGACCGGCGCCGAGACGCGCCTGACGCAGGACGGCAGCGCGACCCTCGGCAACGGTGTGCCGTCGTTCGTCTACTGGGAGGAGATCCTGCACCACGCCGACGCGGCGTACTGGTGGTCCCCGGACTCGCGCTCGATCGCGTTTCTCAGGAGCGACGACGCGCCGGTCGACGAGGAGATCTTCACCTCGTTTCGACCCGCCGTGCCGGAGGTGATCTCCCAGCGTTATCCGCGGGCGGGACGGCCCAGCCCGATCGTGCGGCTCGGGATCGTCGACGCCGCGACCGGGCAGACCGCGTGGATGGACCCGGGAGCGGCGTTCGAGTGGATCCTCGGCGTGACCTGGACGCCCGACGGCTCCCGCGCCGCCGTGCAGACGACGAACCGCTCGCAGGACCGCCTGGATCTCTGGACGGTGCGGACACCCTCGGGCAACGGCGCGACCGAGCTCGTCCTCACCGAGACGGATCCGGCGTGGGTGAACCAGAAGGAGGTCGCATTCCTCGCGGGCGGCCGGGAGCTGCTCGTTTCGTCCGAGCGCACCGGCTGGACGCACCTCTACCGTTATGCGCTGAATGGGGTCGGGGTTGGGGAGCCGGCCAAGGGCGCCCGCCTCGTCAACGCGGTGACGCAGGGGCCGTGGTCGGTGCGCGGCCCGGGCGCGTTCTACGGCGCGCCGCTCGGCTCGGCGTTCGTGGACGACGGGGATCGATGGATCTACTTCACGGGGAGGGCGGCTTCGCCGCGCGAGCGCCAGCTCTACCGCGTCCGGCCGGATGGCGGAGGAATGAGTCGCGTGTCCACCGAGCCGGGAACCCACACGGTGCGCTTCTCGCCGGACTTCCGCTTCTACCTCGACACGCACTCGAGTCACGACACGCCGCCGTCGCTCTCGATCCACGCGGCGGACGGGCGGCTCGTCAAGGTGCTGTCCCCTTCCCGCACGCGCGCGCTCGCGCCGTTCTGGCTGACGCCGCCGGAGCTCTCGACGATTCCCGCCGAGGACGGGTTCCCGCTGCCGGCGCGCATCGTCAAGCCGCCCGATTTCGAGGCCTCGAAGAGGCACCCCGTCATCCTGCGCGTCTACGGGGGGCCGGGAGTGCCGATCGTGCAGGACGAGTGGGACCGCGGCTTCCTCTTCGACCGTCTCCTCGCGCAGGAGGGCTGGGTCGTCGTCTCCGTGGACCCGCGCAGCGCGACGGGCGAGAGCAAGACGCTCGAGAACGCCGCGCTGAAGAACCTCTGGAGCGACGCCGCCCTGTCGGACCTTCTCGCCGCCGTGCGCTGGCTCAAGGCGCAGGCCTGGGCGGATCCGGCGCGCTTCGGCATCTGGGGCCGCAGCGGCGGCGGAGCTTTCACGCTGGTGGCCCTGACGCGCTCACGGGAGTTCGCGGCCGGGATCTCCGTCGCGCCGGTGACCGACTGGCGCTACTACGACAGCAAGGCGACCGAGGCGTACATGAAGACGCCGGAGGAGAACCCGGAGGGATACGAGCGCGCCTCGGTGGTCCCGCGCGCGAAGGACCTGCACGGCCGGCTGCTCCTCGCCTTCGGCACCGGCGACGACAACGTC
>Ga0268266_10006762_pt1 | contig 10454 bp, 4 predicted proteins | sample KBSS13metaG_FD_190356 | JGI IMG/M metagenome (GOLD analysis project Ga0268266, IMG submission 190356) | Switchgrass rhizosphere microbial communities from Kellogg Biological Station, Michigan, USA - KBS S1-3 metaG (SPAdes) (version 2) | ecosystem: Host-associated > Plants > Roots > Rhizosphere >... | reverse complement strand
GTCTATCCAAAGGGCGTCCACGTCACCGCCAACGACATGGTCGTGACCAAGGATGACGGCGACAAGCTGGTCTATACCGAGACCGTCGTGAATGACGGCAAGACCGACGTGCAGAAGTTCGACGGCTCCTATGACGGCAAATATTACGCGATGGACCAGGGCGAGAGCCTGTCCTTCACCCATATTGGCACCAACGCCTACCGCGCCGTGCGCCACGACGATAAGGGCTTCGTCCGTGAGAACTCGATCTGCGAGATCAAGAACGCCGGCAAGAAACTGGTCTGCCACGCCTGGGCCCAGCATGCCCCGGGCACGCCGGAAGTGGCGTTCGACGAGATTTTCGATAAGGCGCCGTGAGCTTTGATTTCGCCTCCCCCTTGAGGGGGGAGGTCGACGGCGCTTGCGCCGGCGGGTGGGGGCGATGCCGCCGCCATCTCGCTGTCTGGCCTCAATCACCTAACGGTAACATTCACCCCCACCCGTCAACGTTGCGCGTTGCCGACCTCCCTCCCAAAGGGGAGGCGCTGGTTGGAGGTGAGGCCAGAGCTACCGCGGCGGTTCCGACGCCCGCGTCATATACCTACCCACCGCATGGGCTCGTCGGCGATCTTTGCGGATAGCCTAGACGGACTGGTATCAAATCACATCGGCGTGAGAGATATAGGGCTGTCACTTATGAAAAGAGAACAATTCAACATAAAGAAGAGGAGGGCATTGGTCTTTCTGATCTGCCTATCTGTGTTTCCGCCTGCTTCGTCTCTTGCGAACACGAATAAAGTCATTTTTACGAAAGTAAGAATAAAGGGTATTATTTTCGTTCTGTCAATCGCTCCGGAAAATACCCCGGGTTGGAAAGGGCCATATATTGGTTCGCCCTACTTGGCCTTTGACTCTTGGGGAAGTGGGTTTGTCTATAGGTTTCCTTCGCAGAGACCGAATAGAGACTACGATATCTATTCAATCGGTCCCAACAAAATCGATGAAAATGGACTCGGCGATGACGTGTCTACTGATCTGAAATAAAGGCGTTTCGCGGGACGCGGTGGAGCACGGGAAGCCCGTGCTCCACCGCGCATTACCGCGGCAGCTCCGATGCCCCCATCAGGAACTCGTCCACCGCACGGGCGCATTGGCGGCCTTCGCGGATGGCCCAGACGACCAGGGACTGGCCGCGGCGGGCGTCGCCGGCGACGAAGACCTTGTCCTTGGACGTCGCGTATTTGAGGTCGTCCGCCTTCACATTGCCGCGCGGGTCCAGCGCGACGCCGAGCTGCTCGACCAGGCCCTTATGGACCGGGGCGACGAAGCCCATCGCCAGCAGGACCAGGTCGGCCTTGAGGTGGAATTCGCTGCCGGCGATCTCCTGCATCTGCAGACGCCCATCGGGCCCAGTCGCCCAGTTGACGCGCACGACGTCCAGGCCGGTGACATGGCCGTTCTCGCCGGTGAAGTTCTTGGTCGCCACCGCGAATTCGCGCTCGCAGCCTTCCTGGTGTGAGCTCGAGGTCCTGAGCTTCAGCGGCCAGTAGGGCCAGGTCGACAGCTTGTCCTCGTGGTCCGGTGGCTGGGCCAGGATCTCGAACTGGGTGACCGACTTGGCCTTGTGCCGGTTGGAGGTGCCGATGCAGTCCGACCCGGTGTCGCCGCCGCCGATCACCAGCACGTCCTTATCGGTCGCCCAGATATCCTCGGCGCCGACCGGCTCGTTGGAGACGCGCTTGTTCTGCTGCGGCAGGAACTCCATCGCGTAGTGGATGCCCTTCAGCTCCCGTCCGGGAACCGGCAGGTCGCGCGGCGCCTCGGCGCCGATCGCCAGCACGATGGCATCATACTTTTCCAGCAGGGTCTCGATCTGGATATTCACCCCGATATGACTGTTGGGGTGGAACTCCACGCCCTCGGCCCGCATCTGGGCGATGCGCCGGTCGATGACCGACTTCTCCATCTTGAAGTCGGGGATGCCATAGCGCAGCAGCCCGCCGATCCGCGCCGCCTTCTCATAGACGGCGACGACATGGCCGGCGCGCGCCAGCTGCTGGGCGCAGGCCAGGCCCGCCGGGCCGGAGCCGATGACGGCGATCCGTTTGCCGGTCTTATGCGTGGCGATCTGCGGCTCGATCCACCCCTCGTCCCAGCCGCGCTCGACGATCGCATGCTCGATCGTCTTGATCGTGACCGGTGACTCGATGAGGTTCAGCGTGCAGGCCGCCTCGCACGGGGCGGGGCAGACGCGACCGGTGAAGTCCGGGAAGTTGTTGGTCTGGTGCAGCACGTGCAGCGCATTGCGGTGGCTGCCCGAATAGACCAGGTCGTTCCATTCCGGGATGATGTTGTTGACCGGGCAGCCCTGATGACAATAGGGGATGCCGCAATCCATGCAGCGGCCGCCCTGCTGGCGCAGCTCGTCCTCCGGCAGCGGCTTCACGAATTCCTTATAGTGCCCCAGCCGCTCCTTGACCGGCGCATAGGTCCGGTCGTGGCGCTCGAACTCCAGAAAGCCTGTCGTTTTACCCACGGATCAAGCTCCTACCGAGATGAGCGGGCGGGACTGAAGCTGCGCGGTCAGCGCGCGGCGATATTCGGTGGGCATCACTTTCACGAACTTTGTCCGGTAGTTGGCCCAATCGGCCAGGATCGCCTTGCCACGCGGGCTGTCGGTGTACTTCACATGGCGCTCGATCAGCGTGCGCAGGCGGCGGGCATCGCCCTCCGTCATATTGTGCATGACGTCGACATGGCCATGGGCCTCCAGGTCGCCGCCGCGATTTTCCAGCGCTGCCAGCGCCGCATCCTGTTCCGCGATCGGCTCCAGCTCGACCATCGCCAGGTTGCAGCGATCGGCGAAGGTGCCGTCCTCGTCCAGTACATAGGCGACGCCGCCGCTCATGCCGGCAGCGAAGTTGCTGCCGGTGGTGCCCAGCACCACGACGCAGCCGCCGGTCATGTATTCGCAGCCATGGGCGCCGACGCCCTCGACCACGGCCACGACGCCTGAGTTGCGCACGGCGAAGCGCTCGCCGCCGACGCCGCTGAAATAGCACTCGCCCTCGATGCCGCCGTAAAGGACGGTATTGCCGACGATCACGCTCTTGGTGCGGTCGAGCTGGCTCTGGCTCTTCGGATAGATGATCAGGCGACCGCCCGAGAGGCCCTTGCCGACATAGTCGTTGGCCTGGCCCTCCAACTCCAAAGTCACACCGCGGGCCAAAAAGGCGCCATAGCTCTGGCCGGCAGTGCCGTTGAAATTCACATGGATGCAGTCGTCCGGCAGGCCCTCGTCGCCATAGCGCCTGGCGATCTCGCCCGACAGCAGGGCGCCGACTGTGCGGTTCACGTTGGTGATCGGCAGGTCGATGGTCACGGGCTGCAGATGCTCGATCGCGTTCTGGGCGCGTTTGACCAGTTCCTGGTCCAAGGCCTCGTCCAGCCCGTGATCCTGCGTCTCGCTCTGATAGAGCGTGGCGCCGGACGGATTCTCGGGCTTGTAGAGCACCCGCGACAGGTCGATGCCGCGCACCTTCGGGTCGTTGACCCGGCGCTGCTTCAGCCGGTCGGTCTGGCCGATCATCTCCTGGAAGCTGCGGAAGCCGAGCTTTGACATCAGCTCGCACTTCCTCGGCGATGAACAGGAAGAAGTTGGTGACGTCTTCCGGCTTGCCGACGAAGCGGTGGCGCAGCTCGGGGTTCTGGGTGGCGACGCCGACCGGGCAGGTGTTCAGATGGCATTTGCGCATCATGATGCAGCCGGCGGCGATCAGAGCCGCGGTGGCGAAACCGAACTCGTCGGCGCCCAGCAGCGCGCCGATCACCACCTCGCGGCCGGAGCGGATACCGCCATCGACCTGGACGGCGATACGGCTGCGCAGGCCGTTGATGACCAGCGTCTGATGCGTCTCGGCCAGGCCGATCTCCCACGGCTCGCCGGCATGCTGGATTGAGGTGACCGGGCTGGCGCCCGTTCCGCCTTCCCAGCCGGCGATGGTCACATGGTCGGCCTTCGCCTTGGCGACGCCGGCGGCGATGGTGCCGACGCCCAGCTCCGACACCAGCTTCACGCTCACGCGGGCGCGCGGATTGACGTTCTTCAGGTCGTGGATCAGCTGCTTCAGATCCTCGATCGAATAGATGTCGTGGTGCGGCGGCGGCGAGATCAGGCCGACGCCGGCCACTGAATGGCGGGTGCGGGCGATCCAGTCGTCGACCTTGTGGCCGGGCAGCTGCCCGCCCTCGCCGGGTTTGGCGCCCTGGGCCATCTTGATCTGGATGTCGTCGGAATTGACCAGATATTCGGCATTGACGCCGAAGCGGCCGGAGGCGACCTGCTTGATCGCCGAGCGCATCGTGTCGCCGTTCTCCAGCGGCTTGTAGCGCTGCGGGTCCTCGCCGCCCTCGCCGGTATTGGACTTGCCGCCCAGCCGGTTCAGCGCGATCGCCAAGGTGGTGTGCGCCTCCCACGAGATCGAGCCGAACGACATCGCGCCCGAGGCGAAGCGCTTGGCGATCGAGGCGGCGGACTCCACTTCTTCAAGCGGAAGCGGGGTCTCGGCGAAGTTGAAGTCGAGCAGGCCGCGCAGCGAGATCAGCCCGTCGCCCTGCTCACCCACTTTCTTAGAATACTGCCGGAACATGTTGTAATCGTTTCCGCGTACTGCGTGCTGCAGCAGCGACACGACCTCCGATGTCCAGACATGGGTTTCCCCGCTGACGCGATACGCCAGCTCGCCGCCGACATCCAGCGCGTTGCGATAATTCGGGGCGTCGCCATAGGCCTGGGTGTGGCGGCGGACGGTCTCCTCGGCGATATCGTCCAGGTCCGCGCCCTCGATGGGCGAGGCGGTGCCGGTGAAATACCGGTCCAGGAAGGCGGAGGACAGGCCGACCGCGTCGAAGATCTGGGCGCCGCAATAGGACTGGAAGGTGCAGATGCCCATCTTGGACATCACCTTCATGATGCCCTTCGAGACCGCTTTGATATAGCGCTTGTGGATCTCGTACTCGCTGATCTGCTCAGCCATGTCCCGGCGCAGAACCGACAGCGTGTCGAGCGCGACATAGGGATTGATCGCCTCGGCGCCATAGCCGGCTAGCAGGCAGAAATCATGCAGCTGCCGCGCCTCGCCGGTCTCCACGACCAGCCCGACCTCGGTGCGCTGGCCGCTGCGGATCAGGTGATGATGGACCGCGGCAGTCGCCAGCAGCGACGGCACGGCGATATGGTCAGCATCCATCGGCCGGTCGGTCAGGATGATGATGTTGTGGCCGTCGGTGACCGCCTTCTCGGCGGTCTTGCAGATGCGCTCGATCGCGTCCGCCATGCCGGCAGCGCCTTCCTCGACCGGCCAGCAGATCGACAGCGAATAGGCCCGGAACGCGCCCTTCGAGTTGTCCTCGATGCGGCGGATCTTTTCCAGGTCCATGTTGCTGAGGATCGGCTGCTTCAGCTCCAGGCGGATATGCTTGCCGCCGCTGTCCAGGTCGAACAGGTTCGGGCGCGGGCCCACCAGCGAGACCAGCGACATCACCAGCTCTTCGCGGATCGAATCGATCGGCGGGTTGGTGACCTGGGCAAAGCGCTGCTGGAAATAGTCGAACAGCATCTTGGGCCGCTGCGACAGCACCGCCAGCGGGGTGTCGCGGCCCATCGAGCCCAGCGCGTCCTCGCCGGACAGGCCCATCGGCTTCAGGAAGACCTTGATGTCTTCCTGGGTGTAGCCGAAGGCCTGCTGCGCATCGAGCAGCACGTCCTTGGACGGCGGCATCGGCGCCACCTCTTCCGGCAGGCTTTCCAGCCGGATCTGGGTCTCGTCGAGCCAGGCCTGATAGGGGCGGGCATTGGCGATCTTGGCCTTCAAGGTGCCGTCGCCGATGATCTTGCCCTCCGCCAGGTCGACCAGCAGCATGCGGCCGGGCTCCAGCCGCCATTTCTGCTTGATCTGCTCCTCGGGGAATTCCAGCACGCCGGCTTCCGACGACATGACGATCAGGTCGTCATGGGTGACGATGAAGCGGGCGGGGCGCAGGCCGTTGCGGTCTAAGGTCGCGCCGATATGGCGGCCGTCGGTGAAGGCGATGGCGGCAGGGCCGTCCCACGGCTCCATCAGCGCGGCGTGATATTCGTAGAAGGCGCGCCGGTCGTCGAACATGGTCTTGTTGCCCGACCACGCCTCCGGAATCATCATCATCAGCGCGTGCGGCAGCGAATAGCCGCCGGCCAGCAGCAGCTCCAGGCAGTTGTCCAGCGTCGCTGAGTCCGAATTGCCGTCGCCGATCAGCGGCCACAGCTTGGCCAGGTCGTCGCCCAGCACCTTGCTGGTCATCGAATGGCGGCGGGCCATCATCCAGTTGATGTTGCCGCGCAGCGTGTTGATTTCGCCGTTATGCGCCAGGAAGCGGAACGGATGCGCCAGTTCCCATGATGGGAAGGTGTTGGTCGAGAAGCGCTGATGCACCAGCGCGATCGCCGATTCCAGCCGCTCGTCGCGCAGGTCGTCGAAGAACGGGGACAGCCGCGCGGCAATGACCATGCCCTTATAGACGATGGTCCGGGTCGACAGGCTGGCGATATAGAAGGTGCCGGACTGGTCGACGCGCTTCGCCCTGACATCGGTATGGGTCTGCTTGCGGATGACGAACAGCTTGCGCTCGAACGCGTCGGTGTCGACGACGTTGGCACCCTTGCCGATGAAGATCTGGCGGATGACCGGGACGTTCGGCTTGATGCTCTCACCCAGCGCGGAAATCTGGACCGGCACATCGCGCCAGCCGAGCACGGTCTGGCCCTCGGCGCGCGTGAATTGCTCCAGCGTCTCCTCGCAGACGCGACGTGCGTCGACGTCCTGCGGCAGGAACATCATGCCGACGGCATAGTCACCCACCGGCGGCAGGGCGAATCCGAGCCGCGCGGCTTCGGCGCGGAACAGCCGATCGGGAACCTGAATCAGAATCCCGGCGCCGTCGCCGGCCAGCGGATCGGCGCCGACGGCGCCGCGATGCTCCAGGTTGCACAGGATATTGAGGCCGCGGGCGACGATATCGTGGCTTTTCGTGTTCTTGATATGCGCGACAAAGCCGACGCCGCAGGCGTCGTGTTCATACCGGGGATCGTAAAGACCCTGAGCTTTTTGCTTCATGGCACACACCCTATCGCGAGTTCCACGCAAACGCACGCGTGACTTCTGCACTGCAGCATTTTTCGCGCGAAAGGGACCCTGCAGCCACTTTCGCGGTCCGGCCCCGTGTCACTCCGAGATGCTGGTTTCCAGCTGATTAGGGTGTCGTCGGCCTCGCGCTGTAATGCACTGGGTCCAGATGAAGGGACAGCGAGAATATGTCAAGAGTGTTGCCCCATTCTGCGGCAACCCGTCCCTGAAATTTCAACCGTCGCAATAGTCGTTGCCGAACATTACCAAACGTGAGTCGAAATTGACATAACAGTGCGTATGCGGAAAGCGCGCGGCGTGCGTTTTGTTGCCTTGCCCGGCGCGGTTGCAAGAGGCATGGTGCGGGCCAAGGAAATCAACGACCAAGGCTGGGGCGGACGTTATGGAACGACGGTTGCTGGGGAAGAGCGGGCTCAGTGTTTCGGTCCTGAGTTTCGGGGCGATGACCTTCGGCGGACTCGGCATGATGGCCATGGTCGGCAACACCCAGGAGGAAGAGGCCGCGCGGCTGGTCGATATCTGCATCGATGGCGGCATCAACCTGTTCGACACCGCCGACGCCTATTCCAATGGCCGCTCCGAGGAGATCCTGGGCCACGCGCTCAAGGGCAAGAGGCACGACGTCGTGGTCGCCACCAAATGCTGGGGCCGGATGGGGCCGGGACCGAACGATATCGGCTCGTCGCGCCTCCATATCGTCCAGGCCTGCGAGGCGAGCCTCAAGCGGCTCAACACCGACTATATCGACCTCTATCAGATCCATGCCTTCGACGCGCTGACGCCGCTGCAGGAAACGCTGCGGGCGCTCGATGACTTGGTCAGCGCCGGCAAGGTCCGCTATATCGGCTGTTCCAACTACGCTGGCTGGCAACTGATGAAGGCGCTGGCGATCTCCGACAAGCATGGCTACGAGCGCTATATCTCGCACCAGCTCTACTACTCGCTGGCCGGCCGCGACGCCGAGACCGACCTCTTGGCCGTAGGGGTCGACCAGGGCGTTGGCACCATCGTCTGGGGCCCGCTCGCCTTCGGCCTGCTGACAGGCAAGTTCCGCCGCGGCAAGCCCGATCCCGAGGGCGCGCGCGGCACGCTGGCCGGGGCGCCGGGCGGGGGCATCGACCGCGAGAAGCTGGATACGATCACCGACGCGCTGGCCGAGATCGCCGAGGCGCGCGGCTGCTCGATGGGCAACGTCGCCATGAATTATCTGCTGCGCAAGCCGGCCATCTCCACCGTCCTGTTCGGCGCCCGCAACGAGGAACAGCTGCGCGACAACATCGCCGCCGCCAGCTGGACGATGAGCGACGAGGAACTGGCCAGGCTCGACACCGCCAGCGCCAAGCCGCTGCCCTATCCGCAATGGGCGTTCAAGAGCGTCTTCGCGGAACGCAACCCCTAAATGCGCTCCTTCAGGCAGGCCGTTGCCGGGATCGAGATCGACGTAGTTTCGGACGGCGCCGGACCGCGCCTGACCGTCCTCCATCGCGATAACGGCCGCGCCGGCTGGACCGGTCTGCATGCGCGGCTTGCGAAGCATTTCCATGTCGTCGCGCCATCATTGCCGGGCTATGACGCTTCCGGCCGTCCCGACTGGCTGCGCAACGTCACCGACCTGACGGCCCTCATCGGCATGCTGGACGATACGCTGGAAGGGGAGGCGGGCGCCTGGCTGGGCCTCGGCTTCGGCGGCTGGGTCGCGGCAGAGCTGGCGGCGCACAGCCCGGCGCGGGTGACGAAGCTGGTCCTGCACTCGCCGATGGGGATCAAGCCGCCTGAGGGCGAGATCTTCGACCAGTTCCTGATCGAGGCCGAAGACTATGCCCGCCTCGGCTTCTCCAATCAGGAAGCCTATGACCGGCAGCGCGCCGAGGAGGGCGAGGGGCGCAGCGCCCGTCTCGACCGCAACCGGGAAATGACCACCCGCATCGCCTGGAAGCCGGCGATGTTCGACCTCGGCCTGCCGCATCTGCTGCGCGGAGTCTCGGTCCCGTCGCTGGTGGTGTGGAGCAGCGCTGACGCCGTCGTGCCGCGCTCCTGCGCCCAGGCCTATCGCGATGCGCTGGGCGGCCACTATGCCGAAATCCCCGGCGGGCATGCCGCCGAATACGAGGCGCCGGATTCGCTGGCCGCCCTCGTCGAGGAATTCCTCGGATGCTGATCTCCTACTTCACCGAGCAGCCTTATTCGGAGTTGAGCGCCGAGGAGGCCTGGGCGCTCCACCCGTTCGACCATCCGGCGCGCCGCCCGGGCGACAATGTGCTGATCCACTCCAACCGCTTCTTCGATCCGGTAGCGGCCAGCCGCCTCTATGCCGAGCGCATCCGCGAATACGAGCTGGCGGAGGAGGTCGGATTCGACGGCGTCATGGTCAACGAGCATCACAATGCGCCCTTCTGCATGCAGGCGCGTATCACTGTGATGTCGTCGGTGGTCGCGGCGCGGACCAAGCGGGTCAAGATCGTCCAGCTCGGCAACCCGCTGCCGACCTGGGACAATCCGGTCCAGCTGGCCGAAGAGACGGCGATGATCGACATGATCTCGGGCGGCCGCCTGGTCGCCGGGATCGTCCGCGCCGGCGGAGCCGAGCAGCTCGCCAACAACGTCAATCCCGCCTACAACCGCGAGCGCTTCCACGAGGCGCACGACCTGCTGATCAAGGCCTGGACCGTGCCCGGCCCCTGGCGCTGGGAGGGCGAGCATTACCAGCAGCGCATCGTCAATCCGTGGGCGGTGCCGCTGCAGAAGCCGCACCCGCCGGTCTGGGTCCCGGGCATCACCAGCAAGGAAACGATCGAGTTCGCCGCCCGCCACGGCTATCCCTATGTCTGCCTCAACACGACGATGGAGGACACCAAGCGGATCTGGGGCTACTACGACCAGATCGCCGCCGATACCGGCTTCGAGGCCGGGCCGCAGCATCGCGGCTATCTCGTCCGCTGCATCGTCGCCGAGACGGAGGAAAAGGCGCTCAGCAACGCCCGCGAGCATCTGTGGATGTCGGGAGAATTCGCCGGCTTCGGCCGCCCGACCTGGATCGCCCCGACCGGCTATTCCAGCTTCGAAGCCCGCACGGGCCGCGCCGCCATGGACAAGGCCAACAGCTCGCTGGAAGGCCAGATCGAACGCGGCACCATGGTCGTCGGCACGCCGGAACAAGTGATCGCCCGCCTCCGCTGGTGGCTCGAGGAAACCCGCCCGGGCCTGCTCATGCTCTGGCCCAACGACGGCCGCCTGGACCATGAAAGCTCGCTGGACGCCATCCGCCTGATGGGCGAGGCGGTGCTGCCGGCCGTC
>Ga0268266_10006758_pt1 | contig 10458 bp, 8 predicted proteins | sample KBSS13metaG_FD_190356 | JGI IMG/M metagenome (GOLD analysis project Ga0268266, IMG submission 190356) | Switchgrass rhizosphere microbial communities from Kellogg Biological Station, Michigan, USA - KBS S1-3 metaG (SPAdes) (version 2) | ecosystem: Host-associated > Plants > Roots > Rhizosphere >... | reverse complement strand
CCGCACCCGGCTCAAGAAGAACGGCTACACGCTGCATGTCTGCGCGCTACGCCCCGAGAGCACCGGCACGATCCGGCTGAAGAGCAGCAAGCCCGGCGAGCATCCGCTGATCGACGCCAACTATCTCGCCGAGCGCCGCGACCTCGACACGCTGATTGCCGGCGTGAAGATGGGCCGCGATATCCTCGCCCAGTCCGGTCTCGATCCGTATCGTGCCGAGGAGTTGGAACCCGGACCGGTCGCGAAAACGGATGCCGAGCTCGAGCAATGGGTCCGCGCGCGGTGCGAGACGATCTATCATCCGGTGGGGACCTGCAAGATGGGTCCGGACAACGATGCGATGGCAGTGGTCGACAGCCAATGCCGCGTGCGCGGCATCGACGGGCTTCGGGTGGTCGACGCCTCGGTGATGCCGACCGTGGTCGGCGGCAACACCAATGCGCCAACCATCATGATCGCCGAGCGGGTCGCCGCCTGGATGCAGGGCAAGGCCTGACCCCATCCCCGTTGCGCTCTGATCCTACGCGGGTGCTCCCGCGTCGGTAGAAGGCGTCCGTCGCCTATGGCATAATCTCCTGACGTTCCCTCTGCGTCTGCAAGAGTCCTCAGTCGTACAAAGAGCTTTCGTCAAAGCAGCCTCTTGATGCGCCAACTCCGCCACGAGAAGCGAGGCCGGCGCATGAACAGGGCCAGGAAGGCTTTCCAGACTCGTTGTCCTCGGGGGAGGCAAATGAAGGCGCATATCGTCGGCGGCGGATTTGGCGGTCTGGCGGCGGCAGCGTATCTCATCCGCAACGCGGGAGTGCCCGGCCGGGACATCACGATCTACGAGGCCGATCGACAGATGGGCGGCGGCTTCTTCCTGAGTGGCAGTGCAGAGAGCGGCTACAACCTTCCCGGTTCCGTCTTCGACAGCGAGTTCCGTTGCACGTTCGACCTGCTCCAGGCGATACCATCGGCGAGCGATCCGGCCATTTCGGTCAAGGACGAGTTCTTTGATTTCAACAAGAGCCGCCCGTTCGATGACCGAGCGCGCCTCATCGCTCGCAACGGCCGCATCGTGCACGGCCCGCGGTTCGGGCTGAGCTGGCGCGATGGCTTCGATCTGGTCCGGCTCGCGTTGACGCCCGAGTCATGGCTGGAAGGCCGGCGCATCGAGGAGTTCTTCTCCGCTCGTTTCTTCGCGTCCGAATTCTGGCTGTGCTACTCGACGATCATGGGGTCTCTGCCGCAGCACAGCGCGGCCGAGTTGCGGCGGTACCTGAATCGCACCCTGCACATGTTCCCCTACATTTCGGACATGGCGAACATCTGGCGCACCCGGTTCGACCAGTACCAGACACTCATCGTGCCGCTTGTCGACTGGCTCGACACGCAAGGCGTGCATCTGCAGAACGGCACTTATGTCAGCGATGTCGGCTTCGCATCGATGCCCGACCGTATCGTCGTCGACCGGCTCGACCTCGAGCGGGACGACGAGACGACGTCGATCGCCGTCGTCCCCGAGGATGTCGTGCTGCTGACCTTCGGATCGCAGGCCGCCGACATGTCGGTGGGTTCGATGGCCGAGGCGCCACGACCGCGCCGGGCCGGGCGGTCATGGGCACTGTGGAAGCGCCTTGCGGACGAGCACCCGGAATTCGGCAACCCCGCCGCGTTTTTCGGCGAGTCGCACGTGCCCGATTCGCACTGGGTGACGTTCACGGTCACGACGACGGGAACGGAATTCCTCGACGAGATGGCCAGGCTGACGGGCAGCGAAACCGGACGGGGTGGGCTCGTGAGCCTGATCGAGTCGAACTGGATGCTGTCACTGTCGATCTTTCATCAACCGGAAATCATCGGCCAGCCGGACGGCACCTACGTCTGGTGGGGCTATGGCCTCTTTCCGGAACGTGAAGGCAATTTCGTGCAGAAGCGCATGGACGCCTGCACGGGCAGGGAAATCCTGGAGGAAGTGCTGCGTCACCTGCCGTTCGACGGACAGCATGATGCGATCATGGCGTCATCGATCTGCATCCCCTGCGACCTGCCCTACGCGAACAACATCTGGATGCCCCGCGCGCGCACCGACAGGCCCCGCCCTGTCCCGGAGGGAGCGACCAATCTCGGTCTCATCGGCCAGTACGTCGAGCTTCCCCGGGATGTCGCGTTCACCATTGAATATTCCGCCCGTTCGGCGTGGGAAGCGATCTACCGTCTGCTCGGGCGCGGCCCCGCGCCACCCCCCGTCTACCAGGCCCAATACGATCTGCGTGCGCTGCTCGCCGCGCTGAAATTGTTCGTGTTTCCGAAGTCGGCCCGACCCTAGGGCTCAGCGTCGAGGAGGATCCTGCCATGGGCCGCGTTCGCCGCCTTGCGGGTTATGTCGTTGCAGCCCTCGCCGGGCTCTACCTGCTTGCCGCCGGGCTCTACGCCATTCCGGTCGTGAGCGGTACGCTCGATGACAGCCTGGAGGTCAAGTTCGACCGTCCCGATCCGTCGATCGTCTCGGACTATCGCAACGGGCTGATGCCGGAGCAGAAGGAAACCTTCTACCACCTTTCGCAAGGCTCGGAGATCCTGCCCTGGATCCTGCTGACCGCGATCGACGTTGCCGATCCCGCCTCCAGCAAGCCGTTCGTCGAAGATCTTGCGCGCTTCGGCCTGATGCCCGATCCGGCACGCCGCGACGGGCTGCCCGTGGGGATGGCGATTGCCTCCAACCGCTTCACGTTCGGCATGGATTTCGCCGGCGTGACCTGCGCGGCCTGTCATGTCGGAGAGCTGCGCCATGGTGGCAAGGCCGTGCGTATCGACGGCGCCCCCAACATGTTCAACCTGCAGCTCTTCTACTCGAAGGCCGTCGATGCGCTGACGGCGACGATGAGCGATCGCGCCAAGCTGTGGCGGGCGCTGAAACGCCTCGGACGGCAGGATTACGGACGCTACGGCATCGCCGCGCCGTTCGTGCGGCCGGCGACCCTCGTCTACTACGGCGCGAACGTCCTGCTGCATCGCGACCGGCTCGATGCCCGGCTTGAACTGATCGAGGTCATCGATGTCGCCAAGGCGCATCGGGATCCCGCACACCCCACGTCCGGTTACGGCCGCCTCGATGCGTTTGACGGCACCCGCAACTTCATCTTCACGCGGCTGCGCAAGGCGGACCCATCGAGCGGCTTCACGGTCAACAAGGCAAACATGGTCAAGCTCGACGCAGCGGTGAAGTTCCCGCCGCTCTGGTCGCGCAAGGCGCAGCCGCCGCAGCCGGCCGAGGCCTATCGCGACCAAGCCCAGGGCTTCCCCCAGGTCTGGGGCTTCAAGGACTATGACTGGGTCGAATGGACCATCGACACCAACACGGTGATGGAGCGCAACGTCACGGAAACCCTCGGTGCGGGAGCCACCGTCATCCTGGATCCGGCGCGGAAGGCCTCGCTCTTCGACAACTCCATCCCCATGGCGAACATGCATCGGCTCGAGTGGCTGGCCTACTACATCGATCCACCGCGGCTGGCCGGCGGAGGTCTTCGGCGCCGTCAAGCCCGACCTGGCCGCCGCGGGCGAACGCATATTCCAGAGCCAGTGCGCCGGATGCCACGAATATGGCAGCGATCAGCGCACCCCGACCGGCCTGATCAAGCTGCGCGGCATGCGGCCGGACGAGGTCGGAACGGACCCGGCGGCGGCGCTCCGGATCTCGTGCCCCGTCCCGGACACCGGCGGACTCGCGATCCCGCCGACATCCTACAGCGGCGCGGACGCGCAACTCCTGAAGGACTGCGCCGGCGTGACCGCCGGCGTGGCCTTCACGGGCAATTCCTTCGGCAGAACCGTGCAGGCCGCCGTCAATGGCATCAAGCAGAAGGCCTACGCCGCCTCCGCCATCGATACGGCGCAACAGAAGGTGATGGAGGATTTTGCCCGGCGCGGGCCTGTCGCCTGGCGCGACACCCTGCTCGACACGAAACCGCCCTATGGCCCCTATGCGGCGCGACCGATCTACGGGATCTGGGCTGCAGCGCCCTATCTGCACAACGGATCGGTTCCGACGCTGTACGACCTGCTGCTTCCTCCGGAGCAGCGCCCCCGGAAGTTCGCCCTCGGCCGGCGCGACTACGACCCGGAAAAGCTCGGCTTCGTCGTGGTCACGTCCTGCGATCAGGAGGATTGCCTCGTCGACACCACGCGGACCGGCGACGGCAACGGCGGACATCTCTGGGGCACCGACCTCTCCGCCGCCGACCGGGTGGCTCTTCTGGAATATCTCAAGACGTACTGACGCCGCCGTCAGGTCGCGCGGTTCTCGACGACCATCATCCAGAGCTTGCCCGGCGTGTTGGCAAGGCGACCGCGCGAATCGACCGGATAGAGGCTCATCGTGACGCTGTTCTTCACGTTGCCGCCGACGGCATGGACGAAGCCGCCCCGCACGCCGGTGACGACGTCGCAATGGCTCACCGTGTTGTCGATCCGCCGCCGCGCGGTGCGCGAATCGGCGTAGCGCCAGGTCGGGCCGGCCGTGCCAGTACATACCAGGTCGCCTTCCTTGGGCGCATATTCGCTCGGCGCATGCAGCACGAAGCTCGCCCCGCGCCCACCCTGCTCGCGGTCGTAGAGCGACATCAGATATTGGCCGTGGCGGCCGGCGGGCGGGAAGGCGCTCTGGCTGACGCCCGACCTGGTCATCACCCACGAAATGAACGCCCCTGACCACGGCCGGCCCGTAGTCCGGCCGTTCCATTCGGGATGACCGCAGCTTCCCCAGTAGTCGCCGACCCGGCTGTTCAGCGGCTCGCTGTGCTCGCTCATGCCGGCGCGGTTGATGTAGCCATTGGCCGCGCCGCCGTAGACGACCGTCGAGCGTCCGAAGCGCGTCCATTCCTGCCAGGCGACCAGGGCCGTGCGATTGGTGGGTGGCTGATCGCTGTAGCCATGGCTACCATCAGTGCTGCCGCACCCCGTCAGTCCCACCAGGAAAAGGGTCAGGAAAAGAAGTGCTGGCAGCCGCTGTCCGGTCGAACGGCAGGAACGAGGAAAGCGCGGCTGCCAGCGAACATGAACATCGACGAAGGGGCTGTCGATGAAGCTCATACGTCACTTACAGTTAGTGAGGTAACTGTCTGTTCTTATTGGATTCATCTCTTAACATAGAACTTCAAGCATGTCACGCGAATCAGATATCCGAACGCTCGAGCGGCGCGCTTTCCGGGCGTGGCCGGCGCTGGAGGCCGACGCGACCGCCGGCTGGATCCGGCGATTTTCCGGCGGCTACACCAAAAGAGCGAACTCCATCAATGCTTTGGAACAAGATGTTGAGTTCAGCCCCTCCTTGAAGGTCGAGCTGGAAACGCCCTATCGGGCGCGCGGCCTGCCGCCGGTCTGGCGCCTGACGCCGCTCGCCCCGCCGGAAACCGATGCTGCCCTGGCCGCCGCCGGCTACCGCCGGATCGATGAGAGCCTCGTCCAACGCAGTCCCCTGGATGGCCGCTTCGCCGCGGACCCCGAAGTTCGCATCGCCCCCGGCCCCTCGGCCGCATGGCTGGCCGGGTTCGCCGAACTCAGCCCGGTTGCCCCCGCCCATCGCGAGACCGTGGCGCGCATGGTCCGCTCGATCGCGGCCCCGGTGGGCTTCGCGCGGGTCGAGGACCGCGGCCAGCCGGTCGCCTTCGCGCTCGGCGTCGTGGACGGCGATCACGTCGGCCTGTTCGACGTGCTGGTCGCGCCGGCGGCCCGCCGCCGGGGACTCGCGCGGCGCCTGACCGAAAGCGTGTGCGCCTGGGGCCACGCGCACGGCGCGCACTTCGCCTACCTGCAGGTGGTGGCGACCAACCAGGCAGCCCTGCCCCTCTACGCCGCCCTCGGCTTCGAGACCGTCTACAGCTATGCCTATCGCGTGCCATAGTGTGTGCAAAGGGAGGCATGAATGGCGCAGTACGTGTGGGAGAAGAGCTATCCGCCGGGCGTGAAGTGGGAGCTCGACGTGCCGAAGAAGACGCTCCACCAGATCTTCGAGGATAGCTGCGCGCAGTACGGCGACCGGCCGTTCACCGACTTCCTCGACAAGGTGATGACCTTCCGCGACTACAAGGACGCGTCGGACCGGGCCGCCGCCGGGTTCCAGAAGCTGGGCGTCGGGCCCGGCGTCAACGTCGGCCTCTACCTGCCCAACACGCCGCACTACCTCATCGCCTTCTTCGGCATCCTGAAGGCCGGCGGCCGGGTGGTGAACTACAGCCCGCTCGATGCCGCCCGCGAGCTCGAGTTCAAGATCGGCGATTCGGAGACCGACATCCTGGTCACGCTCGACGTCGCCGCGCTCTATCCGAAGATGGCCGCGATGCGCGGCAAGACGCGGCTCAGGAAGCTGATCGTTGGCTCGATCGCCGACTACCTGCCGTGGCCCAAGAGCTGGCTCTATCCGATCGCGAAGAAGAAGGAGCTCTCGCCCTGGCCGCGCGACGACTGGCACCTGTCGTTCAAGGATCTCCTGCGCAACGACGGCAAGTACAGGAGCCATCCCGCGCCGGCGGATCTATGGGATGAGGTGGCAATCCTGCAATATACCGGCGGCACCACCGGCCTGCCCAAGGCGGCGATGCTGACGCACGGCTGCGTCGTGTCGGCGATGGTCCAGGGCCAGGCCTGGACGACGCCCTACACGACGGCGGGCGCCGAGAAGGTCGTCTGCGTGCTGCCGCTGTTCCACATCTACGCGCTGTCGGGAATCATGCTGGGCGCGGTGCGCAACGGCAACCAGCTCATCCTCTATCCGCGGCCCGACATCGACATGATCGTCACCGACCTCGCGAAGAAGAAACCGACCTTCCTGCCCGGCGTGCCGACGCTCTACACCGCGATCAACAAGCATCCCAAGGCGCAGGGCCTCGACCTGAAGTCGCTCAAGATCTGCATGTCTGGCGGCGCGCCGTTGCCGGTCGAGGTGCAGCAGAGCTTCGAGAAGCTGACCGGCGCCACGCTGATCGAGGGCTACGGCCTGACCGAGACCTCGCCCACCGGCGCGATCTGCCCGGTCGACAAGACGGTGCGCCGCACCGGCTCGTGCGGCCTGCCGATGCCCGGCACGATCATCGAGATCCGCGACATGGATAAGCCCGACACGGTGCTGCCGGCCGGCAAGGAGCATGTCGGCGAGGTGTGCATCATCGGCCCGCAGGTCATGAAGGGTTATTGGAAGAAGCCGGACGAGACGGCGCACGTGCTGTTCAGCCATCCGGCGAGCAACTGGAGGGGCCTGCGCACCGGCGACATGGGCTACATGGACGAGGACGGCTGGCTCTACCTGGTCGACCGTTCCAAGGACCTGATCATCTCGTCGGGCTACAACGTCTATCCGCGCATGATCGAGGAGGCCGTCTACGAGCATCCGGCGGTCGACGAATGCATCGTGATCGGCATCCCCGATCCCTACCGCCAGGAAGCGCCCAAGGTCTTCGTCAAGCTCAAGCCCGGCGCCCACCTCACCTTCGATGAATTGAAGAAGCATCTCGACGGCAAGATCGGCAAGCACGAGATGCCGGTCGCGCTCGAGGTCCGCGCCGAACTGCCCAAGACGCCCGTCGGCAAGCTGTCGAAGAAGGAACTGAAGGAAGAGGAGCGCGCCAAGGCGACGGCGAAGGCAGCGTAGGATGCCTCCCCTCTCATGTTCCTCTCCCCCTTGGGGGAGAGGCTAGGTGAGGGGGACGCCGATTTCGACAAAACTCTCCACACTAAACAGCGCCACGCTCAACCTCACCCGCCATGTATCGAACAGCAAAGATAGTTTGCAGACCGTTAATCGGAGCTGGCCCAACAATGGTTTGGATTGCATCCCTGATATTCATCATGTCGGCGGTGTTTACGCTCTCGCTTCCCTTCATGAGTCAGGCGCGTGCAGTTGATATTGGGCAATTCTCGTATGATGACGTGCCGTTTGATCTCGCTGAGAGATTCGCGAGGGCGGTAAGCGTACAGCCGTCATCTCCAGCAGCAGCCTCCACCAAGTTGCCTATTTGGCAGGAATTTCGCAATCTGCACCTAGACGCTATCGTTACTCCTTGGCCTATTATCAACGCCCTCCAGGGCGATAGTTCTTCAGTTCCTGTCATCTTTGCGCCGCCCGTGGATGGAGCACCGCGTTTCTTCGTTTGGCTGTGGCATGAACAACCGTCAGCGCACTATCTGAGCTTCAATTGGGAGCAACTGGGTCTGACAGAGCGCGGCTTGAGTTCCTTAATGGTATGGGGATTGCTGCGAGAAGGCAGAGTGCAGCGGCGCATGTCCTGCCATTGGTGGTCCGAGACGAAGCCGGGCCTCATCTCCATGGACTTCTTGATGATCGATGCGCCTCAATCTGAAAACTCGATCAGTTGCCTCGCTGCAGGACTGCTGCGCCATGTCGGCAATCCGCTTTGGTCGCATATAGCTCAGGAGTTTGCAGGCCGCTCAAACGCCGAAGTACTGCCCCAGGTCAAGCGTCTGTATGGTTGCGCGCTACGCTCGCAGTTCAATTTTGTTCGTTCGAATTCGCCAAATGCAGAAGGCCCTCGGAGAAAAGAAGAATACCTGAGCAGGCTCGATGAGCAGGTTCACCGAGACTGCCTACCCAACACCTAGCGTATGGCTGCCAGCGCACACCTCCTCCATGTTCCCTCTCTCCTTCCGGACAGAGCCATCGCACATGACCTTTCCGTCGTCTCTACCAAGGCGCGAAGCGCGGAGCGGAGAGACCTTGTCTCCACCGGTAACGGCCTATCGTGGGAGGAGGGTCTCTCCGCGCGGCCCTTCGGGCCTTGGTAGAGACGACGGAAAGGTCATGTGCGAGAGCCCTGCCCTTGCGAAGAGGCTACGGTGACAGGGACGCCGATTTCGACAAAATCGCCTGCAATGAACACCGCATGACCCACCTCACCTACCCCGCGCTGACGCGCGTGGCCCCTTCCCCTCCCCCCGCTCACACGGGCGGAGAGATCGCAAGACGGCGGCTGGTTTTGTTCGGCGGCGCGAGCGTTCTGCTCGCCGGCTGCTTCGACCGGCCGTGGTACGAGGAGAATGCGCAGCAGAAGGCGTTTCTCGACGGGCTGCAGGCGCTGGCCAAGCCGGCGCTCGCGTCGAACAATCCGCTGCGCCTCGAGGAGGCGACCAAAAAGAGCCTCGAGCTGGCGGCCACGACCGGCGCCTTCACCGACTGGCAGGGCATCCTGCGCACCGTCGAGGGCAACGCCCAGAAGGTCGCCATCACCATCGAGATCGGGCCGCAAGTTTCGCTCTACGCATTCAACGACTGGGCACTGGGCATGGCGGGTGCGGTGGCGGACCTGTTCTCCACACGATCCCGCGAGAGCCCGCCGCCGGGGCTTTCCGATCCGGCCATTGCGGCGCTAAAAACCTTCCGGCTCAACGAACGGGTGACCATGTCGGGCCGCCTGGGCGAAATCGCCGGCTCGGGCCTGTTCGATCTCACGAACCTGCTCGGCAAGAGCGATGCCGACAACCGCCAGTTCCTGCAGGTGCCGCGCTTCGTGGCGCGCATCGAGACGCTGGCGGCGACGAAGAAGAAATAGAAAGGAATTTGGGGTGCCGTCCTTCAACTACGATTTCCCGTACGGCTCGAAGAAGCTGCCGGTCTTCGCCGCCAACGTGGTGGCGTCCTCGCAGCATCTGGCGGCGACGGCGGGCCTGCGCATGCTGGCCAAGGGCGGCAACGCGGTCGATGCCGCGATCGCCAGCGCGGCCGCGATCACCGTGGTCGAGCCGACCATGAACGGCATCGGCTCCGACGCCTTCTGCATCCTGTGGGACGGCACCAAGCTGGTCGGGCTCAACGCCTCGGGCCATTCGCCCGCGCTGATGACGCCGGACAAATATGAAGGCCAGGCCAAGATCGCCGACACCGGCTGGGGCTGCGTCAGCACGCCGGGTGCGGTGTCGCTGTGGATGACGCTGCATGCGCGCTACGGCAAGCTGCCCTTCGCCGACCTGTTCGAGCCCGCCATCAAGTATGCCCATGACGGCTTCCGCGTCTCCTACATGGTGGCGCGCCAGTGGGACGCGGCCATCGCCCGGCTCAAGGGCCAGGAGGCGTGGGTCAAGGCCTTCCTGCCCAACGGCCGCGCGCCCCTGCCGGGCGAGGTCTGGAAGTTCCCCGACCAGGCCAGGACGTTGCGCCTGATCGCCGAGAGCAAGGGCGAGGCGTTCTATCGCGGCGAGCTGGCTGACGCGATGGACAAGTACGCCAGGGAAACCGGCGGTGCGCTGCGCCGCAACGACCTCGAGGGCCATGCGCCGGACTGGGTCGATCCGATCGGGCTGACCTACCGCGGCACGACCTTGCACGAGATCCCGCCGAACGGCCAGGGCATCGCCGCCTGCATGGCGCTCGGCATCCTCGAGAATTTCGATGTCGCCGGGCACGATCCCGACGGCCCCGAGGTCGCGCATCTGCGGATCGAGGCGATGAAGCTCGCCTTCGCCGAC
>Ga0268266_10006752_pt1 | contig 10461 bp, 5 predicted proteins | sample KBSS13metaG_FD_190356 | JGI IMG/M metagenome (GOLD analysis project Ga0268266, IMG submission 190356) | Switchgrass rhizosphere microbial communities from Kellogg Biological Station, Michigan, USA - KBS S1-3 metaG (SPAdes) (version 2) | ecosystem: Host-associated > Plants > Roots > Rhizosphere >... | reverse complement strand
TAGGTCTGCGCAAGGGCGAACAAGCGGTCGCCCTTTGCCTGTCGGGCGGAGGCATCCGCAGTGCAACCTTCTCGCTGGGCGTGCTACAGGGCCTCGCCCATATCGGTCGATTGCGCGACTTTCACTACTTGTCATCGGTCTCCGGTGGAAGTTACATCGCGCTGTGGCTTTCCACCTGGATCCATCGCAGCAACGGCAACACGTCGGCCGTCGAGCAGGCGCTGAAGGAATCGATCTGTGACGGCCAGTCTGTATCGCCCGTCAGACGTCTCCGCGCCTACAGCAACTTCTTGAGCCCAGTTCACGGCCTCTCGGCAGATTCGGTCTCGATCGCGGCGATCTGCATGCGCAATCTATTGCTGCACTGGACGATGATCTTGCCGATCCTGTTCGCAGTGCTCTTGCTTCCGCGCTTCATGTACGCGGTGCTGCTGGAAGGCCCGGCCATAGCGGAGAATGTCATCTCCACCTGCATTCTTTACGGCGTGGCGAGCATCTGCTTCTTAATCGCCATTGCTTTCGCATCCTGGGATACGTCGCGGGTCCTGAAGCAGAACGCTGCCCAGATGGGTGAGCAGTACGGTGTCGGACCCTTCTTCCTTTGCCAGGTTGTGCTCGGCGCTCTTTCCATGATCGTCGTCGACCCGAGTGCGCCCGACCCCGCTGGGGACGGGGGTATACGGTGGGCATGCTGCCTCTGGATCGTGCTAGGGGGAATGATCATCCAGGTTGCCGGCGAGTTCATCGGCCGCTACGGATTCGCTTCGGCCAAGCGAGATTCGTGGCTTCCGTTAGGCTTCGTGCCCTCGAAGCGGAAGAATGCAAAAAGGCAGCGCCCATACGAGAAACAGGCGCCGCAATGGCTCGAACCGGTATTGCTTCTGGCGGCGAGCGCACTCACGGGTATGGTCGCGGGTGCTGCGATTCTCGCCGCTCTCTACGGCGCCCGACATTTCTTTCCCGATGTAGCGCAGCGCGCGACGTTGGGCTTCCCGCTCGTGCTGTCCGCATTGGCGTTCTCCAACGTCGTGCGAGCAGGCTTCTCCCGGCGGTGGACCGACGAGGACGTACGCGAATGGTGGGGTAGAGCCTCCGGCATCATCGGCGCCATCGCGATTATGTGGCTTGCATTGTCCTTGGTGGTCATCCAGGTGCCTACATGGCTTCTGCGTTGGGCATCCACGTGGTCGGGCTGGACAGCCGGAATCGCGGGTTTTGGCAGCATCGCCCTCGCCGTCGCCACCACAGTCGTCGGCTTCTGGAGCAAGCACGGTTCCGATCTCAAGGAAAAGGCCAAGGGATTCGGTCAGGCGCTCGGACTTCGCACGATGGAAGCCGCGTCTGGCGCCTCGCTACTGGTCATTGCGACATCTGCGAGTCTTCTTCTCGGCGTAGTCGTCGCGAATCCACCGTTTCGTTTGGAAACCGTGTGGACGCCATCCCATGTACCGTGCACCACGACTGAAGATTCGAAGACAACGCACGCCACCAAGAGCCCCGTTCAATCGGGCGGCTCGGATACCTCGATGGTGACCGACAACGCAAAGAACCTCGAGCGTACGCAAGCCGACAAGCCATGCGCTGCCGATCGGTTGCCACAATATAGCGAACATAAAATGTGCCCTTCATGGGCTGGCACGGACATCTCAGTCGCGAAATGCTCGATAGAAAAAAGAGAGACATGCACCGTTCTCGCCAGCTTCGCTTCGAAGAAGCCCGATACCTTTTGCGGCAAGGCCCGAGCGGTGTGTGCCGCTTCCGGGCAGCCACTACCTGTGGTTTGCATAGCCAGCGCATCAACGAAGCCGGTAGGTCCCAAGACTACGGGGTCGCACGCGGGGGCCTACTCCGCGGGAAAGACGCCAACCCCAACGAACTCGGCACCAACGAACTCAGTGCCAGAGCACCCAGCACCGAAGGAGCGCAGTGGCGATGCGTTGGCCAATGGAGGCGAGGCATCGTCTGAGCCTGTGGATGTCGCAACAGACACCATGGAGCAGATTATGACCGACAACTTCGCACTCGGTTGGCTCGTCTTGCATGAACTTTCACTGATGGGGACATGGTACTGGCTGCTATTTCTTGCATTCTGTCTCTTGGCCACCTGTTGTGTCGCATCTTTCCTGTTCGGCGCGAATGCGTTCTCGCTGAATTCCTTCTACGGGAACCGGCTCACGCGCGCCTACCTCGGTGCATCTCGCCCTCCGAGCAAGCAGCAGCCGCATCCGTTCACCGGATTCGACAAGGGCGACAACCTGCCCCTCTACGATATCGCACCGCGCGGGAGCGATGGCCAGGCGCGCCTATTGCCGATCGTCAATACCGCGCTGAATCTCATTTGCCCCTCCGGCGATCGCCTCGAATGGCAAGAACGCAAGGCATCGTCGTTCTTCATGACCCCCTACTACTGCGGGAGCAGGGAGCTCGGATTCGTGCCAACGAAAGGCTACGCGGGCGGCCTTTCGGTCGGACGAGCCATGGCGATCTCGGGCGCGGCTGCGTCGCCGAGCATGGGCTACCACTCGTCGCCGTTGGTCACGTTGTTGATGGCATTCTTCAACGTGCGATTGGGCTGGTGGATGCCAAATCCCAAAGCACCGGGAGGCACGTCCCTCGCCGAGCCCCGTTACGGCATCGGGCCGATCATTTCCGAAATGTTTTCGCAAGTGGGTGACAAGAATCCCTTCGTCTATCTGTCGGACGGAGGCCATTTCGAGAATCTCGGGCTGTATGAGATGGTGCGCAGGCGTTGCCGCAGGATCCTGCTCGTCGATGCCGTTTGTGATCCTGAGTATCAGTACGAAGATCTCGAAGACGCGGTTCGGAAGATCCGCATCGACTTCGGTATCAGCGTCACGTTCGAAGACGGCTTGCTCACGCCTGCGCGCGCGCGTGCCACGGGCTGTCACTACTGCTCTGGCGTGATCCACTATTCCCAACTCGATGGCAATCTGTTGGACGGCGAGATCGTTTATATCAAGCCGGTACTCAGCGGCGATGAGCCCGTGGACGTGCGTCGTTACGCGGAGAGCACACGCAGCGACGGCCGCGTATTTCCGCAGCAATCCACGGAAGACCAGTTCTTCGACGGGGCCCAGTTCGAGTCGTACCGAGAACTCGGACTGCACAGCGTGCTGAAAACCTTTGCTGTGGGCAAATGGCCGGGCCGCAAGGACTTCAAAACAGAGCTGCCTTCGACAGCCAGCGCGAACGACGACGCGTCGAAGGAAACATCGCTCCCCAAATGGGCGCCGTCGGCGCCGGCCAATCCTTCGGGTGGGGTGCTCGCCGCCCTGACCTCGCTCGGGCCTCTCGGCCAGGCAGCCATGGTCGCTTCGATCACCGCAGCGGTCACCGTTACGGGCACGGTCGCTTTGAAGGATGCCACCGTGACGATCAAGGACCCTATGTTGACTTTGAGCAGCCCCACGGTGACGCAACGTCACCGTGGGGCTGCGCTGAAGCTGGAACCAGGCCAGTCAATATCGGTAAAGCTCGCGGATCTCGGCGACGTGGCAGGGTTCGCTAAAGGCGTGCAACGCTACATCGCTTCAACCGATCCCGAGGATGCTGAAGTGCGCAAAAAGTTGGCGTCCGAGATCAACAACCTTCTGGCAAGCCTGAAAGGATCCGGTACGGGAGATGGGCTCCAGGTACAGGATATGAAGACAGCGATAGAGCAGACGATCATCAAGCTGAATGGCGCTTCGAAGGACCTCAAAAATGCGACGGGACCATTGAACCGCGACTTCGAGACCACGATCGGTGCGTTGAAAGAGCTCGTCAGTGCGCTGAAGACAGAAGCGACGACTTTGCACGATACGCTTCAGAAAGTCGTCGACAAACTGACCGCCATCGAGGCAAGAGTCAAAAAAATATCTCCGCGTGAAACCGTGAGGGGAGGATGAGCATGAACGCCAAGATTTCGCAAAACCTTCGCGGCATCACTCTTTCACTGGCTCTCTCGTGCACCTCTTGCACTTCGATGCATGGTGCATGGTATTACCAATCAGAGGATCCAGCTGCGGAAAACCAGCGACAACCGGGAACTCCTGATGCCGAGGGTGATAAAGCGATGTCTTCGGTAAGTTGCTCCGATAGGGCACTTTACTTCGCCATGGTCAATGACAAGGACCAGCCGCTGAAGAAAGTGACTGTGTTCATCAATGTGAGCGCTATACCTGCCAAATCCGAGCCTTCGGTCGTCAAACAGGTTGGCTGGGAATGCGGTGTGATTGATCGCATAGAGCCCGGACAGTTGTTGGTGCTTGCACTTCCCATGAAAGGAGATGCGCAGTGCGCGATTCCGCTTCGGGCTACATTGCTCGCCGATGGCCGCGAGGAGAAGATCCGCGTTTCCGGTTCGATGCCAAGCGCACTTCCAACCGCGTGGCAAGGATGCCCGCACCCAGCCAAAGTACCTATCTGCAAGCCGGCGAGCGAGCTGTGCCAAGTAATTTCGAACGATTCCGCCACGGCATCTCGCGCCAAGCAGATGCAATAGAGAGCGCATGATGCGGGTTTGGTGGCTCACCCCTGAGCGACGGTATTGACGCCGGGCCACCCGGAATATCCCCGGCGAATTCATCCAAAAAAAGCGGGCGCGCTTGCAGGCAGGGATGACCCGCAAGCGCGCCCGGCGCTGCGCTCAGCGCAGCATGACGAGCATTTCGATTTCGCCGCTGTCGCGGTCGAGTTTCTGCATGGCCTTGCCGATCACCGTGCCCGGCGCGGGCGTGGCGGGAGCGCGCATCGCGCGGCCGGGTTTCGACGAGGACACGAGCAGGTCGCCGGCGCGGATCGGGCCGTTCTCCGCGGTCGCCTTCACCGGCACGCGGCCGCTGAGCGCGAGACGCGGCATGCCCTTGGCGGCGGATTCTTCGGCGGTGGTCGTGTTGAGCGATACGCCGGGCCTGGTCGAGATGACGCCGCCGACAGAGTGACTGTTCGGGTGCGACGACAGGCGGAACGACTGGCCGGTGTCTTCGTCGATCTCGACGACGTCGCCGGGCTCGAGCTTCTCGCTGAAAGGCACGTACTCGGCGACGTCGGCGCCGCCCGCGTTGTAGTCGCCATTGGCGAACACCGAGCCATTGCCGTTGACGCGGAACACGTCGGTCGATGGCGTGCCGGCGCTCGCGATGATGAGGTTGCCGATGGTGTCGTTGCGGACGTTGACGACGCTCGCGCAAATGCCGCCGCCGGTATTGCAGGAAATGCTGTCGGTCGCGAGCAGGCCGCCTTCGGCCCAGACGCCGGTGCTGCCGACACCGTGAACGCCCACGGCGCCGAGGCCGCGGACGCCATCGCCGGTCCCGATGCTTTGACCGCGCACGCCGGTGCCATCGGCCGAGGCGACGCCATTCACGCCGAGTCCACCGACCGTCGTGCCGTTGATGCCGGTGCCGGTCGTGCTGTCGCCGGCGACGCCGGTACCGGCGGGCGCAACACCATGGATGGCCGAGAACGTGGTGCTCGTGCTGGGATTGATACCGACGATCGCCGGGCCGCCATCGTCATTCTGGATCTGGAACGACGGTTGCGCGCCGGTCTTCACCGTTCGCTGGAACGGCATGAGCAGGCCCGCTGCATACGGCGTCGCGGTCAGCGCCTGGCGCGGTGCGAGTGCGGTATAGCTGCCGCTGCCGGCATGGCGCACGCGCACCTCGACCCATTTGACCTGCCCGTTGTAGGCCGCCGCGCCGAAGTCGACGAGCGCATTGATGAGGCCGCCATTCACGGTGACGCCCGCCCTGGTGACGGTCTGGACGGCGCTACCGCCCTGGTCGATGGTGTAGAGCGCGAATTCGAAATCGTAGGACCCGCTCGCAGGCACGCCGCTGTCGGCGAACGTGCCCTGGTAGGTGAAGGCCCCGCCAAGATTCTGCGCCGAGGCGACGCTGGCCATGCCGACGCTCGCGAGCGCCGCAGCCGTTGCAAGGACCATCGTGGAAATACGCATGTCGGTAACTCCTTGGTAACTGCGACCGGTATCGGTCAGGGGGATTCGAAACCGTTGGCGAAGATGCTGTCGCCGACGAGGCTGCCGACCGGCGCCCAGAAGCCGTCGGCGATGACGAAGCCGGCGCCGGACAATGTCGACGTGGCGGCTTGTCCGATCGTGCTCGTGATCTGGAAGCTGCCGCCTGCGATCGGACTGCCGCCGCCGGCGATGACACTGGCCTCGACGTCGTAGGGTCCACCGCTCGACTGCGCATGGCCGTGCGCGACGAGTGCCATGTTGAATGCCAGCGCGGCCAGCGCCACCCGTGTACTCGTTCGCTTCATTGCCGATCTCCTGTCGATGCGCATCCGGCGAGGCGCTTGCATGCCGTTCGGACGCTGCTTTGGGAGCGGATCGGAACGGGTCACCCAGCAAGAACCGGAAAGGGCGTCGAATCCGGCCATGGGCGGCGAGGACGGCGGCCGCGGGCACGGTTCGGTATGATCCGGCCATGAGTGGAACGGACCCCGCGTTTCCGACCGATGCGGCGCACTGGGATGCGACCCTCTCGCCGGAAGCGAGCGTGCTCGCGGATCAGCTGATGCCGCTGTTCTACGCCGACCTCAAGCGGCTTGCGCAGCGCGAACGCGGCCGCGTCGGCGCGGGCGCGACCCTGCAAACGACCGCGCTCGTGAACGAGGCCTACCTCAAGCTGCGCGGCAGCCGCGGCTGGAACACGGACGAGCATTTCCTGCGCGCAGCGGCGCTCGCGATGCGCCATGCGCTGGTCAACCATGCGGTGGCGAAGCTCGCGGACAAGCGTGGCGATGGTGCCGTGCATCTGCCGATCACGTCCGCGCTCGACGTCGCCGCGGACGACGATGCGACGCTGGTCGCGTTGAACGAGGCGCTCGGCAAGCTCGCGAAGGATTCGCTGCGGCTCGCGCAGGTGGTCGAGTGCCGCTATTTCGCCGGCTACGACGACGCCGAAACGGCGCGTGCGCTCGATGTCTCCGAACGCACGGTGCGGCGCGACTGGACGCTCGCGCGCGCGTGGCTGCACCGCGAACTCGCGGGTGCGGGCTAGCGCCTTCGCGGCACGCGCGGATCAACCACGTTGCGCGGCGAGCAACCCCTGCAGTTCGCGCAACGGCGCGCGGTACGGCTCGCCGAGATGCTCGTGCCGGGCGTGGATCGCCGCGGCGGACGCGGCGAGCGTGCGCGCCTGCGCGACATCGCCGGTGGCGAGCGCGCAGCGCGCGAGCGCGATCTGCGCCTCGGCGATCTTCGGGCTCGCGGGTGCCAGCAGGCGTTCGCGGGTTTCGAGCGCGCGCTGCAGCAGCGGCGCTGCCAGTGCAGGCTGCCCCTTCTGCAGCAGCGCCTGCCCTTCGATGAAATCGCTGCGCAACGCGTACCAGCCGAGGTAGTCGCCGAGCCCGCTGCGTTCGATGCGCTCGCGCACGCCGCGCGCGAGCGGCTCCGCGACGGCCGACTGTCCTGACGCGAGCGCGACTTCCGCGCCGGCGAGGTCGCGTTCGATCGCGGTGAACGGGAACGTGGACGGTTCCGCGGGATCGACGAAGAGCTCCTCGAGCAGGGAATGCGCGGACTCGAAATGCCCTTGCGCGAGCGCGAGGCGCAGGCGGATCGCGGTGTTGTAGTTGGTGCGCGTCGTGTGCGGCTTGATCCCGTTCGCGGCCTTGATGCGGCTCGCCTCGTCGAGGTACGCAGCGGCTTCGTCGTTGCGGCCGGCTTCGACGAGTACCGCGGCCTCGATTTCCAGCGCGGTGGCGAGATACGTCGTCGCCGGTCGGTGCGCGCGACGGTTCGCCAGCGCTCCGTCGAGTTCGACCGTGCCCTGCTCGGGCAGGCCGAAGCGCACCAGGGCCGCCCCGTATTCGGTCTGCGTCACCGCCACATGGTCGGGATCTTCCGGCCCACGCAGTACGAGCGCGCGGTTCTTCGCGCTCAGCAGCAGCGCGAGGCCTTCCTGTGTCTTGCCGGAATCGAACAGCTGGCGCCCGAGGCGCATCTCGGTTTCGAGCGTGTCGACGTGGTTGTCGCCGTTCACGGCGAGCGCCATTTGCAACGCCAGTCGCGCGTTCGTCTCCGCGGCGGCGATGTCCTGCCCACGGTACTGGTACTGGCCGAGATAGGCGTAGTAGCGCGGCAGGTTCGGATTGGGCGCGCCGTCGACTGCGCGCGAGACCGCGACCGCGCGTGCCAGCGACGCGATCGCCTCGTGGTCCTGCGCGAGGTTGTGCTCGGCCATGCCGAGCACGAACAGGGACTCGGCCAGGGCGCCCGATGCAGGTCGCGCTTCGAACAGATCCACCGCCTGCTGCGCGTAGGTCAATGCCTTGTGCGCATCGGTCCCGTAGTAGTGCTCGGACAGCTTCTGCAACAGCGCGCCGCGCACGACCGAAGAATGATCGCCCGCACGATCGAGGATCGCGGTCGCCTGCGCGAGCAGCTGCTCGCGCTCCGCCGCCTCGCTCTTCGTGTAGTGCATCGAGCCGGCGAGTTCGAGCAGCGCATCGGCGACCTCGCTCGAATCGGCGCCATGCAGCGTGCGCGCGAGCTCGACCGCCTGGCGGCGCAGGCGCACCGATTCGTCGTCGAGCGCGAGGTCGTCGTAGAGTTGACCGAGCAATTTCAGCACGCCGAGTTTCGCGGTCGGCGCATCGGCCATCGAGGTCTCGATCTTCTTCGCGCCGAGGTCGAGCAGCTCGCGCGCGGTGGTCTGGCGTGCCTTGACCGGATCAACCTGGCGGCTCGCGTTCGTGCGGAACAGGTCGCCGAGGAAGGTCTGCACGGCGGCGGACGTGCGCGCCTGCGTCTCGGCGCGGCGTGCCTGCCACAGCGTGCCCGCGAGGCCGGCGGCGAGCGCGAGCACGAGCGCGGCGGTCGCGGCCGCGACCCAGCGGTAGCGATGCAGCAGGCGACCCGCGACATACAGGCGTGCGCCTTCGCGCGCGACCACGGGCTCGTTGCGCAGGTGGCGTTCGACGTCGCGCGAGAGCCCCGTCACCGTTTCATAGCGATGGGCGGGTTCCTTGCGCAGGCACTTGGCGACGATCGCATCGAGGTCACCGGCGATCAGCGACGCCGGCAGCGGCGCGGCCGTGTTGCCGCGTGCGACCTGGCTCGGCGCGGGTGCATCGCGATCGAGCAGCCGCTGCAACGCCTGCGTCGACGGCAGGCCGCGCATGCGCAGCGGCAGCGAGCCGGTGAGCAACTCGAACAGCAGGACGCCGAGCGCGTACACGTCGGTGGCCGTCGTGACGGCCTCCCCGACGAGTTGCTCGGGCGCCGCATAGTCGGGCGTGAACGGCGCGATCGTCAGGTCCGCGTCGCCCTGCTGCGCCGTGGCATCGAGCAGCTTGGCGATGCCGAAGTCGAGCAGCTTCACGCTGCCCGTCGCGTCCACGAGGATGTTCGCCGGTTTCAGGTCGCGATGGATGACGAGGTTGCGGTGCGCGTACGCGACCGCGTCGCAGACCTGCGCGAACAGCGCAAGGCGTTCGCGCAGCGACGACCGGTGGACACGGCAGTAGTCGGCGAGCGACTGGCCCTCGACGTATTCCATCACCGTGAAGGGCCGGCCATCCGGCGCGACGCCGCCATCGAGCAAGCGCGCGATGCCCGGATGCTCGAGCCGCGCGAGGATGCGCCGCTCCGCATGGAAGCGTTGCATCTCGCCAGCCGATTCATAGCGCAGCAGCTTGAGCGCCGCACGTTGCTCGAACGCGGCATCGGCGCGGCTCGCCGCATACACCTCGCCCATGCCACCGCGACCGATCAGCTCCCCGATGCGCCAGCCGCCGACGCGCGTGCCCTCGGGCAGCGAAGGCTGCACGGCCACGCCGGCGCTCACGTTTGGTGCGACATCGAGCGGTCCGGGCGCATCATGTGCGCGCAGGAGGTCTTCGATCTCCGCGCGCAGCGCGGCATCGGCGCCGGCCTGCGCGAGGAAGGCGGAACGCCCTGCGGCAGGAATGGCGAGCGCCTGCGCGAACAGTTCTTCGATCTGGTTCCAGCGGTCGTGGTGCAACGGGCGTCTCCGGGCATCGCGGCGACGGCGATTGTGCGCCTGTTCGGGAGCCAGCGATGACCGCTCCAGGGACTCGATCCAGCGACGCGCGCCGAACGCATCTCGCGGATGCGCTGCGTGGCGGCGAACGTCCGCGCGTCAGCTGAGGATCGACGCGTCGTGGAACTGCAGCGGTATCGCGCCCGCGTGGCGGATCGCTTCGCGTACCTGCAGTTCGCGCGAGCGGTCGTCGTCGACGACGACGAGGATGCGGCCGGCGTCGATCTCGCGCTCGAACTTGCGGCGCACGTGATTGGGGACGTCGCAGCCGACCAGCGCGGCGCTGAAGGCGCCAACGGTCGCACCGACGAGGGTCACGAGTACCACGCCGGCAGCGGTCATGCCGATGAGCGGCACGAACAGCGCAGCGACGCCGCCGATCAGGCCCATCGTGCCGCCGATGCCCATGCCGCGCAACGCGGAC
>Ga0268266_10006750_pt1 | contig 10463 bp, 10 predicted proteins | sample KBSS13metaG_FD_190356 | JGI IMG/M metagenome (GOLD analysis project Ga0268266, IMG submission 190356) | Switchgrass rhizosphere microbial communities from Kellogg Biological Station, Michigan, USA - KBS S1-3 metaG (SPAdes) (version 2) | ecosystem: Host-associated > Plants > Roots > Rhizosphere... | reverse complement strand
CGATTCTTGCAGAGCTGTTCGAGTGGGAGGCCCAACTTGAGAAAGAAGGCCGCCTGGTGGAGTCGCAGCGCATTCATCAACGCACGCGCTTCGATCTCGAGATGATTAAATCCGTCGGCTATTGCCACGGTATCGAGAACTACTCGCGCCACTTCTCCGGACGTCTTCCCGGGGAGCCTCCACCAACCCTGCTGGATTACTTCCCCCGGGACTTCCTCATCTTCATCGACGAATCCCATGTGACTGTGCCCCAGCTACACGGCATGTGGCACGGCGACCGCTCGCGCAAACAGAACCTGATCGACTATGGCTTCCGTCTCCCCTCCGCTCTGGACAATCGTCCACTTCGATTCGAAGAGTTTGAATCCCGCACGGGCCAGATCATCTATGTGTCTGCGACCCCAGGTCCATACGAACTGACGAAATCCGCCGGTGTAGTCACCGAGCAGATCATCCGGCCCACGGGACTGATCGATCCCATCGTCGAGATTCGCCCGGTTAAGGGACAGGTGGACGATCTGCTGGCTGAGATTCGTGAACGCGCGAACATCAATCAGCGTGTCCTTGTAACAACACTGACAAAACGCATGGCAGAAGATCTCGCCGGTTATTACACCGAAGTAGGTGTGCGTTGCCGTTACATGCATTCAGAGATAGAAACGCTCGAGCGTATCAAGCTGCTGCGTGATCTTCGCAAGGGAGAATATGACGTACTGATCGGCATCAACCTGCTGCGCGAGGGCCTGGACCTTCCGGAGGTCTCACTGGTCGCCATACTCGATGCCGATAAGGAAGGCTTCCTGCGCTCGCAGGGATCACTCATCCAGACGATAGGTCGGGCGGCACGACATCTTGAAGGCCGTGCCATCCTATACGCCGACAACATGACTGAATCCATGCGGCGAGCCATTGATGAGACGAACCGCCGTCGCGAGATCCAGCAGGCTTACAACGAAGAGAATGGCATCACGCCGCGGTCGATCATCCGTCCTACCGAGATGGCGCTGGCAGGAATCCTCAAAGCGGATTACGCGGACCTGACCGAAGAGACAGACGACATCCCGGAGTTCGCGACACAAGGAGAACTCGATATCTACATCGCGAAGCTCGAAACCGAGATGCGCGAAGCCGCAAAGAAGTTCGAGTTCGAACGTGCAGCTAAATTGCGGGATACCGTCAAGGAACTGCGCACCAAAGAGTTTTTGTTCAGCTAGAGAGAAGGTCCCCTTCGTGCGTATTGCAAGCCTGCAGCCCTCGGTAACTCTGACGCTCGCCGCTCTTGGCAGGCTGGATGCACTGTGCGCCCACACAAAGTATTGCATCGAGGCAATGCCTTCCCTTGCGGAACGAAAGTTACCCATTGTCGCCGACTCCTGGAGCACCACCACCACCGAACTGGATGTAATCCGACCCGATCTGGTGATTGCATCCGTTCCCTACCGCCTCGAATCTCTGGCAGCAATTCTCAAAGCAGGAGTTCCAGTGCTCGCGCTCGCACCACATTCCCTGGAAGACGTCGTGCAAGACACTTTGCTGATTGCCAGACAGGTGGATCGAGTCCAGGAGGCGGAAACGCTCATCGCTGATTTTCGCAGGACTCTCAGTAGCACAAAGCAGGTTGCGGGTAGCCTGGAAAAGAAACGGGTCTATTGCGAAGAATGGGGTAAGCCTCCGATCCATTCCCAGAGATGGATCGCAGAGCTGATCGAAACCTGTGGGGGAATCTTTCTTGGTACACCCGGAGCCCAGACAACGTCAGAGATCGTTGCTGAGGCAGACCCCGATCTTATGATCTTCGCCTGGTGCGGAGCCGGAGATCGTGTCCCTCTGAAGCGTGTGGTTACACAGCGAAACTGGAACAATCTCCGCGCTGTTCGCGACCGTAAGGTCTATTGTATTCCGGATGAATATCTCAATACCCCGGCCATTCCTTCACTCAAACAGGGTCTCATTCATCTGGGTGTAGCAATCTGTCCGGAACGATTTGCGAATGCAGATCGGCTTATCTCTCTATAACGTTGACCTGCACTGTGGAAATACATTTTCACAATGCGATGAATCACGGCTCACAGACTTCCTCTACACTCGTCTCTAGAATTAAGAGTAAGAGGAAAGCGCGCAGGCAAATCAAGACCCTGCCGGTGCATCCAATAACCCGTAGCCTGAATCACTTGAAGTTGGAATCATGCAACGCGATCCTCAGTTCATCAGCAGTAGAAAGTCCGCCAAAATTCTTGTAGTCGACGACGATCCGGATATCCGATCCCTTATCCGAACCTTTCTGGAGCATGAAGGCTATATCGTGCATGTCTCCGGAGACGCAGATCGCGCCGCCAAACTCTTCAGCCGTTCCACGGACATCGATCTCGTCATAACGGATTACTCCATGCCGCAACGATCCGGTTTCGATCTCGCCCGGGAGCTGCGCAGTTTACGTCCGTCTCTTCGGATGCTCATCATCTCCGGCGCAATACTCTCTTCCGGGAAGCTCGATCAGATGCAGGCCTACGGCTGGAGATTTCTGACGAAACCATTTTCTCTGCCCCAGTTGCTGGCTGAGGTTCACAGCATTCTTGAAACCAGGCCGCGTGAGGAAAGTTCTGCGAACTTAGGGGACAGCTCTGCTACCTTAATCGCGTGAAGCTCTTCCGGCGAACGCTCTTTGTCCTGTTCCTGATCTTCTGGGTCGTAGTCCTGGTGGTTTATGGCAATTATTTAACCATTCCCCGCCATAACACCCCGGCGACGCACTTCGACACGATCGTCGTCCTCGGCACTCCGTCGCGCATGGATGGAACCCCTTCTCCGGAGCAGCGCGAACGAGTCCTTGAGGGGGTTCGAGAGTACAAGGCCGGGGTGGCACCTCACATCATCATGACGGGAGGTGCGGCGCACAATCACTTTGTCGAGGCCCATACCATGGCAGAGTTCGCCGCCAGCCAGGGTGTTCCCGCATCCGAGATCTTCGAAGAGTCCCAGGCTCAGAACACCCTGCAGAACATCTATTATTCGGCTCAGATCATGCATCAGCACGGCTGGGGCTCCGCCGAAGTCGTCAGCTCTCCCTATCATCTGGGTCGCACTTCCCTTATCCTGCTGGCCTTCAATCGTCGTCAACCCACGCTCAGCATCGACTGGAGCACGCACCCCTCTGGCTGGCCAGAAGAATATGCCATCTACCACAAGGTTGTGCTCTACTCCGTCGAGGCGTGGCGATGCCTCCAGCTCCGGTTCCACGGCTTTCCTTCTTCGCGCTTTTTGCCCGCCCACGCCTGACAAACGCCCGCAGGAAGTCGGCCTGGCAGGCAGGCTCCTGCCCTTTTCATTTACAGTGAAAAGATGATCAATGCGTCGAAGGTTGACCTGGTCGGCGTTGGCTTGAATGCTACGGACACGGTAATCCCTATCTCCAGCTTCCCCTCTCCAGGTTCTAAAGTCGAGTTCCGCGAAAAAACCATCCTTCCTGGAGGCCAGGTAGCGACGACCGTAATTGCCTGCCAGCAATGGGGCTTGCAGACACGCTACGTCGGCAAGCTGGGAGACGATAGTGCCGCAAAGCTCCATCGCGACGCATTTCAGCGAGCTGGTGTCGAGACTCATCTTTTGACGGCTCCCGGCTGTGCCAGCCAGGAATCCCTGATTCTGGTTGATGACGAAGGAGAACGAACCGTTCTGTCACGCAGAGACGAAGGGATTACACTCCGTCCAGCCGATCTGGAGCAGGAATGGATCGTCCATGCCCGCGCTCTTCATGTCGATGGTTACGACACTGCGGCTGCGACTGTCGCGGCCCGATGGGCACGCTCCGCGGGCGTTCCTGTTATTGCCGATCTCGACGAGCTTTATCCGGATGTCGAAGAGCTTATCGAAAACATCGACTACCTGATCGTCAGCCGCGACTTTCCCTCGCGACTCACCGGTAAGGCAACTCTGGAAGAGTCTCTGCAGGTTATGTATTCGCGATATGGCTGCCGATTGGCTGCTGCAACGCTCGGTCCCGACGGTGTAATCGCCTTCGACGGAAAAGACTTTTATTCCGCGGCAGCTTACCGGGTGCCTGTAGTGGACACGACCGGTGCCGGCGATATCTTTCATGCCGGCTTCATCTTCGGTCTTTTGCAGGGATGGCAGCTCGGCCAGCAGCTTGACTTTGCATGCGCTGCCGCGGCTCTCAACTGTTCTGCAGTTGGAGCTCGAGGAGGTATCCGATCGGTTGAAGATATCCTTGCACTGATGGAAAAGGGTTCTCGACACCCTTCTCCTTATGTCACAGGAGTAGAGCATCCGGTAAGGCTTTAGAGCCCTTTCCTGTTGATGGGTATCCTGAAAGTGTCGTTCAGTGGCGTTTTCATTGGGGAAAACGCCCATCGCGGTGTAGTCCCTGGATTGCACCTGCAGGAAAATGCTTCAGCGCCAGCTCACAGCGAGATGCCAACGCATCTCGCGATCCTTCGTCTTCTGCAGAACCCGTCTGTACTCTAACAGCTCGCCCAGCACCTGCTCTCCCTCAGAACCCAGCTGTTGAGGCTCATGCTCAAGAGCGGCAAGTAGCGCCTGTATCGTGGCTAGTCCATCGTTCGCAGAGTACCATTGGGGCGGCGGCAGACGCTGCAGCAACTCCCGGTTTCCCGCTCCTTCTTCAATCAGGAGCGACATCGAGTTCTCATCGGCCGAAAAGAACTCGATCAGCGGTCGAACATTCAGCCGAAGAGCGAGCTTCTCCAGAGCGTCTTCGTTACGAGCCAATGCCCTGCCGTTGACGAAGATGTCAAATCCGGGATCTTCCCCCTCCACCACGATGTACATTGACGCAGCCATTCTCTGCAGTGTATCTCTCGCACGACTGGCGAGAAAAGAACCTGATTGGGAACCTTTGCTGCATATGGCTGTTAGTGGCAGGAGTAATCGATCACAACTTTTCCCGATAAGACGATTGCAGAGGTGATGTCGAATCCTGAGGCGCTCTCACCTCCGCTGCCAATTCCAAAGAAGGCGGTCCCGCCGTTCTGCGTGGCTGTGCAAATCTGGCCGGCTGTTAGCTTCGCCTGAACGTGCGCGATCTTACCGGCAGAAGACCCGCTACCAGCCGAAAGCTCGAGCCTGCCCCGGTCCGAGTCGCAACGATATCCGTTCATACAAGCAACGGCCCCATGCGCAATGTTTGCGCCCACTGTGACGGTCGCAGTGGATGCATTGACGGCGCTGCTTCCAGCTGGATCTGAAGGTCGACCGCCCCCAAGCTTAGGTATGTAATAACCCGGTTCAGGAACAATAGTGTAAGTGGGATGCGAGGCGCTACCCGACTGCTGCACAGTTAATCCGCTACCTCCATGCCAGTTGATCGAACTAATGCAGGGCGCATCCTGTGCCTGAGCGTTGCCGGATACAAGAACGTGATTGATCACTCCAAGGCAGTCGTTCCCCCGATCCGATGCCTTCGATAGCGAGACTTGATCAAAGCTGACACTTGCCGCTTTGAAGACCGCAGTACTGACAGTGCTTGTAGCGGGATCATAGGAGATCGCGCCATTCTGCATAACGAAAAGAGCGTAAGGTCCCGGGTGATTGCAGCCCGAAGAATCACAACCAATACGGAAGATCGCTCCTCCGTTCATTGGCGCGCTGTCCACTCGTTGAAGAATTGAATAGGGTCCGCTATGGATTGTCCAGGTAATCGGATCCAGAGTCCCTCCACACCCGACATAAAGTTTGCAGGGATTTTCGTTTACCCAACTGGCTGGACGAAAGTTCGCCGAGATCCCGGCTCCGTGAAATCCCCACATCTCCGCGTGAGAATCACCCCCGCTGGGAAGGGTATGTTGGATTACTAAATTCGACCTGAAACGCATCTGGAAGCTTGGGTTGTGTGGATTTTCGATCACGTCTCCAGGCTCCCAGGCCACAGAATTCGGCTCCAGTGGAACTCCATTCGGAGTTCGGGGTGCCAGAATCTCAGCGCCCGGATAGAGATGAAATCCATAAGACGCGGCCGGAAGATCCATCGAAGCCGAAGCCGCCTTGGCATCTGGACCCGCCTGCTTCCAACTCAGCGAAACGTTTTGTCCGTTATCGTAGACCGGAGATGACACCGTCCCGTCAAAACTGCTATCGCTGGAATTCGCGATCACAATCGAGGGAGCACGATTGTAGATAAAGGGAGTATTCGATTTGGCGAAGCGCGCCGTCACGACCCCATCTTTCCGAACCAGATTGCTCAGAGGCACTGGATCTGCATAAAGCTTGATCCCGTTCTGAAGTGTGGTTCCGTTTACGTTCCACATGTAGGCAATATGACTCGTGTCCGTAGCGCCCACTACCTGGTAGCTCGTACGAAATCCATCTCTCTCCATGTTTCTATCCAGACTGAGATAGCTGCCGCACGGTCCTCCCTGCCAGAGCGACGACGGATTGTGGGGGTCCGTTGAAGCTGCCGGATTCGGGTTTTTGTGGATCAGAGTTACTTTTTGCGTAGTTCCTTTTAACTCTGAAACGGCGGTGACAGAGACCTGCTCCGGATACCATCCACCCGCCAGACATGCGATCCCCGGTTTGAACGTGCCGTGCGTAAGAGCAACATCCAATGTGACTGATTCAGGAACATTCGCTATCGAAATAATCGGAATCGGAGTCTGAATAATTCCGATGCCAGTCGAAGGAGATAGATGACCTGCCGCAAGCGTAACCGGCAAGATATGAACTGCCGTCTTGTCTACGATCGAATCCAGCCCCGAAACCGTTCCGTGCATGGTTCCCTTTGAGATATCGAGCAGAAATGCTCCATCTGTCGTCGCATCCTGGCCTGAGGTGAACGTAACCGGCAGAAGTGTCGATCCTGCAGTCGCACCTTGGCCTACGGTTCCATGAAAATAACTATCGGTCTCTCCGCCTTCGCGTGTATCGACCGTGAACCCCTCATCCGACTGCGCCGTGCTTCCACCGTCGGAGAAGGCGTATATGTAATCGCCGCAGGCAACGTCTCCTACCGCATGCTTATAGCACCACAGATTGTGAGCTTGAGCGATTCCACGGCTATTGAAGACCAGCTCTTCGTAACTGTTCTTCTGCACTCCCCATCCGCCGTTATTTCCCCAGCTGTAACTCGGCTGACTAAAAGTTGAAGACGTGTAATGAGCATCTTGCTCGTTGGGGAAAAACTGGTTATAGCTGGCGATCTCAATGTTCGAGGAGAGATGCTGCCGGAAGAAATTAAAATTGTTCCGAAAGACATCCACCTTTTGATTGCTGCGCAAAGTCGTACTCGCGCCACAATCAGTACGCATAGCGGTGCCGCCGCCATGAATCATAGGAACATCGGCATGAGTGTACGGTGCTGTAAAGGTATCCGCGGTCGCCGACGAAACCTTCAAGGTAACTCCATTCAGATACTCGGCGCGATTCAACTTGGAGATGCTGACCTCTTGCCCCTCTGCGAGATGATTGATCCCGCTGAACGTGACCACATTATTCTCGATCTTCATCGCGGTGATCATGGCAACACAGTTGAGCGAAACGACCTCGTCTGAGATCCCTTCACTCCGAATCGCAGCAAACTGCGCTGGTGCCTCCGTGGAAAGCGGAGGAACTCTCACTTCGTTCGTGGAAGCTTGAGGGGCTGTCTGACCGAAGAGAATACCAACAGCACACGAACTTAGGAGAACGACACTTGCAGCGATCTTTGGAAACATAGGCCCTCTCGGTTAAGAATAGGACAGTGCGAGGAACCTTCTCGTTGCTTTAACGAAAGCCTGCTAAACCGGCCGACTATAATCAGGGTGTGGCCCTCTCATCTCCACTCACCCGCCGCCCTCCCGGTCACACCCTGCTCATCGACGCCGACGACACTCTCTGGGAGAACAACGTCTACTTTGAGCGCGCGATCGCCTCGTTCATCTCCTATCTCGATCATCAGGCGCACACACCCGCCGAGGTGCGGGAGCATCTCAATCACTGCGAACATGCCACCATCGCCGCTCATGGATACGGCCTCCGCAGCTTTCGCCGCTCGCTCGTTGACTGCTTCGAGCAGCTTTCCAACTCACCCGTCACCGACGATCAGCGCCGAAGCATCGTCGGATTCGCCGATACCATCGCTCATCACGAGATCGAATTGCTCCCCCGCGTCTCCGAAACTCTCGGCGAGCTCGCAACTCGCCACCGCCTCATTCTCGTCACCAAAGGCGATCCCGTCGAACAGACCGGTAAACTCGAGCGATCTGGCCTCGCCTCTCACTTCAACGCGATTGAGGTACTTCCGGAGAAACACGATCAGGCCTACATGGCCCTCTCAGCCCATCACAGCTGTCACGCCGCCACAACCTGGATGATCGGCAACAGCCCGCGCTCCGATATCAACCCGGCCCTCAGCGCCGGATTGCACGCCATCTTCATTCCGCACAACTTCACCTGGATCCTTGAGCATGAAGAGGTCAAGCAGCCACCAGTCGGACAGCAACTCCTTGAGCTGACAGCCTTCGCCGAGCTTCTCGATCACTTCTGATCGGCCCCTGATTCCTCCGCCATGCCGCCGCATCTAATAGACAGAGCGATGCCGTCGACCATCTCCAATCTGACTAGCCAGAGAGAGCGCTTCCTCGCCTTTGTCGAGAGACGAGTTCGTGACCGCGCAACCGCTGAAGACATCCTTCAAGGCGCTTACACCCGAGCCATCTCACAGGCTGACAATCTGAAGACCGCGCAGGCAGCCAACGCCTGGTTCTTCCGCATTCTTCGCAATGCAGTGATCGATCACTACCGTCACGGCGCAGTCGAAGCGCGTTCCTTCGAACCCCTGACACCTGAGATAGAGCCTTCGTCTCCTGCTCCCGACCTGGCACCAGCAAACCTGTGCCGCTGCATCTCTGGAGCTCTCAATAAGATTCAGCCCACCTACAGCGAGGCGCTCCGCCAAGTCGATCTCGCCGAGGCTCCTCTCGACGCCTTCGCCCAGGAAGCCGGAATTACCTCTGGCAATGCTGCAGTACGCATACATCGAGCGCGAAAGGCTCTCCACAAGCAGCTTCTGCACCATTGCGGAGCCTGCGCCCGGGCAGGCTGCCTCGATTGCACTTGCCGGTCAGCTTCCCGCCCAAGATAAGAACCGCTCACTTCTCGTCAGCGCTCACTTCTCGTCAGCATAGATTTGTACTTCCACCGCCCCACCCTCGGCCACCTTGCCGCGATACATTCCCGGAGTATTGAAGCTCCACGCCAGCTGTCCATCGGGAGCGATCGCGATCACTCCGCCATCTCCATGAATCGCGCCCAACTCCCTCTGCACTACCTCGTCCGCGGCAGCCTGCAGCTTCATGCCCTTGTACTGCACCAGGGAGCAAATGGTGCGCGCCACAGTAAGCCGGATAAAGTACTCTCCCGTTCCCGTCGCAGACACCGCACACGATTGGTTCGAAGCATACGTTCCCGCTCCGATGATCGGTGAATCCCCTACCCTTCCCCAACGCTTCGCCTGCGTACCTCCCGTCGAGGTCCCCGCCGCAATATTCCCGTTTCGATCCAGCGCCACCACTCCAACCGTTCCGTACTTGTGAGCATCCGGCGGCTCAATCTCAGCCATCCCTCCTGCCGGAGCAGCAGGAGCGCCCTGTGGCCGTGGAGGAATCGGGGCTCCCTCTTTCTTCAGCTGTTTCACTAGGCTCTGCCATCGCCGTTCCGTGAAGAAATAACTGGGATCCACCTGCTCTAACCCCACGCTGGCTGCATACCGGTCCGCTCCATCTCCAATCAACATCACATGAGGAGACTTCTCCATCACCGCGCGCGCCAGCGAGATCGGGTGTCGCGTCCGCGTCACTCCGGCCACCGCTCCGGCCTTCATCGTCGCTCCCTCCATCACCGCCGAATCCAGTTCGTTCTTGCCATCCGCAGTGAACACCGCGCCCTTGCCCGCATTGAACAGCGGATTATCCTCCATCAGCTTTATCGCAGCCTCAATCGCATCTACGGAGCTGCCACCTTTGTTCAGCACGTCCGCCGCCGCCTGCAACGACTGCTTCAAAGCAGCCCTGTAGGCAGCGTCCGTCTCCTTGCTCATGGATCTACGCTCAATCACGCCCGCCCCACCATGCAGCACGACAGCCCATCTATGCGCATGAGTCGGCATCTGCGCCGCACTTGAAGCGGCGGATACACTTCCTGTCCCTACGGCCGCCGAACCTCCGCTGGCCGCCAAAGCCGCCACCACACCTATCCAAAGCCCTGCGCGCATACGACACCTTCCCGCCTATAAAAATGTTCTGAGAGAAAAGCTGTGGAATCACGAGTCTACCGTCTCACCCAACGGATCTACAGTGCCTTTTAGAGGCAACGCGCTCATTCCAATATCGATGGCAAAGATGCTATACTACGTTTCGGATTGCTTACCGCTTTTCTGGCACCTGCAGTGCAGAGCCAACGCGGAGGTGGCGAAATTGGCAGACGCACAAGCTTGAGGTGCTTGCGCCGCAAGG
>Ga0268266_10006749_pt1 | contig 10464 bp, 9 predicted proteins | sample KBSS13metaG_FD_190356 | JGI IMG/M metagenome (GOLD analysis project Ga0268266, IMG submission 190356) | Switchgrass rhizosphere microbial communities from Kellogg Biological Station, Michigan, USA - KBS S1-3 metaG (SPAdes) (version 2) | ecosystem: Host-associated > Plants > Roots > Rhizosphere >... | reverse complement strand
AATTGCCCACCCGCTGGTCAGGTCAACGGTATGAAACTCTTTGTGCTCTTTTTTGATAGGCATATTGTCTTCTCTAATCGTTATACGGGAGTGTTCGCACATCGTAGCTGTGCTTGATTGCTCTCCGCTTAACCGGATCTTCCAGCTCCAGTTCAAATCGCTCAGATGGGCCAATCGGTTGCAGCAGCGGCATCGTGCCACAGTACATTATGGTACCGGCAGGAAGTTCGATATCGCCTCCCTTCAAGCGGGAGATAAGGTCCTCAGGCGGCAGCATACGAGTTACGGTCCCCTCTTGATAGAGAAGCCGCTGACCCTCACGACGAATGTAGGATCGGAGAATAAGCTCGTCCCAATGGTCTTGTACATCGTCGAAAAACCACAACTCTTCGCTGATTGGTTTCGGGCACATTTGCTTCGAGACGGTTACCCCATAAGCCTCGACCTTACGGTCCGTGTGATCTGATCCCACACCTACCATCAATCCCTGGGGATGCGAGACGAGGACGAATTCAACTTCTCCGCTCGAATCCCCGCCAGTCACATCAATCTGTTGTGAGGTTGTCAGCAGATTTGCGCCACAACGATAGAAGCAAGGAATGGTTCGGGGTCTCGCGACTCCGATAGCCTCCAACTCTGCGATGTGATGCTCAACGCTTATGCTATCGCGTCCTGTCCAACCTGCAATGATTAGGTTATTAATCTCTACAGAGAGAGAGTCTTGCCCGACGAGAAATTTGAGCGACGTCATCCCCAGCCTCCGATCGAGAAATCGGTTAGAGTTCCATCTTGAACGTCATCTTCCCAGCGCGAGTGGGAGTAAGCTCCATAACGACCGCGGTAAAACAACAAGGGATCAACAACACTATGTAGGTGGAGCCTGACAACCTTTCCGAAGAAGACCCGATGATCTCCACCATCGATCTCAGTATGCGAGTCACATTCGAGCTGCGCGAGAGAATCGGCGAAGAGAGCGCATCCGTTCTCTCCTTCTACAAAGCGGAACTCCTTCCAGTCTGCCGAGGACGGTCGCGCGAACATATTCGATAATGGCTCCTGGCGATGAGAAAGAATGTTAATTGCGAAATATTTTGCTGCTTGGAAATGCGAGAGCACATTTGCCTTCTTTGCCAAAGCAAACAAGATTAGGGGTGGATTCAAAGAAACCGACGAGAACGAGTTGATGGTGACTGCCACATGTTGGCCGCTCGATGTTCGCATAGTAAGGACCGCAACTCCTGTTGCGAAGCATCCAAGCACATTGCGAAGACTACGTGGATCGATCGTCATTTTCTCCCCGCCACGTCGTATGTCTCCATAAACCTGTTCACCATGCCAGTTGAATTCTCCCAATCCGCTGTGCGGAAAGCATGACTCCGCGTGACCATATTCGCTCCTGCATAGAACATCTCGTACTGGAGATGGCGCGATCCGAACTCTGAGCCAACCGCATCCCAGGCGAGCTTGAACAGCTTCACGCGCCCCTTAGCATCAGTAGCAGGAGAACGCTGTGTCTTGTCGATGAGTCCGGCTGTTTCAGCATTGTCGAAATCATTTGCGGAAGAAGGCAGCATAATCATTCCGCCCCCGGACAACTCTCTTAGCTGCCCAACAAACTTGGGATAAAGTTGCTGCGTCAAGACCATGGACGAGTACAGCCTGCTTCCATTCGGGACAAAATAAGAACCATAGTGCGTCCCCATAACTTCCATCGCTTCAAGCATGCTCTGAACCATGGACGCTTCAGCAGCCATCTGTCCAAGTATCTCGCGCACCGCCGGAATCTCGATGATGCCATTCGTCTCTGCAATCTTGCGCGCCAACCCAAGCAGAAAACGCATTTTTACAGTAAGCCGAATCTGGCACTGATAGTTCTGGTACACGTGAGCAGGTGTGGAATGCCATTGTGTCTGTGCGAGCTTTATATCGTTGTGCACAAAGACACGGCTCCACGGAATCTTGACATCATCCAGATAGAGAACACCGTCATTCTCGTCGAATGCCGATGATAGGGGATTGTCAAAGACAGACACGGCAGAGGCTTCAAATGATTTGCGAGAAAGGAGTTTTACACCCTTAGCGCCCAAGGGCACCATCGCGGTAAAACTGTACTTTTCTTCTCCTGGTTTAAGTGGCTGTATCGTTGCGATCATCACCTCATTTGCCATAGGAACCGCAGTCGCCAGCATCTTCGCACCGCGTACCGTAATTCCTTCAGCATCCTCATCGACCACACCCGCGGCCAAAAATTCATCCGCCTGTTCACCCGCACCTTTACTCCGGTCTGCCTGCGGACTGATGATCGCATACGTCAGATAGAGATCTTTATCGCGAGCGAATTCGTAGTAATCAGCCAACGCTCGTTGACCTCTTTCGCCAAAGAGATGGCGGCCCATATACATGGCGGATATCGCAGACGCCACGTGATCGGGCGATCTTCCCAGAAAGCCACACGAGAGCTCCGCCCATGCCTCGAGCGCCTTGCGCCGCTCCACTAAATCTTCATAACAGGTCGGAAGCTGCCACATGCGGCTGACACGCTCGCCTGTCGTGGGCGACACAAACGTCATCCTACTTTGATTCTCTGGAGCAGCCTGAAAATCAAATATCTTCGCCGCCGAAGCTACGCTGTTCCGGTATGCAGGATGATGAGCATGATCGCAGACAAGCGAACCGTCCAGAAATATCTGGCGTCCATCCTGCAGGCTAACGAGATGTTCTGCTGCACCTTTTGGCATTCGGCTTATCCTTACGACTTGGCTGAAGCATAGAGCGTCCGAAAGAATATAGTCAAGTAACTTAATTAAGTTTATGATGCATATCCAAGGAAGGATGCCATGCCCTCCATAGCACCCGATAAAGCTCGTCGCGGTTCTGGCAATAGAAAACCTACGGTTGGCGGCGGGAAAAGCACGAAAGAACCCCGCACGCGCCGGATGACTCTCTCGGCATCCTCAGCCGCGCTGCTTGATCCGCAAGGCACGACGGATCATCGGTTCCGTCAATTCCTTTATGACTTTTCGACCCTCGGCGTTTCGCTGGAGATCGTACGATCCTATCTCGCTTCTTTGTTGGGACTGACTTCGCCGCAATACAACATCGTCATGGTTCTCGCGAATGGGGATGGCAAGCAGCTTAGCGTGAGCGAGGTGGCGCGAAGGCTTCATGTGAGCACAGCATTTATCACCGCGGAGGGGATCAACCTTGAATCGGCTGGTCTCATTGAAAAACATCGAAATCCAAACGATGGTCGCGGAGTTCTACTTCATCTCACCCAGCTTGGGTGGAAACAAGTAACCCAGATAGCGCCGGAGCGTCAAAAGATCAACGACCATCTGTTTGGCAGTCTCTCTGCACGAGACTTCCAGACTCTCTCCGAAACACTATCTTCCCTACTCGATGACTTCAATTACACGGTCAGATTGATAAAAAGTGCTGCGCCTTCCCGGATCAATCTGCGGTCCAAAGATGGCGACGCTCTAAAGGAGAAACGATGAAGTTGCGTCTCATACCGCTATTCACTCTCTTTGCTGTTTCCATCCTGGGAGCGCCGGCACAACAACAGGCTTCTACGCCGCCTGTCAGTTCCCCGGATTACGACCTGCTTTTAAAAGGCGGTCACGTAATCGACGCAAAGAACGGCATCGATGACGTTTACGACGTGGCCATCAAGGATGGCAAGATCGCAAAGGTGGATAAGAACATACCGTCCAACTATGCCGTGAAGACCGTCGTATTGAAAGATATGTATGTCGCGCCGGGTTTGATTGATATCCACGTCCACGTATACGCAGGTACGGGCGAGCGGAACTCCTACGCAGGCGACAACTCCATCTATCCTGACGGCTTTACCTTACGAGTCGGCGTGACAACGGTTGTTGATGCCGGATGCTCCGGTTGGCGCAACTTTGAAGACTTCAAGGACCGTGTTATCGACCGATCACAAACCCGCGTTCTTGCCATGCTCAACATCGTTGGCCATGGCATGCGCGGCGGAAAATTCGAGAACGACACGACCGACATGCAGGCCGAACCAACTGCGGCAATGGCAAAGAAGTATCCAAACATCATCGTAGGAATCAAGACTGCCCACTACATGGGGCCAGAGTGGATCCCCGTAGAACAGGCGGTGAAGGCCGGGACTATCGCGAATATTCCGGTCATGGTCGACTTCGGTGGCAGACGAACGGAACGCCCCATGTATCAGCTGCTGGAAGAGAAGCTCCGCCCAGGCGACATCTACACCCATGCGTTCTCAGGCGAGCGAGGAGAACAAGATTTCAAAACCGGTGGGCCAGGCCGCGGTATGCGGGAAGGCAGGGCGCGTGGCATTTACTTTGATGTAGGGCATGGCCAGGCCAGCTTCGCCTGGTTCACAGCCATTCCGCTCTACAAAGCCGGCTTCGCGCCGGATTCCATCTCCACCGATATTCACATTGAAAGCATGAATGCCGGCATGAAAGACCTGCTCAATGTGGGAGATAAGTATCTCGCCATGGGGATGCCACTGGCCGAGGTTATTCGCGACATGACATGGAATCCCGCAAAAGAGATCAAGCAGACTCAACTCGGTAATCTCTCTCAAGGCTCCATCGCCGATGTAACCGTACTAAGCATTCAGCACGGCGAATTTGGATTCGATGATGCTTATAGCACCTATCTTAAGGGCGATAAGAAGATGCAGGCGGAGCTCACCATCAAGGATGGAAAGATCGTCTACGACCTCAACGCTATCTCTGGCGAACCATGGGACCAGCAACCATCTGAAGCAATACGGCAAGCGAAGCGTTGGACAAAGCTGCGAGTACAGGGGTTCGGTCCATCTCATTGGCGTCCTCTTCCAGGTCAGCCTACGATTCAGGACTGGCGTCCGTATCCCTACATTCCATCGGAAAGCAGCAACCAGGATGGCAGGACAATGACGAATCACTAGTGGCCGGCTCGACAGTAAACTCGCGAGTCTATGCCTCCCGGACGGGTAAAGGGCTAATGAACCAAGGCCAGTTTGGAACAACTGTAGTTCGTAGCCCAAAGGTGATGCTCGTCCAAAAAAAAGAGCATCTTCAGATACCGGCAGGGGCGCGCCATGAGAGGCAAGGCCGCCCCGCTCGGCAGATTCGAGAGGATTATTTTCCTGGTGGTGGTGGAAAGTTCTTAAATATCTTCTGCAGGGCTTTGTCGAGTTTTTTCTTATTTTTGTCGGGATTGTCCGCAAGTGTGTCTGAAGAAGTTGCCACCCATAATAGTTTTTTGGTCTTCGGGTCGCCGATATGGATGATCAACTGGCCTACGCGGATCCGATCGACTGTAGTCGTAGCCATCCCCCCGCCCCAGCGCCAACCCCCTCCCATATTCATCGTGTTCAATTGTGCCTCTTGACCTATGGCTCCGTGGTACAGAACATACAGATCCGGATTCGCTCCGTCGGAAACCTTTTGAAACCCCTTCGCTTGCAGTTGCTGGTCAACACCCTCAATGATGCGCTGGTCCCACAGTTGATTCTGAAGCGGAGTCCCTTTATCCCAAGCGTAAGTCTTAAAGCCCTGGAAGTTAGTCTTGTGATCGTAATCAATCGTCACCTTTTGCGAGTAAGCTCGGGAAACGAGCAAGATCATGAACAAGCCGATGATGATGCGATATTGTTTCACTGTCATCCTCTCTCCTTAGATCGTCATTGCCTTTGCAAATGGCCCAGCTACGGTTTACTGCCGAGGGACTTCGCCGTTTAGCGGCGATGGAAATATCTCCTTCCAGTCCGATTTCATATCAATGACGACCCAATGCTTTTGCTGGGCTTCGTCGAGTGCCTTATTCAAAGTTCCTATCTTCGAGTCCCGGTCATAGCTGTACTCGCGTTGCGCATCTGTGTGATGGACCAGAACCGCAAGACGCGCTCCCGATCCCGCTGTTGTGTACTCCAGCATCTGCTGGTCTCCATCCGAGTTCCCAAAGGCCGCGATGGGTCTCTTGCCAATAAACCTTCCGATATTCACAGGCTTGCCGGGTCCATCGTCGATGGAATCCAGCTGGCCGAGACGCATCAGTGCCCCGTCCTTTAACTCCGTCTTGAACTGTGTGCCAATTACTTGCTCTCGGGGAATTCCATAGGCCTTCTCGGTCCACGGACGCATAAACTCCTGCTCTCCTCCTGAGACGATGTAAGTCTTGAACCCGTTCTGGCGTAGATAGGCCAACACCTCTACCATCGGCTGATAGATGCATTGAGTAAAAGGTTTTTTGAAACGAGGGTGTTTTGCGTGCTGGATCCAATCCGATACGATTTTGTCGAAATCCTCAGTTGTCATACCTGTGTGCGTCACTATCAACAGCTGTGCCACTTCCTTTTGTCCACCGGCCGCCAACGCTTTCATGTCGTGGTTCAAAACTGCAGCATACGGCTGCTTCTTCTTCCAATCAGGATGCTGCGCTGCCAGCTGTTCGACACGATCGTTTGTGAAAGATGCTTCCGTATAGACAGGTTGCTCCACCCATAAAGTTCCGTCATTGTCGAAGGTCGCGATTCGGTCTTCCACCGGTACGAAATCCGAACTGCCTTCTTTCGTTACACGCTCCACAAAATCCGTAATTGCGCGCTTCGTCTGGCCATCGTTCCAGGAAGGCAATGGATCGGAATGCACCTCAGAGAGAGTCTTGGTAGCAGGTGGGCGCTGACATCCTGACAGCAGCAAACCGACTCCGATAAATGAAACCACTAGGTTGATCGACCGCACTCGCATGCTTCAACTCCTCAGTTGAAGATCTACTGGCCCCGAAGCGCTCCCATGATCTATCTTCGCTACATTTTTTCTGCCGGCATCCATCACGCAGCGAAAGCCAAGATGGTTGGTGCCCGTATCCACATCTCCCTTGCCGCGTGTGCCCACCATATAACGCGAGCAGTATTGATCGGTGCACAGGAAGGATCCTCCGCGATGCACCTTCTTCTTATGTCCCGGTTCCGAAGGATCGTACGCCGACTCGGGCCCTTGAGGATTTCTTGCCACACCCTCTGCACTCAGACGTTTGTAGTAGTCCGGGCGATACCAATCGCTCGTCCACTGCCAGACATTCCCTGCCATGTCGAACAGACCGTAACCATTCGCTGGAAAATGTGCTACCGGTGCAATTCCTGCATAGCCATCTGCCGCGGTATCCTTTGTCGGAAATGTCCCTTCGTGGGTATTTGCCATCCACTTATCATGCGGACGAAATTCATCACCCCATACATACGGTTTACCGGAAAGCCCGCCACGCGCAGCGAACTCCCACTCGGCCTCCGTCGGCAAACGCTTTCCCGCCCACTTCGCATACGCCTGCGCATCTTCATAGGCGATCTGAACGACGGGATAATTCCCTTTACCGACAATGCTGCTCTTCGGCCCGATAGGATGTTTCCAGTTCGCCCCTGGCACATAGCTCCACCATTGGAAATAGTTATCCAGCGAGACTGGATGATCCGGTGGCGAGAAGACAACCGATCCGGCAACAAGGTTCTCCGGCGGTGCTCCAGGATAATCTTCTGCGCGCGGCTTCCGCTCCGCTACCGTCACATATCCGGTTGCCTTTATGAACCTTTCGAATTCGGCATTGGTGACATCGGTCTTGTCCATATAGAAGCTATCTACATAAACGCGGTGCACCGGCCGCGAATCGAATGTCGCCTTCATGCCGACATCGTCCATTCCAGGAGGATCCTGTGCTCCCATCGAAAACTCCCCTCCCGGGATCCACGCCATACCTGGTGGCGGTTTCTCCGAAGCCGGGGTTGCATTCGGAACCGTCGGTTCAAACATCACTTTGTGCAGAGTTCCTTTGGAACCCATTGGTTCTCGTGCTTCAGCGGCGTTTTGCTTTGCGGTTGGCTCGCTTGCCTCTGGAGTTTCTTCGACCGCAGGGTGGATGTTTGCCCTTCCGGGCCGCTTTGCGACCACAACTCCCGCAATGATCGCAGCCGTCAATACGAGTGCCACAACCAGGAACGTCTTCGCTCGCATTACGTCGGATTTGGCTTTAGCCTTTGACTTCTTCATGATTTACTCGCGTGGAGTGAGAGGCTTTCATCGTCGGAACCCACCTCCGCCACGATGAAAGTTCTGGAACCGACCCGACTGGAACTGTCCGCGCTGACGCGCAGCAGCTGAACGATCAAGTCCCTGCATAGTATTTGGATTCGCCTGCAGGCCAGATCGAGACGCTCCCAGATTCTGGCTGCCGGGGTTTTGTCGAGCAGACTGAACATTTTGCTGCGCATTTGGATGGTTTGCTTGGAAGGTCTGCGCGTTCTGCTGAGCATTCGGATGATTCGTCTGAATATTCTGCTGCGCCTGTTGCTTCGCTGCAGTCGTGTCCACTGTGTTCCAGCCACCATTGTCGTACTTGCTCCATCCTCCATTTGAATCTTTACGATAAACATTTCCGTCATTGCCCGCATAAACGGAGTTATTCGCTCCGTGAATAACTGAGCCATTCTGGCCGGAGTAAGCCGTTCCATGCTGCCCTGTCGATGTTCTGTAGCCAGCGGCAGTACCGTTTGCTGTAGTCACATGTCCGGTCTGAACCCAGTTACCGTTCCTCGTTGCAACCGAGCTTCCCCACTGTCCATAGGCATTATGAGCCTGCGAAGTCGCGCCATAGCCTCCGGTCCATGGATTGTAGGCCTGCGCTACTGTGCGGCCTCCGTATACTCCCTGCGCGCTCGCTGAGCGGCCGTACCTTCCAGTCGACGGGTTGTACCACGCCGAAGATCCCACCGCTCCGTATGGACCGTATGCTACTCGCCCCGCAGCGTATCCTCCGTTCCACGGGTTGTACACCACGCCTGCTCCATAAGTTGCAGGCCACGGGCGGTAGATTGGGTACATAGCACCGGGGCCCCAATAAACATAAGGTGGATAGTAGTAGCCGGAACCATACGCAATCGCCGCGCCTACGGCAGCCCCGATAATAAACATCCCAAAATAGCCTGCCGTCGTGCTGCTCTCGACCGTTGTCGAAGTAGGATTCGTCTGCGTGACATACGTCACGTTATAGACAGGTGAGCTTGGAGGAATGGTATAGATCTCCGGTGGCACCGAACTAGCCGTCTTCCAGGGCCCATTCGGTGTCGTCGACATGAACCATACTCCCTGGAAACACAGATAGTAGATGTCGCCGTCTTTGATCACCTTGTCCTGCGTGTTCGTCGCGTACTGCAGCTTTGTCTTTTCAATTGGCTTGAACTGAGGCGGCCCATCGTACGCCACCTTGGCCTTCGCTTCGGCTTCGGTACGGTTTACCGTAACCGTCGTGGGAATCTGTGCCAGCATCACCGCGTCCGATGCCTGGATCGTGCCGGGAACCGATGCCAGTACTCTTCCCTTTGGCGAATCCTCCGGAATCTTCATGAAATCCGCTGGCAGCTTGTCGCTCGCATACTCCCACGGGCCATTGAACGATACCGCGCGAAACCATCTTCCCGACAGCAGGATGTAGTACTGTTTCGCCACATCATCCAGAAAGATGTCGTTATCCGTATTCGCCACATACAGCAGGCGAGTGGATGGAATACGCGTATAAACAGGAGTCCCGCGAAGAAGCAACAGCTCGGCAGGCGTACTGCTGTAAAACACCTGTGGAGCAGTTCCAGCTCCTCCTGGTGGCGGCACAAATCTCTTCACCGCATCGAAGTTCTCTCCGGCGGGCAGCTTCGACATGTCTTTAGGTATCGTCTTCGTCTGAATCCACCGGCCTTTAAGATCGGTGGCGGTCAACCACATGTTGTTGTTCAGCAGATAATAGGTCTTCTTATTTTTCTCGAAGAACAAATCCCAGTTGGTATTCACGATGAATTGGAGATCCGTCTTTTCGATCGGGCTTAGTACCGGCTGCCCTTGCACAAGCAACAGAATCGCCGGAGATGTGCTGTAAAAGATCTGCGGAGGATCGTTCCTAAGAGGAGGTGACTGAATCGGTCTCTTAGCCTGATCAACATCCGCCATCAGCCGATCCAGCGAGATGGGCTCCGGATTTGTAGGTGCGGTTGCGCGAAATAGCTGCTCCAGCTGTGGCTCGCTCTTCGGATCGACTGAAGAAAAACGTATGCTGGTGAACTTCAAATCATGTAGATACACAGTGCGTGTTTCTTTATCTACATTGGTACCGGCCTCCATCGATACCACGCCAACAGCTTGTTTTCCCTGTGGCGGTGTCAACGAAAAGGCCATCCGAGCTTTGATGAGTTGATATTTGTCCCAGCTATCTACCTGTGGCTGGTAGTACACCAGCTTCGCGCCGTCTTTTATGCTCTGTCGTGGCCAGCCCGGGTCGCCCGCCTGCGCTTGGGGAGACACCGGGGGAACCGGAGCCACAACGCCTGCCTGTGCTTCCAGAGCACTTGTCGAGAACACTAGGCAAACAACGGATAATGATGCAACCATCCTGCGCAGCCAGCCCAACATCGCAACCTCCAACCATGTCCCGAGTCCA
>Ga0268266_10006748_pt1 | contig 10468 bp, 8 predicted proteins | sample KBSS13metaG_FD_190356 | JGI IMG/M metagenome (GOLD analysis project Ga0268266, IMG submission 190356) | Switchgrass rhizosphere microbial communities from Kellogg Biological Station, Michigan, USA - KBS S1-3 metaG (SPAdes) (version 2) | ecosystem: Host-associated > Plants > Roots > Rhizosphere >... | reverse complement strand
GAAACGAGGTCGCGCAGGTCAGGCCGTCCTTCGTCGGCGATACGGATCTCGATGTCGAATGCCATCGATTGCAGGAACGCCTCCCAATATTCGCGGATCCCGGCAGGGCCATGGACCGCGACCGGCGTAGCCAGCCCGGCGGTCCAGGCGGTGTGCAGCAGCGGTCCTAGTTCCAGCACATGGTCGGAATGGAGGTGCGTGATGAAGACCCGGTCGAGCGCCTTGAGGCTCAGCCCGGCATCGACGATCCCGCGCGTCACGCCGAGACCGCAATCGACAACGATCACGCGGCCGCCAAGTTCGAGCAACTGGGATGTCGGCCATGGCCCGCCGGGCCTGATCGCTGGGCCGCCCTTCGTGCCGAGCAGCACCAGCCGATCGTTCAAGACCAGTCGCCCTCCGGCGTACCGTTGAAGCGCTTCTTCAGGCCAGTCCAGCAATCGGCATAGTCGGGCTGCAGCGTGTCGGTCTCGGCCGAAAAGCGGGTGAGGTGCTGCGGAAAGCGAGTCTCGAACATGAAGGCCATCGTGTCATCGAGCTTGACCGGCTTCAACTCCACGCTGGTCGCTTTGTCGTAGCCCGGCGCATCCGGCCCGTGCGGCAGCATCATATTGTGCAGGCTGATGCCGCCCGGAACGAAGCCTTCCTCCTTGGCGTCGTAGCGGCCGCGGATCAGGCCCATGAATTCGCTCATGATGTTGCGGTGGTACCAGGGCGGCCGGAACGTGTGCTCGGCCACCAGCCAGCGCGGCGGGAAGATGACGAAATCGATGTTGGCGGTGCCGGCTTCTCCGGATGGCGCGGTCAGCACCGTGAAGATCGACGGATCGGGATGATCGAACAGGATCGCACCGACCGGCGAGAAGGTCGCGAGATCATATTTGTAGGGCGAATAATTGCCGTGCCAGGCGACGACGTCGAGCGGCGAATGGCCTAGCTCTGTCTGGTAGAAGCGGCCGCACCATTTGGCGATCAGCCGGCATGGCCGTTCGCTGTCCTCAAAGCGGGCGACCGGCGTCTTGAAGTCGCGCGGATTGGCCAGGCAGTTGGCGCCGATCGGCCCGCGATCGGGCAGCGTGAACTTGGCGCCGTAATTCTCGCAGACATAGCCGCGCGCCGTCGCACCCGTGAGCTCGACCTTGAAGACCATACCGCGCGGCACCACGCAGATCTCGCCGGGCTCGAGCGCCATCGCGCCCATCTCGGTGACGACAACGATGCCGCCCTGCTGCGGGACGATCATCAGCTCGCCGTCGGCATCGAAGAAGTGATCGTCGGTCATCGAGCGGTTCGCGACATAGACATGCGCCGCCATGCCGACCTGGCCGAACGCGTCGCCGGCCGTGGTCATGGTGCGCATGCCTTGCAGGAAGTCGGTCGGCTCGGCCGGGACCGGCGTCGGGTTCCAGCGCAACTGGCCGAGCGACAATTCGTGATCGCTGACATTCGGCGCGCTCTTCCACAAGGGATAGTCGGCGTCGTGGAAGCGCACGCCATGCCTGACGCTCGGCCTGATCCGGTAGAGCCAGGAGCGCTCATTGGTGCCGCGCGGCGCGGTGAAAGGCGAGCCGGAAAGCTGCTCGGCGTAGAGCCCGTAGGCGCAGCGCTGCGGCGAATTCTGGCCCTGCGGCAGCGCGCCGGGAAGGCTTTCGGTCTCAAAATCATTGCCGAAGCCGGGCATGTAGGACAGTGGCATGGCGTCCTCCTCGATCGATTATTTAGTTGCAGGTGTAACCATTGAGAATGTAACTATCAACCCTTCGAGGCTCGCCGTCGCTTCGCTCGGCTCGCACCTCAGAATGAGGATGGAGGCGCTATCCTCCCTCATCCTGAGGTGCGAGCGAAGCGAGCCTCGAAGGACGCACCTCAGGATGAGGCAAGGCAGATTGTGATGAAAGCAGAAATCCTCGAACTGGAAAGCTTCCTGCCGTACCGGCTCAACCGGCTCGCCGAGGCGGTCAGCCGCGAATTCTCGAAAATCTACCGCGATCGTTTTGGGCTGACACGCCCGGAATGGCGGACGCTGGCCACGCTCGCCGAATTCGGCACGATCACGGCCACCGCGATCGGCGAGCATTCGTCGATGCACAAGACCAAGGTGTCGCGCGCCGTGGCCGAGCTCGAAGGCCGCAAATGGCTGACACGGACTGCGGACGCTGCCGACCGCCGGATCGAACATCTCGCGCTGACCAAGGCGGGCCGAGGCGCCTATGCCGAGCTGGTTCCACTGGCCAAGGCGTTCGAAGCGAAGCTGTTAGCCAAGTTGAGCGACGCTGATCGCCAAGCGCTCTCGCGTGGCCTGTCAGCGATGGAAGGAGTGTCGATAGAAGCGCAAAACTCCCAGATCCAAGATCATAAGCGTTCGCGCCGAGCGGTGGAGCAGATACTTGAATTGAAGCGTACCGGGCGAAAGACCGGCATCACGATCGAAGACATCCTTTCGGCCCGTGACGACGGCCGTAAATAGTCTCGGCCGCCGCCTACCAGTCCATCACCACCTTGCCGGAATTGCCGCTCTTCATCGCCTCGAAGCCGGAGATGTAGTCGTCGATGCCGATGCGGTGGGTGATCAGGCCGGAGACGTCGAGCGGGCCCTGCACCAGCGCGATCATCTTGTACCAGGTCTCGAACATCTCGCGGCCGTAGATGCCCTTCAAAGTGAGCATCTTGAAGATCACCTTGTTCCAGTCGATCTCGAAGCCGGTCGGCGCGATGCCGAGGATGGCAATCTTGCCGCCATTGTTCATGGTGTCGATCATGTCGCGGAAGGCGGCGGCCGAGCCGGACATTTCGAGGCCGACGTCAAAACCTTCCTTCATGCCCTCGTCGCGCATCACCTCGCGCAGCTTCTCCTTCGTCACGTCGACGACGTGATGGATGCCGAGCTTCTTTGCGAGCGCCAGGCGCACCGGATTGATGTCGGTGATGACGACCTTGCGCGCGCCGACGCATTGCGCGACCAGCGCGCCCATGATGCCGATCGGCCCTGCGCCGGTGACCAGCACGTCCTCGCCGACTAGGTCAAACGACAGCGCGGTGTGCACGGCATTGCCCAGCGGATCGAAGATCGCGGCGATCTCGTCCGGCACGTCATCGGGAATCGGCACGACATTGTGCTGGGGGATAGATAGATATTCGCCGAAGGCGCCGGGCCGGTTGACGCCGACGCCCTTCGTATTGCGGCACAAATGGCCGCGGCCGGCGCGGCAGTTGCGGCAGTGACCGCAGACGATGTGGCCTTCGCCCGAGACGCGCTGGCCGACCTTGTACTCCGTCACCGCCGCGCCAAAATCCGCGACGGTGCCGACAAACTCGTGGCCGGTCACCATCGGTACGGGCACGGTCTTCTGCGCCCACTGGTCCCAATTGTAGATGTGGACGTCGGTCCCGCAGATCGCCGTCTTCTTGATCTTGATCAGCACGTCGTTCGGGCCAATCTCGGGAACCGGAACTTGCTCCATCCAGATGCCGGGCTCGGCCCTGGCCTTCACGAGTGCGCGCATCATGTTGGACATTTATGCCACCACCCCCAGCTCACGGCCTACCGCTACAAATGCATCGACCGCGCGGTCGATGTCGGCGGTGGAGTGCGCGGCCGACATCTGCGTGCGGATGCGGGCCTGGCCCTTCGGCACCACCGGAAACGAGAAGCCGATCACGTAGATGCCGCGCTCCAGCATCTTCGCCGCCATCTGCTGTGCCAGCGCGGCATCGCCGAGCATGACGGGGATGATTGGGTGGCCGGCGCCGGCCAGCTTGAAACCGGCCTTGCTCATGTTGCTGCGAAAGCGCGTCGCGTTGTCATTGAGCCGCTGGCGGAGTGCTGCGCCATTCTCGATGAGCTCGAACACTTTCAGCGACGCACCAGCAATCGACGGCGCCAGCGTGTTGGAGAACAGATAGGGCCGCGAGCGCTGCCGCAGCCAGTCGACCACCGTCGCCTTGCCTGAGGTGTAGCCACCCGAGGCGCCGCCCAACGCTTTGCCGAGCGTGCCGGTGATGATGTCCACCCTGCCCTCGACGCCGCAATGCTCGGCCGAGCCGCGGCCGTTCTTGCCGACGAAGCCGACGGCGTGGCTGTCGTCGACCATCACCATGGCGTCGTATTTTTCGGCGAGGTCGCACACACCTTTAAGGTTGGCGATGATGCCGTCCATCGAAAAGACGCCGTCGGTGGCAATCAGCCGGAAGCGTGCATCGGATGCTTCCTTCAATCGCGCCTCGAGATCGGCCATGTCGTTGTTGGCGTAACGAAACCGCCGTGCCTTGGAGAGCCGGACGCCATCGATGATCGAGGCATGGTTCAGCGCGTCCGAAATGACCGCGTCTTCCTCGCCGAGCAGCGTCTCGAAGAGGCCGCCATTGGCATCGAAGCAGGAGCCGTAGAGGATGGTGTCCTCCATGCCGAGGAACGCCGAGATTGTCGCTTCGAGCTGCTTGTGCTCTTCCTGCGTGCCGCAGATGAAGCGCACCGAGGCCATGCCATAGCCGTAACGGTCGAGCGCGTTCTTCGCCGCGTCGCGCAATTCGGCATTGTCGGCGAGGCCGAGATAGTTGTTGGCGCAAAAATTCAGCACTTTCTTGCCGCCGACCGCGATTTCGGACGACTGCGTCGAGCTGATCACGCGCTCGGATTTATAGAGCCCGGCCGACTTCAGCCCGTCGAGCTCGCTGGAAAGATGGGAGAGGAAGGCGTTGGTCATCGGCAATGCTCGATTGAAAACAAGGGTAACTGTCGCGCCGGCCGCGCCGAAAATCTATCGGAAAAGCGACGGGGTAATCCCTCTTCTCCCCGTTCACGGGGAGAAGAGAAATGCGATCAGAAAAACGCCTGCAATCCGGTCTGGGCGCGGCCGAGGATCAGTGCGTGCACGTCGTGCGTGCCCTCATAGGTGTTGACCGTCTCCAAATTCTGCGCGTGGCGCATGACGTGGTAGCCGATCTGGATGCCGTTGCCGCCATGCATGTCGCGGGCCTGGCGCGCGATGTCGAGCGCTTTGCCGCAATTGTTGCGCTTGACCAGCGAGATCATTTCCGGGGCCATCTTGCCGGCGTCCATCAGACGGCCGACGCGCAGCGAGCCCTGCAAGCCGAGCGCGATCTCGGTCTGCATGTCGGCGAGCTTCTTCTGGTAGAGTTGCGTGGCGGCGAGCGGCCTGCCGAACTGCTTGCGGTCGAGCCCGTATTGCCGGGCGCGCTGCCAGCAATCTTCCGCCGCGCCCATGGCGCCCCAGGAGATGCCGTAGCGGGCGCGGTTGAGGCAGCCAAACGGCCCCTTGAGGCCGGACACGTTGGGCAGCAGCGCATCCTCGCCGACCTCTACATTGTCCAGCACGATCTCACCGGTGATCGAGGCACGCAGGCTGAGCTTGCCACCGATCTTCGGGGCCGACAGCCCCTTCATGCCCTTCTCCAGCACGAATCCGCGGATCTGGTTGTCGTGCGCTTCCGACTTCGCCCAGACGACGAAGACATCGGCGATCGGTGCGTTGGAGATCCACATCTTGGCGCCGTTGAGCCGGTAGCCCGACGCCGTCTTTTCGGCGCGCGTCTTCATGCCGCCGGGGTCCGATCCGGCATCGGGCTCGGTCAGCCCGAAACAGCCGATCCATTCGCCGGAGGCGAGCCTCGGCAGGAACTTCTTGCGCTGCTCCTCCGAGCCGTAGGCATGGATCGGATACATGACCAGCGACGACTGCACCGACATCATCGAGCGATAGCCGGAATCGACGCGCTCGACCTCGCGGGCGACCAGCCCGTAGGTCACGTAACCGGCGCCGAGCCCGCCATATTCTTCCGGGATGGTAATGCCGAGCAGGCCGGCCTCGCCCATCTCGCGGAAGATTCCTGGATCGGTCTTTTCCTTGAGATAGGCCTCCTCGATGCGGGGGGCGAGCTTGTCGGCCGCGAAGGCCGCCGCCGCGTCGCGGATCATGCGCTCGTCCTCGGTCAGCTGATCCTCGATCAGGAACGGGTCGCTCCACACGAAGGAGGCTGCCGCTGTGGGCTTCGTTTCGATATTCATGGCGAAAATCCAGAGTTGTCGGTCGGTAGGCCCATGCGTCCAGCGCTCTCTAGCGCGCCCTGCATAACCAGTCAAAAAGCCGTTTCCTAACGCACTATACCCTAGTTCCCGCAAATGCGCGCGCATCCGGAAGCGAGACGCTAACCATTTCTCGCCAAATCCGCGGCTTCGCAGCCGCCCCGCCGCAATGGTTGTGCAGAAATTAACGCTTGCCGCCCCAAGGTTTCAGTCAAAAGAAGCATTGATAATAACGGGCTTGGGAAAATCGATGTCGCAGCAACCGCCGATCGTCGGCGCCGACCGGCTGATCTTCATCATCAAGAGCGCTTACTGGGTGGCGCTGCTCATCATCGCCGCCATGGTGATGGCGTCCTACATGCTGCTGCAGCAGATGATGGGCGAGCAGCAGCAGGACCAGTCGCTGCTTTCCCTTGTCAGCACGCAAAAGGCGCTGTCGCAGCGCGTCGTATTCCTGGCCAACGCCGCCGATGACGCCAAGGACAGCGACAGGCCGCAACTGATCGCCTCGCTGAAGAAGGCGACGGCCGAATTCGAGGCCAATTACGATCAACTTCTCGACAGCACCGGCGCCGATCCCGCTTCGCCGCTGCGCACCGATACGACCTCGATCGAGAACGTGCTGTTCGCCAAGCCCTTCCACCTCGACTATTTTTCGACCGGCCTTGCCGCCAATGGCTGGCGCTTCATCGCCGCCGTCGACACCGGGCTCGGCGCTCCCAAGGCCGGCAAAGGTTATCTCGCCGGCAAGGAACGGGCGCAACTCGACGAAACGGTCGCCAACGCCACGCTTGCCGGCTACACCGAACTCGGCCAGCGCATGGACGCAATGGCCAGGGAACGCTTGCAAAGGACGCTCAACGTCCATCAGACGTTGTTCTTCGCGACCATCGCCATCATCATCCTGGTCGCGCTGTTCATCTTCCGGCCAATGGCTGGAATGATCATGCGCCGCACGCACGATCTGGTCGACGCGCGCAATTCCATGGCCTTCATCGCCGTGCATGACGGGCTGACCGGCCTGCACAACCGCACCTTCCTGACGGACCATTTCGACACGCTGATCAAGGGTGCGCACCGGCGCGGCGAGCGACTCGCGGTGCTGCAGCTCGACCTCGATCGCTTCAAGCAGATCAACGATACGCTCGGCCACGCCGCCGGTGACTACGTGCTCGTCGTGACCGCCCAGCGGATGCGCGATTCCTGCCGCGCCTCGGATCTTTGCGTCCGGCTCGGCGGCGACGAGTTCGTCATGATCCTGTCAGGCGCCGGCAGTGGCGAGGACATCAACGCCGTCGCCAAGCGCATCCTTGCGCGCATCAACGAGCCGATCAACTTCCATGGCGCCACCATCCTGCCGGGCGCCAGCGCCGGCATCGCCGTCTATCCGATCGACGCCGACAATGCCAAGGACCTGGTCGTGCACGCCGATCTGGCACTCTATTCGGCCAAGAAGCTCGGCGGCGGCGCTTTCTCTTTCTTCTCCGACGAACTCCGGCAAGAGCTCGAGCACCGCAAGCAGCTCGAGCGCGACCTCAAGATTGCCATCGCGGAACGGGCCTTCGCCGTCTACTACCAGCCGCAGGTTTCGCTCAGCAATGGCGGCATCACCGGCGTCGAAGCGCTGGTGCGCTGGAACCATGCGCAGCGCGGCATGATCTCGCCCGGCGAATTCATTCCGGTCGCCGAAAAATCCGGGCTGATGGCGCAGATCGGCCGCATCATCGTCGAGAAGGCGATCGCCGAGGCCGCCGAGTGGCACCAGGCCGGCATCTTCTTCGGCCGCCTGGCGATCAACGTATCGGGCACCGAATTGCGCGAGCCGGATTTCGACAGCTTTCTGTTCGCGACGCTCGAGGCCAGCGGCCTGCCACCGGAAAAGCTGTCGCTCGAAATCGTCGAATCCGTCATCCTCGACGACGAGAAGACCGGGATCGCGGCCAAGCTGCGCCATATCCGCGCCGCCGGCGTGCATCTGGAGCTCGACGATTTCGGCACCGGCTATGCCTCGCTCAGCCATGTCAATCCGCATGAGATCGACCGGCTGAAGATCGACCGGCGCTTCGTCCAGAACATCAACCTAAACGGCGACAACTCGAAGATCGTCAAGGCGATCACCGAGCTGGCGCGCGGGCTCGGCATCTCGATCATCGCCGAGGGCGCCGAAACCGAAGCCGAGCTCAACTCGCTGCTGTCGATCGGCTGCGATCAGGTGCAGGGCTATTCCATCGCCTTCCCGATGCCGGATGGCCAGGCCCGCGAATGGCTGGCCATGCGCGGGCAAAAGAAACCGCAACTGCGGGTGCTCGAAGGCAGCAGAGCGTAAGGTCCACCCTACTCCCCGACATTGCCTCGCAACGCGGCAAGCAGGCTGCCAAACTTCCTGAGATCGTTCTCGGACAATCCGGCGCGCAACTGCCTGTCGAAGGCAAGCGCGGTCTCCCGCAGGCGAAGGAACAACGCCTCGCCCGCTTCGGTCAGTTCGATCTGATGCACCCGGCGGTTGGCCGGGTCGCGGCGCCTGACCAACAGGCCCTGCGTCTCCAAAGCATTGAGATGATGCGTCAGCGTTGGCCCCTGGATGCCGATGGCCGCAGCATGCTCGCGCTGGATCGCCGTGGTGCTCGACTTGATGGACAACAACGTCAGCCAAACCGGGCGCGTCGCCCCCGCCTCGGCGAGCGCTGCATCGAATGCCTGGCTCACCAGCTTGTGGGTGCGGGTGAGGTCGAGGCCGATGGGCATGAGATCAGGAGGCGGCATGGCGTCACACTAGCATGGAATATACGTCTAACAGATTGACATCTAACCGTTCGATATCTATCTGTCTGGCGCGCTGGGCTGATTTGGAGTCGTGGTCATGCAATATGTCTACATCGTCGTGCTGGGCCTCCACGTCCTGACCGGCGTGTTCTGGGCAGGAACCACTATCACGCTGGCGCGCGTTCCCGAGATCAAGGCTGAAAAATTCCTGCCATTGCAAATGAGGGCGGTGGGCATCGTGATGGTGACCGGCGCGCTGCTCTGGTACTTCTTCCACGGTGCCTATTTCGGCAGCATGGAAATCACCTTGGCGATCGGTATCGTGGCCGCATTCGCGGCGGCCGGTGTGCTCAGCGCGGTGGTTCGTCCGGCGGCCCGCAAGCTTGCCGGCGTGGATGCTGGCGAAGAGGCGCGGCTCAGAGCACAGATGGCCAAAGGCCAGCGCATTGCCGCCGGCCTGCTGGTCGTGACGGTCATCTGCATGGGAATCGCCCGGATGATTTGAGGGCAGCGAAATCAAATCCGCAGCGCGAACCTGATGCCGTCATAGATCGCTGCGTGGATGTTGCGGGTGGCGACCGCGTCGCCAATCCGGAACAGCGTGAACGCCGCCTCAGGCCGGGTCTCGGGAAAGATGTCGCCGCCTTCGACAAGCTTCTCGTAGTCGACCGCACCGCCATTCTTCGATAGCGGCTTCAATGCGAAATACAGATCGTCGAGCGGCAGCGTGCCGTGCTCGACGACGACCTGGTCGACGCGGCGTTCCTCGCTCCAGCCCGGCGCAAAGTCGGAGCCGAGCGTGGCGACCAGCTGGTTGCCGTCGTGGCGCACCGATTTCACGCGCGTGTTGATGGTCACCCGCACGCCCCTTTCGTGAAAGGCGCGCATATAGGGGACGTGGTTCATGCCGCCCATCTCAGGCGCGAAGAACCGCTCCGGTGAAACCAGCTCCAGCTTCGCGCCGGCATTGGCGATCAGCTCGGCCGCCGTCATCCCCTGGTGGCCGCCGTTGTCGTCATAGAGCAGCACGTTCTCGGCTGGTTTCACCGCGCCGGCGATGATGTCCCAGCTCGACGTGACGAGATTTTCGCCTGCATCGAGCGGCGGGTTTTGCGGCATGCCGCCGGTGGCAACGATGACCATGTCGGGCGAGAGCGCGAGCACGTCGTCCTGCTCGGCCCAGACATCGTAGCGCAGCTCGACGCCGAGCCGGTCGAGCTCGGCGACGCGCCAATCGACGATGCCGATCAGTTCCTTGCGGCGTGGATTTTGCGCAGCGAGCCTGACCTGGCCGCCGGCCTGCGACGCCGCTTCCAGCACGGTCACCGAATGGCCGCGCTCGGCCGAGACCCGCGCCGCCTCCAGCCCGGCCGCCCCCGCCCCGATCACCACAACCTTCCTGGCCGGGCCGTCGGACTTGCGGATCACATGCGGGATGAACGCCTCGCGGCCGGTCGCGGCATTGTGAATGCACAGCGCCTCGCCGCCCTCATAGATGCGGTCGAGGCAATAGGTCGCGCCGACGCAGGGGCGGATCCGGTGCTCGCGCCCGTCCATCACTTTGGCGACGATATGCGGGTCGGCGAGATGGGCGCGCGTCATGCCGACCATGTCGAGCTTGCCGGTGGCGATCGCGTGCCTGGCCGTCGCGACGTCGGAAAT
>Ga0268266_10006746_pt1 | contig 10468 bp, 6 predicted proteins | sample KBSS13metaG_FD_190356 | JGI IMG/M metagenome (GOLD analysis project Ga0268266, IMG submission 190356) | Switchgrass rhizosphere microbial communities from Kellogg Biological Station, Michigan, USA - KBS S1-3 metaG (SPAdes) (version 2) | ecosystem: Host-associated > Plants > Roots > Rhizosphere >... | reverse complement strand
CATCGTCGTCGCGATCAGCGGCGGCAACTACTCGGGCGAGTACGTGGCGTTCACGCTGCCGCAGCGTTAACGCACGGAAGAAACCGCGCAGATCGCAAAGACCGCATAGAAAGAACTGCCCGGGGGAATAGCTCGGTGTCGTGCAGGTCAGGCCTGCTGACACGGCGGACCTGAAGGTCCGCACTACTTTCAGACGCGCTAGCCGACCAACTCCGGCTCCGCCACGCGCGTCGTCAGCGGCTCGCTGCGGAGCACGACGTGCAGCAGGACAGCGAGCACCATGATCGTCGCGCTGCAGACGAAGATGAGGTGCAGTCCGCTGGCGAGCGACGAGCGCACGTTGTCGAACAACGTCTGCAGCAGCGCCGAACCTCCGGGGAACCGCCCGAACGCGGCTTCCATCTGCGGGCGTACCTGAACGAGCAGCAGCGGGTTGGCGAAATACGGCAAGGCCGCCGGCGGAACGTGAGCCGGCATCGATTGATCGAACGCCGTGTGATAGCGCGTCAGCATAATCGAGCCGAAGGCGGCGACTCCGACGGTGCTGCCGATCGATCGGAAGAAGATCGTTGACGAGGTCGCAGCCCCCATCTGCCGCCGTGGCGCGACGTTCTGAACAGCGAGCGTGTAGACCGGCTGCAGCAGACCCATCCCCAAACCTGAAATCACCATGCCGTACACGACGTACGTCCGCAGGGTGTCCACTCCCATCCGCGCGAATACGATCATGCCGGCAGCCACCAGCATCGATCCGACGATCGCCACGGTCTTGTACGTCTTGGTCCTCGACACCGTCTGCCCGCCCACGATGCTGCCGACGACCGCGCCCATCATGAGCGGCGTGAGCAGGTTGCCGGACTGCGTCGCCGACACGGCGAGCACGCCCTGCATGAACAGCGGCAGGTAGATGATGACGCCGAACATCCCCATGCCCAGCACGAACGAGCAGATCGAGCAGATGGCGATGATCGGGTTGCTGAAGAGCACCAGGGGAATGACGGGCTCCGATGCGGTGGACTCCACGTAGAGAAACACGGCCAGCATGATGGCCGACAACGCCAGCAGCGACTCGACTCGCACGGACGTCCAGCCGTACTGCGTCGCCCACGTCAGCGCGAGCAGCAGCGGCACGACCGTGCCGATGAGGGTCGCGAACCCCGCCCAGTCGAGCCGCCTCGTGGCGCCTCGCGGTTTCATGTGCGGGAACTCGAAATAAATAGCGGCGACGGCCACCGCGCCGACCGGCAGATTCACCCAGAAGCACGCGCGCCACGACCAGTGATCGGTGAGCCAGCCGCCCAGCGTCGGCCCGAAGATCGAGGCCACGCCCCACACAGCCGCGAACAGGCCCTGATAGCGGCCGCGTTCGGCAGGCGAGAAGATGTCGCCGACGATCGTGAACAGCAGGCCAAGCACCATCCCGGCGCCGATGCCCTGCAGCCCGCGAAAGAGAATGAGCTGGCCCATGCCGTCGAGCGGGAGGAACGTCAGCTTGCCCGCCGCTCCGCACAGCGCCGAGGTCGCGACGAAGAGCGTAGCCCCGAGCAGGAAGAACGGCTTGCGTCCGTGGATGTCGGACAGGCTCGCGAAGATGGGTACCGACACGGTCGATGTCAGTAAGTAGGCGGTAGCGATCCAGGGGTAGCGATCGAACCCGGACAGCTGCGCGATGATGCGCGGCTCCGCCGTTCCGACGATTGTCTGATCGATGGCGGCCAGCAGCGCTGCGAGCAGCAGGCCCGTCAGCGTTCCGACGAGCTGCGGGCGCGTGAGCCGCACGATACCCGAGGTATGAAACTCCGTCTCCGCGCTGGTTGTCACAGAGGCTCCCGTCGACGCATGGCACCCACACAGACGCGTCGAAGCGCCGACTATAGCGTTTTTTAGTCTTGAAAGACGCTTCTCGTGTCCTGAGTCAGAGATTCGTGCAACAACTATCCGTGACCAATCGTACTCGGCTGCAAGGAGGACGCGCCGATGCGATTGGGTCGCCCACTCCGTCCCACTGGAACTGACGACCGAGGAATAGACGCTGCTCGAGAGTGGTCAGCGGTGGTTTGCTCTGCTCATGCAGAAACAGATCAAGCGCGGCGCGCATCGAAGCACTCGCGAGCTTGAGCGCGCGATCCGTGAGGACGTGAGCATCACGAACAAAGCGCCGACGCCCTTCATCTGGACGAAGACCGCAGACCAGATTCTCGCCAGCGTGGCGCGATATTGTGAACGAATCCCTGACTCAGGACTCTAGCGGGCTACAAACTCCAGGCGCATTGACAAGTCCACCGCCCGGACGTGTTTCGTGATGCTGCCTATGGAGATGAAGTCGACGCCGGTTTCCGCGATGGCGCGGACTGTCTCCAGCGTTACGCGTCCTGATGCTTCGATTTTGACACTGTGGTCGCTGGCACGGTTCAGCTCTACGGCGGCTCTCATGTCGCTCAGGCTGAATTCGTCCAGCATGATGATGTCCGGTGCCGCCTGTAGGGCCTCCGAGAACTCCTGCAGCGTTTCGACTTCCACTTCGACTTTCTTCGAGCCTGCCGCGCGGCGCGCTGCTCGGATTACTTCGGTGACGGAGCCGGCCGCCGCGATGTGGTTTTCCTTGATCAGGACTTGATCGAACAGGCCGATCCGGAGGTTCCGGGCGCCGCCGCACAGGACCGCGTATTTCTGGGCGGTCCGCAATCCGGGCAGTGTCTTGCGGGTATCGAGAATTGCACTGGCGGTTCCCGCGATGGCCTCCACGTAGCGGCGTGTGGCGGTGGCGGTGCCGGACAGGAGCTGCAGGAAATTGAGGGCGGCCCGCTCGCCGGTGAGCACCGGTCGGGCAAGGCCGGCAATCTCGAAGAGAGTTTGATTTGCGGCGACCCGGTCCCCGTCATCGACGGTCCATGTCAGATGGACCGATGGATCCAGCTGACGGAAGACCTCGGTGACCCAGGGGCGGCCGCAGAGGATGGCGGGCTCCCGGGAAATGACCTTTCCGGTCACACGTTGATCGGCGGGCACCAGCTCGGCAGTGACATCGCCGCTGCCGATGTCCTCGACCAGGGCGATCGTCACCTGCTGGGCGAGGTTGGGAGGGAGACTCAGCATCTCCCAAGCCTAATTTAAGCATCGAGCGATTTTGTGTGCGAACTCACGAAGACGTTTTGGTTTCGTGTTTTTTCGTGTCTTTAGTGGCGGTTCGAACCACGGTACGGAATCAGCGGTGACACTGCACTAGCCGTGAGCCAGCGCGCGAGTTCCCTGGACGCGCCAGGGCTCGGCGTCGATCAGCGCTTCTGCCGTGACGGCGTCGACCGGCTTGGAGAAGAAGAATCCCTGCGCGTACTCGCAGCCGATCGCTTCGAGCTGGGCCAGCTGCGCTTCGGTCTCGACGCCCTCGGCGACGACGTCCATTCCGAGATTGTGGGCGAGCGCGACGATGGCGCGGACCATGTCCGCTCCCTGCTGATCGCCGCTCATCCGGCCCACGAACGACCGATCGATCTTCACGGTGTCTGCTCGCAGCCGATGCAGATAGCTCAGTGAGGAATAGCCTGTGCCGAAGTCATCCAGGCTCCACTCGACGCCGAGCCTCTGCATCCGTCGCAGCGTCGCTTCAGCCGCCCAGATATCGGTGATGAACGCGCTCTCGGTAATCTCCAGTTTCAGCCAGGAGGACTCGACGCCCGTCTCCCGCATCACCGACTCGATCTCCTCCGCCAGATCGGCCTGCGCGAGCTGCCGGCTCGAGACGTTGACGCACATGATGGCGGGCGCTTTGGCGCCCAGCCGCGCCTGCCAGTCAGCCATCCGCCTGCACGACTCGGCGAGGATGATCCGGCCGATCTGCCGGATCATGCCGGTGTCTTCGGCGACGGGAATGAACTCGGCCGGGTTGACGAGACCGCGCGCGGGATGCCGCCAGCGTGCCAGCGCCTCGAATCCGACGATGTGCCCGCCGGCCACCGAGACGATGGGCTGGTAGCGCACCTCGAATTCCTTGCGATCGATGGCGAGGCGCAGGTCGGTCTCCATCCTCAGCCGCGCCACGGCCCGCTCGCGCATGGCCGGATCGAACAGCTCGCAGGGCGTCGGCGCTTCACCCTGCGCGCGATGCAGCGCGATCGCCGCATCCTGCAGCGCGTCCTCGGGACGGACATACGAGGCCGTGCTGACGGTGATACCGACGGCGCCTGAGACGAACACCTGCTGGCCGTCGATGATGAACGGCTCTCGCAGCGACGATCGGAGATGCTCGGCGAGCCTGACCGCGTCGCTGGCGTCGGCAATGTCCTCGAGCAGGATCGTGAACTCCTCGCCGCCGAGACGCGCCAGCGTAATCCTCGGCGCGCGTGTCTCTCTCGGAACCGACTCGGCGATCGCGTTCTGAAGCCGACCGGCGACAGCGACCAGCAGGCAGTCGGCATTCAGCTGGCCCAGACTGTTGTTCACCGCCTTGAAGCGGTCGAGGCCGAGCATCAGGATGGCGAACAACTCATCGTGGCGTCGCTGCGTGCGCGCGATGGCGCGATCGAGCAAGTCGACGAACTGGAGACGATTCGGCAGCCCGGTGAGGGCGTCGGAAACCTTGGCGTCGGTGATGTCGGTCAGCGACCCCGCGAGCCGCGTCACGGCGCCTTCGTCGTTCCGCACGGCAGCGCCACGGCACAGCATCCAGCGAAACATGCCGTTCCGGTGCCGGACACGATGCTCGCTCTCGTAGTGCACGCTCTTCCCCGCCAGGTGCGCGCCGAGCGATTCCTTCACTCGCGGGAGATCGTCGGGGTGAACGCGCGTGAGCCACTCGTCAAGGCTCACGCCGAGTTCGGACTCACCGTATCCGAGCATCGCCTTCCAGCGCGCGGACCAGTGCACTTCGTTGGAAACCAGGTTCCAGTCCCAGAGGCCGTCGTTCGAGCCGCGTGCCGCGAGCGCATAGCGTTCCTCGCTCGCGCGCAGGTCCTCCACCGCCCATTTATGCGACAGGTGCGTGTGAAGGCGGGCGAGCGCGACCTTGAAGTCGATCGGCTTGGTGACGTAGTCGTTGGCGCCGAGCTGCAACGCTTCCACGATGTCGTCGCCCTGCGTCCGGGCCGTGACCATGATGACGGGCAGTTCGGTTTGCGAACGGGTTTCGCGGAGCCTGCCGAGGACCTCGAGGCCGCTCATGCCCGGCATCTCGACGTCGAGCAGTACGACGTCGAACGCACGGCTGCCGGCGAGCGCGAGGGCGGCGTGGCCGTCGGCGGCTGTTTCGACCAGAAATCCGTTTCGCAGGAGCCTGCGCGACAGCACATCCCTGTTGGGCTCGCTGTCGTCGACGATGAGCACCGATCCCTGCCTGGTCATCGGACCGCAACGCCTTTCAAGAGAGTTTCGATTTTTCCGAGCAGCTGCTCGAACCGCACAGGCTTCGTATCGAAATCGTCGGCGCCTGCTTTCAGCGCCAGGTCGCGGTCGTTTGTCATCGCGTGCGCGCTCAGCACAATGATCGGGATGTGGCGCGTCAGGGTCCCGTCCTTCAACCGTCGCGTGGCCTCCCATCCGTCGATCCCGGGCAGACCGAGATCCATCAGGATGAGATCGGGCCGTTCGGCCTGAGCCGTCGAGACGGCTTGTTGTCCGTCAACCGCCGTGAGGATGCGGTACCCACGCCTCTCGAGGCGGCGCGAGAGCGCATCGCGGCTCGGCTCGTTGTCCTCGACCACCATGATCGTCGGCGCCGTTCCCGCGTTCATGCCGGCCCCGCCATGGCGGCTGGCCGCGCCGACTCGCCGGCCTCATCGACGACTTCCGCCGGGAGACGGACCACGAAGGACGAACCGTGACCTGGACGGCTTTCGACGCTGACTTCTCCACCCATCAAGGCGCAGAGACGCGACACGATTGCAAGGCCCAGCCCGGTGCCGCCGTACTTCCGGGTCGTCGTCACATCCGCCTGCGTGAAGGCATCGAAGATTCTGCCGGCCTGCTCCGCTGTCATACCCACGCCCGTGTCGGCCACCGTGAACTGGATGACCTCGCGCCTCTCCATGGCCGCTCTCTGGACGTGGAGAGTAACCGCTCCGTCGCTGGTGAACTTGCCGGCGTTGCTGAGCAGATTGAGCAGAATCTGCCGCGTCTTCATGAAGTCGGCGACCATCGATCCAACGCCAGGTGCGCAGCTCACCGTGAGCACGTTGCCGCGCTGCTCGACGAGCGGGCCGACCGTGTCCACCAGATCGTCGATCATCGCGCGGATCTCGAAGCGTTCGAGCGAGAGCGTCATCTTGCCGGCTTCAATCTTCGAGAGATCGAGAATCCCGTTGATGAGAGCCAGCAGGTGTTTGCCGGCCGACTGGATCTTCTGGAGGTCGGGGATGGAGCCTGCCTCGCCCCGTTCGCCGGCCTCCTCCTGCAGCAGCTCACTGTAGAGAATGATGGCGTTCAACGGCGTCCGCAGCTCGTGGCTCATGCTGGCGAGGAAATCGCTCTTCGCGCGGGTCGCAGCCTCCGCCTGTCCCTGCGTCACACGCAATTGATCGACGAGCTTGGCGAGTTGTTCGGCGTTCTGCCGTTCCGTCTTGTGCGCGCGTTCGAGATCCCGCGTGTAGCGAGCCAGCTCCCGCTCGCCCCGCCGTCGTTCGAGGCCCAGCGCAATGCCATCGGCGACCACCGTCATGGCCTCGAGCGCCGACGCCGAAAACGTGTGGTCCGCGTAGATCGCCATCACGCCGAGCAGCCGGCCGTCGAGCAGCAGCGGGTAGCCGGCAAAAGAGACCATCCGTTCACGCCTGGCCCAATCGGGATCCCCGATTTGCGGATCGACGTTGCCGGCGGCGTCGATCCTGCAGCGGCGCTCGGCGGCGATTCGTCCGATGGCGTAGCGGCCCACGGGCACGCGGACGAGAGGTCCGTCGAGGCCGATGTAGTAACCCGCGCTCGCCTGGAGATCGAGCACCGGCTCGTCTTCGTCGAGCGTCCAGATGCGCGCCAGGCCGCCGTGGAGATGCTGCACGAGCGCCTCGGCGCAGTGGTGAAGCATCGTGCGTGAATCCGCGCTCCTCGTGAGTGCGAGCCCCACCGCCGCTGTCAGCGAGGCCAGGGACATCCGCTCGGCCAGGGCAGCTTCGGACTGCCGGCGCTCCGTGATGTCGCGCATGTAGCCCGCGAACATCGTCGACCCTTCCAGCGAGATCGGCGCGAACGCGACTTCGACCGGGAACGTCTCGCCGCTCCTTCGCACCGCTGACAGCTCGAGCCGCCGGTTCAGCACGGCCATTTGCCCGCTGCCCAGGTAGCGCGCCAGCCCTTCGTGCTGAGATCCGGCTTGATCGGCAGGAACAACCAGCGCATCGAGCGGCGTCCCGACAGCTTCCGCGGCGGCGTACCCGAACGTGCGCTCGGCCGCCGGATTGAATTGCACGATGCGGCCCGACTCGTCCATCAGCACGACGCAATCGAGCGCCACGTCGAGGATGCCGTCGTTGCGCGCCCACGCGTTGCGCGCGTCCATTTCGGCCTGCTCCCGTGTGCGGATCTCCTGCTCGAGTGTCGCCGTGCGCTCCGCCGTCTCGCGCATCTCCGCGACGCTGCGGAGGCACGAGACCACGAGAAAGACGTCCTCGAAGATCACCCACGCCGCGTGCTCCACCCATCGCCATTGACTGACGACCAGCACGCCATACACCGACTGCGGCCAGAACATCCCGCGCAGCATGTGGTCCAGCGCAACGACGATGGTGGCCGGAATCAGGACGCGCCAGTCGCGATAGAACGCCAGAAACGCGAGCGAGCCGAAGACGTGAAAGTGGGTTTCGAGGCGTCCGCCCGTCAGGTGGATGAGCAGCGCGCCCATCAGCATCTGCGCGACCGCAATCGTGTAGCGCGTCGACGTACGGCCCGGGCGGAAGAGTCCCAGGAGCGCCGGAAACAGGCTGATGATTCCACCGACGACGACGGCCGCCCACACGTGAATGTGCGTGCGGCTGACGGAACCGAACCACGCCAGCGGCGAGACCCAGAGCGCGAACACGATTCCAGCGATCCACTGGAATCCCATGAGGCCGGCGAACAGCCGATCGGTCGACCGGTAGATGTCACGCTGATAGGACGCGAACAGCTCGCTGGCACGCCGGTTCACTGTCAGCTCGGGATTGGAAGGCGTCATCGGATCAGATTCCTGACGCAAACAGCGGGCATCCGAACACGTCGGTCGCCGCCCGCTCCGCCTGCGTCCCGCTCAGCAACGCGACGAGAGAACGGCGGCCGGCGTTGTCGCCGGCATGCGATCGCGAGCCGGTGATGCCGCCGCTGAAGCGAAGCGCGCCGTCGCCGTCGTACAAGAGCGTTTGACCGGAGGTGGCGCTCCCAAAGAGACGCGCCTCTCGTCCGTCGTCGTCACGAACGAGCGTGACGCCAGGAATCGCCGCGGCGGTCTTCCAGAGATCGGATTGCACCCATGCGTCGGAAAAACCCTCCGGCTTGAGGAAGAGCACATACGCTCTGGCGTGCGTCCGCGCGCGCGCGAGCACTTCGGCCAACTCCGCGAGGCTCGCGGGAGTGCAAGAGCATTGCGGATGGGCAAGCAGAATGAGCGTTGGCTCTCCGCGTGTGTGGACGAGCACGCTCGCGTTGGGCCAGCGCGTCGGAGCGTTCGCCCCGATCCCGGGAGCGTTGTCGTATTTCCAGAGGGCAGACAGGCCGGTCCCGGCGGCGGCGAGCCACACGGCCGTCGCGATCCAGAGCCAGGGTCTGGTTTTTCTCAACACTTATACGACTTAGTGGTGCAATACAGACACCACCTACAAGTGTTGGTCGCAAACTCGATTGAAGGTTTGTCCGGTCAGTAACTTACTGGACTCGCCGCCGGTGAGCGTTCACGCGCCGCCTGACGTTCCATCTCGAGACACGGGTTTCACAAATGGGCCTCGCCCTTCATCAAAGACCCAGCGTCCCGAGACCAGCACCGGTCAACTTCCCGTTGGTCGCCACGAGATCGCCGGCTTTGAGTGCGGCCCACTTCGCCATCGCCGCCGCCGCGGCAGCGCGTGCAGTCGTGATGCCCTTCAGCTGCACCGCTGTCGGCCGAACATCCGCGGCCTGGAGGCTGTTCATCACACCTTCGAGCCCGGCGGCCGCACCGGTGAGCGTCTCCGGCCCTGCGGGCGCGGCGCCGATCAGCGTCTCGAGCTTCGCGTTCAGGGACGTCAGCGCGCCGGCGATCTCGCCGTTGGCCTGAGACTGGCGCGCGGCGATCTGTTCGCGGAGACCACGCGCCTGCCGGACAGCCGCTTCCAGATCCACAGCGCCGTAGTACATCGATTTCGACAGCGAGTACACCTGCTGCAGCGCGAGCGCTGGCGTCTTCACGCGTGGATCCGGCTTGACGACGATCGGTTGTGTGTAGGTCTGGCCGTTCACCGTCAGCTTCACGGTGAACGTCCCGGGGTTCACCCAGGGTGTCGTCGGCGCCGCCATCGTGTTGTGTCCGACCGCTTGCATCGGCAGATTCGGCCCGCCGATATGCCCTCCCCCATCCACCGGCTGGTAGTGCACGTCCCACGTGACGCGATGCATGCCGGCCGCCGCCGAGAGTGGAGACAAAGGACGATACCAGTACAACGGGAGGGCGCTCGTTGCCGGATCCGGCGTGAAGACCTGATCGGTGCTCGAGTACTTGCGCACCGGTTTCCCGTCGCTGCCGCTGATCTCCAGCGTCACCGGTCCGTTCGCGGCGGACTTCAGGTAGTAGTCGATGATGGCGCCTTCGGGAGGATTGGGACCCGCGGGCTCGTCCGGCGGCATCGGCGTATCCGTGTTCATGTTCCACCGGACGCGCAGCGCCGTCTGCGGCTTGAACAGGATCGCCTCCTTCCCGGCGAGCGCGGCCGCTCCCCCTTCGGCAAGCTCGGCGATCTGCCGCAGCGGCGTGATGTCGTCGAGGATCCAGATGCCGCGGCCGTGCGTGCCGACCACGAGGTCGTCGTCTTTGATCACCAGATCGCGCACCGAGGATGCCGCCATGTTCAAGCGCAGCGACTGCCAGTGGTCGCCGTCGTCGAATGACACATAGACCTGCGTCTCCGATCCGGCGAAGAGCAGCCCTTTGCGTTTCGGATCCTCGCGCACGACGCTGACGGGGGCGCCACCGGGAATGCCGTCGACGATGGGCTTCCACGTCTTACCGCCGTCATGCGTCCGGAAAATGTGCGGGTTCATGTCGTCGAGGCGAAGCGTATTGACCGCGGCGTATGCCGTCAGCGGATCGAAGCGGCCGGGATCGATCGTGAAGACTTTCATGAATGCGGACAGCTGCGGCGGCGTGACGTTGTCCCAGTGCTGTCCGCCGTCGGCGGTGGTCGCGATGACGCCGTCGTCGGTGCCGATCCAGATCCGGTTGATGTCCTTGTACGACGGACCGATCGTGTAGATCACCTGTGCGGGGATTGAGCCGCGCTCGCGCGATCGCACGCTCGACGTGTAGCTGCCCACACTCGTG
>Ga0268266_10006745_pt1 | contig 10468 bp, 7 predicted proteins | sample KBSS13metaG_FD_190356 | JGI IMG/M metagenome (GOLD analysis project Ga0268266, IMG submission 190356) | Switchgrass rhizosphere microbial communities from Kellogg Biological Station, Michigan, USA - KBS S1-3 metaG (SPAdes) (version 2) | ecosystem: Host-associated > Plants > Roots > Rhizosphere >... | reverse complement strand
CCGTCACCTCCGCGGTCGACGGCGCATCGATCAAGGCCAATACCGCGACCTCGAACGACTGGCCCACGATCGGCCTCGACTATGCCGAGACGCGCTTTTCGAAGCTGAACCAGATCAATGCCGACAACGTCAAGAAGCTCGGGCTGGTGTGGAGCTATCCGCTCGAATCCTCCCGTGGCGTCGAGGCGACGCCGGTGGTGGTCGACGGCATCATGTATCAGACCGCATCGTGGAGCGTCGTGCATGCCATCGACGCCCGCACCGGCAAGCAACTCTGGACGTTCGATCCGAAAGTCGACCGTGAGAAGGGCTACAAGGGCTGCTGCGACGTGGTCAATCGCGGCGTCGCGCTCTGGAAGGGCAAGGTGTTTGTCGCGGCTTACGACGGCCGGCTGTTCGCGCTCGACGCCGTCACCGGCAAGGTCGCCTGGGAAAAGGACACCATCGTCAGCAAGGATCATTCCTACACCATCACCGGCGCGCCGCGGGTGTTCAACGGCAAGGTGGTGATCGGCAATGGCGGCGCGGAATATGGCGCACGCGGATATGTCACCGCCTATGACGCCGAGACCGGTAACCAGGCATGGCGCTGGTTCACCGTGCCCGGAGACCCCTCGAAGCCGTTCGAGGATGAATCGATGGCCGCTGCCGCCAAGACCTGGGATCCATCAGGCAAATACTGGCTCAACGGCGGCGGCGGTACCGCGTGGGATACCATTACCTTCGATCCCGACCTGAACCTTGTCTACGTCGGCACCGGCAACGGCTCGCCATGGAATCGCGACATCCGCAGCCCCTCCGGCGGCGACAACCTCTATCTCGCGTCGCTGGTCGCGCTGAATGCCGATACCGGAAAATATGTCTGGCACTACCAGGAGACACCCGGCGACCACTGGGATTACACCTCGACCCAGCCGATGATCCTGGCCGACATCACCATCGACGGCGCGCCGCGCAAGGTGATCCTGCACGCGCCGAAAAACGGCTTCTTCTTCGTCGTCGACCGCACCAATGGCAAGTTCATCTCGGCGAAGAACTTCGTCGATGTGAACTGGGCCACCGGCTACGATGCCAACGGTCGGCCGATCGAAGTGCCGGCCGCGCGCGGCAAGGAAGGCTATGACAGCATCCCCGGTCCATATGGCGCGCACAACTGGCACCCGATGTCTTTCAATCCGCAGACCGGCCTTGTCTATTTGCCGGCACAGGGCGTGCCACTGAACCTCACGCCGGAACAGGCATTCAGGCATAATGCGCAGGAGCCGGGAAAATTTGCCTCGGCCGCGGGCTGGAACATCGGCTTCATGCTCGATGCAACACCACCGAAGAATGCGCCCTTTGGAAGACTGATCGCCTGGGATCCCGTGAAGCAGAAGGAAGCCTGGCGCGCTGAATATATCGCGCCGTGGAACGGCGGCACGCTGACGACCGCGGGCAATCTCGTGTTCCAGGGTACGGCGGATGGACGCTTCATTGCCTACAACGCCACATCAGGCGAGAAGCTTTGGGAAACGCCGGTTGGGTCCGGCGCGGTCGCCGCCGCATCGACCTACATGATCGACGGCAAACAGTACGTCTCCATCGCAGTCGGCTGGGGCGGCGTGTTCGGAATTGCCGTGCGTGCAACCGAATTGCGGAGCCCGGGTACCGTCTACACCTTCGCGATCGACGGCAACGCCCCGCCGCCGGCCTTCGTGAAATACCAGATGGAAGGCCTGCTCACCGGCGTCAAATACGACCCGAAAGACGTGCCGGAAGGAACCGCGATCTACGTCGCCGCCTGCGCCCAATGTCATGGCGTGCCGGGCGTGCACAAAGGCGGCAATGTCAGGAACCTCGCCTATATTCCCAAGGAGACGATCGAGAACCTGAAGGACATCGTGTTCAAGGGGCCGTTCCGCGACCAGGGCATGCCCGACTTCTCCGGCAAGCTGAAGGAAGAGGATATCCCGAAGCTGCAAGCCTTCATTCAGGGCACTGCCGACGCGATCAGGCCGAAGTAACGAGCTGACGCTCGCTCATCATAACGGCAAAACAAAAAGGGCTGCGCGAGACGATCGCGCAGCCCTTTTTCGTCAAGCCCGTACTGTCGGGCCGAAGCAACCCGTCAGAACATCAGGCCTTCCTTGACCAGCACCCAGCGGCCGTTCTTGACCTGCTGAACCTGGGTGATCGTGTTGGCGAGATGGTCGGTCTTGGAGAACTTGGTCGGCGGCGAATTGAAGATGTCGAGGAATTTTTCGCCTGACTCCAGCGAGTTCATCATCTTCTGGCCGTTCAGGTCCTTGCCTGCCTTGTCGGCGTAGAACGCAAAGGTCATCATGGCGTTGTAGCCGATGATGGCCTGCGTGTTGGCGTCGGAGCCGAACATCTTCTTGTAGTTGACGAGCCAGTCCTTGACCTTGCCCTTTGCCGTATCCTCGTACGGAATTTCGAAACCGGACGCAGCGTAGAGGCCTTCGACGGCCTCCTTGCCGAGCGCCGGCACTTCCAGCACGTTGGTGGGTGTTGCGCCGAGGAAGGTGACGTCCCAGCCGAGCTTCTTGGCTTCGGCCATCGCGCCGATGGTCTCGCGGATGATGGTGCCGAGCACGACCAGATCGCAGCCGTCGGACTTCATCTTGGCAATCTGCGCGCTGAAGTCGGAAACGCCACGCTTGTAGCTGGTCACCGAGGCCGGCGTCGCCTTCATCGCGGCGAGCTGCTGGGTGAAGCCGTCGAGCACGTTCTTACCGTACTCGTCGTCCTGATGCATGATGCAGGGCTTCTTGGGATTCTTCGTCTCCATCATGTACTTGACGGCGGCGCGGGTGCTTTCGACGTAAGGCAGCAAATTGTTGAACTTCAGCCGCTCCTGCGGCTTGGCCGGATCGAACTTGAAGGTGAATTCGGCAGCGGTCAGCGGGAAGAGCTGGAGGACGCCGGCGTCGAACAGGATATCCTGCGCGGCCAGCACCGTGGGCGATCCCATCGGACCGACCATGGCGAACACCTTGTCGCGTTCGACCATCTTCTGCGACGCCAGCACGGCGCGCTTCGGGTCGTAGCCGCTGTCCTCCAGGATCAGCTTGATCTTGCGGCCCTGGATGCCGCCGGCGGCGTTGATTTCCTCGGTCGCCATCTTCATGCCGTTGGAAACCGGAACACCCCAGACCTTGATCGGGCCGGACAGATCCTGATGGGTGCCGACGACGATCTCGTTCGCCGAGATGCCTTGATCGGTAACCTTGGTCTGGGCTGCGGCCGGCAGTTGGGTCAGCGCAAGGGCGCTCACCGCAAGGCCCAACGCCCTAAACGAGTTCGACATTGCAATATCCTCCTTGTTGGCCCGTGTTGAGCGAAGGCTAGGGCCTTCTCAATCCTTCGCCGTTTTCAAAATTCCGCTCCCGAAATCCGTACCGCCTACGCCACCGCGCGCTCGCCGTACATGGCGTTGATTTCGGCCGCATAGCGCTTGTTCACGAAATTGCGCTTCAGCTTCATGGTCGGCGTCAGCTCCTCGTCCTCGGGCGTGAGCTGGCGTTCGATCAGGTAGAACTTCTTGATGGTCTCGACGCGCGCGAAGTTGACGTTGACCGCCTCGATCTCGCGCTGGATCAGGTCCTGGATCTCGGGCGCGCGGCACAGGCTGGCGTAGTTGGTGAAGGGAATGTCGTGATCCTGGGCGAATTTCTCGACATTCTCCTGGTCGATCATCAGCAGGCACGTCAAATACGGCCGCTTGTCGCCGATCACCACGGCGTCGGACACATAGGGCGAGAATTTGAGCTGGTTCTCGATTTCCGACGGCGTGACGTTCTTGCCGCCCGAGGTGATGATGATGTCCTTCATCCGGTCGGTGATCCGAACGAAGCCCTCATTGTCGATCGAGCCGACATCACCGGTATGCAGCCATCCCTTGGCGTCGATGGTCTCGGCGGTCTTTTCCGGCTGGTTCAGATAGCCCATGAACAGGAAATCGCCCTTGATCAGGATTTCGCCCTGCGGCGAAATCGCAACCTCGCCCCAGGGCGCGGCCTTGCCGACCGAACCGAGCTTGACGCGGTCCGGCGGCATCACGGTGGCGACGCCGCAATTCTCGGTCTGGCCGTAGACCTCGCGCATGTCGAGGCCGAGCGCGAGATACCAGCGGATCAAATCCGGCGCGATCGGAGCCGCGCCGGTGAATGCCAGCCGGCAGCGGTCGAGCCCGAGCATGCGGCGGATGTTGCGGAACACCAGCCAGTAGGCGGCCTGGTTGGCGAGCCGCAACGACAGCGGCGGCGTATCGCCCTGCAGCCTGTATTCGGTCACCTTGTTGCCGACGGCGAGCGCATTGCGATACATCCAGTTCTGGAATGAAGTCGCATCCTTCAACGCGATCGTGATTCCGGAATAGAATTTTTCCCAGATTCGGGGCACCGCGAGGAACGCGGTCGGCTGCACCTCGCGCAGATTGTCCGGCACGGTTTCCGGGCTTTCGGCGAAATTCATCACCGATCCCAGCGCCAGCGAGATGTAATAGCCGCCGACCCGCTCGGCGACGTGGCAGAGCGGCAGGAACACCAGCCGCTCTTCGGCGTCGGTGGACGGAAACAGGTCGTTGGCGTGTCGCATCTGGTGCGTCACACTGCGATTGGAATGCATCGCACCCTTGGGCGGGCCGGTGGTGCCCGAGGTGTACACGAGGATGGCGAGATCTTCCGCACGGCGGCTTCCGATCATCTCGTCCCAGAGCGCCTCGTTGCCCTGCTCGTGGTTGCGCCCGAGCGCCATGAACTCGGCCAGCGACAGCACCATCGGGTCGGTGAAGCCGCTCAGGCCCTCCATGTCGAACACGACGATCTTCTGCAGTGTCGGACACCGCGAACGGCACGACAGGATCTTGTCGAGCTGCTCCTCGTCCTCCGCGAAAATCACCTTGGTCGAGGAATCATTGATGAGATATTCGACCTGCGACGACGAATCGGTCGGATAGATTCCGGAAGAGACACCGCCAGCGCACAGGACGCCCATGTCGGCATAGACCCATTCCGGCACCGCGTTGGCGATGATCGAGGCGACGTCGCCGGGCCGGAAGCCTGACGCATGCAGGCCGAACGCGATGTCCTTTGAGATCTGCAGCCACTCGCGCCAGCTGGTCGGCTGCCAGATGCCGAACTTCTTTTCGCGGATCGCAGGCCGATCGCCGCGGGCTTCCACGGATTTCAGAAAGCTCCTCGCGATCGTGTCGGCGACCGTCAGCACTGCCGGTCCGGCCATGCGTCTTCCTCCCTCTGTGGCCCGCTTCGAACGCCGGTCTTGCGCCGGTCTTTTTTTCGAAACAGGGCTCGAATTTAGCTCGAATTCGTTCGGAACGCCAAGGTCTTGACTGTCGCGCCTGGCGCCACGTCTGGTTAACGCCCGATATTCCTAGCGCCAGGTCTTCTTCTTTTTCCAGCGCCGCTCGCCGCGGGCGCCCTCTTCCTTGGCGCCGAGATAAAATTCCTGGATGTCCTTTGAATTCATCAGCCGCTCACAGGTGTCGTTCATCACGACCCGGCCGATTTCCAGCACATAGCCGTAATGCGCGGTCTCCAGCGCCACTTTGGCGTTCTGCTCGACAAGGAGGATGGACATGCCCTGCTCCTCATTGACGCGCTTGATGATGGTAAAGATCTCCTTGACCAGGATCGGCGACAGGCCGAGCGACGGCTCATCCAAAAGTAGCAGGGTCGGCCGGTTCATCAGTGCCCGGCCGATCGCCAGCATCTGCTGCTCGCCGCCCGAGAGCTGCCCCGCCGGCTGGTTGATGCGCTCCTTGAGCCGCGGGAAATAGCCGTAGACGCGATCGAGATCCTGCGCGACGCCATCGCGATCCTTGCGCGGATAGGCCCCCATCATCAGGTTTTCGCGGACCGAGAGGAACGGGAATACTTCGCGCCCCTCCGGCACGTGGCTCAAGCCCAGCCGCACGATCTTGTCGGCCTCCATGCGCTGGATCGGCTTGCCCAAAAATTCGATCGAACCCTTCTGCGGATCGAGAATGCCGGAGATGGTCTTGAGCACCGTGGTCTTGCCGGCGCCGTTGGCGCCGAGCAGCGTGACGATACGGCCGCGTGGCACCTCGAGGCTGATGCCCCTGATGGCCATGATCGGCCCGTAATAGCTTTCGATATTGCTGAGTTTGAGGATGATGTCGGAAGCGCTCATGGCATCATCCTCATGCGCCGAGATAGGCCGCGACAACGTCGGGATGGCGCTGCACCTCGGAAGGTGAGCCCATCGCCAGCACGCGGCCGTAGTTGAGCGCAATCACACGGTCCGAGACGCGATTGACCAGCGTCATGTCGTGCTCGACCATCAGCACGGTGATGCCAAGCTCGGTCTTCATGTCGCGGATCCAGAACGACATGTCGTCCGTTTCCTCGACGTTGAGGCCCGACGACGGCTCGTCCAGCAGAATCAGCTTCGGCTCCGAACACAGCGCGCGTGCCAGTTCGATCACTTTGCGGACGCCGTAAGGCAGCCCCGAGATCAGCTTGTCGCGGTAGGCTTCGAGATCGAGGAATTCGATCACCTGTTCGACGCGGCGGCGATGGACCTTTTCGCCGGCGCGCACGCTCGGCAGGAACAGCAATTCCTGCCAGAGCTGCGTGGCGGAGTGTCTGTGACGGCCCACCAGCAGGTTGCTCAGCATGGTCGCATTCTCGAACAGCTCGATGTTCTGGAAGGTGCGGGCAATGCCGAGCCCGGCAATGTCGTAAGCCGGCTGCTCGGTGATGTCCTGGTCTTCGAAAAAGATTCTGCCTGACGTAGGCGGATAGATCCGCGAGATCAGGTTGAAGATCGAGCTCTTGCCTGCGCCGTTGGGGCCGATGATCGAGAGGATCTCGCCCTTCTCCACGGCGAAGCTGACGGAATCGACCGCCTTGAGGCCGCCGAAGTGCAAAGACAGGTTCTCGGCACGGAAATAGCTCATCGATTCCGCTCCGACTTCACGTAGATCTTCTGACGCTTGAAGGTGGCGCGCTTATAGAGCGGGAACAGCTGGAAGAAGAGCTTAATCTTCAGCCAGCGCCCGTAGAGACCGAGCGGCTCGAACAGCACGAACAGCACGATGATTATTCCGTAGATCGCGCCCTTCAGACCATTGGCCGAGGCGATGGCGGCGGCGTTGCTCTGAATCTTCCCTGCCGTCACGCTGTCGGCGCCGAAGGTTGAGGCAAAGCCCGCGATGATGCCTGGGATATCGTCCTTCAGGTAGGTCAGGAACGGATCGATCATGACCAGGAAGATCGCGCCGAGCACCGCGCCGTGCAGGCTGAAGGTGCCGCCGATCAGGATCACAATGATGAATTCGATCGAGAGCTGCAGCGTGAACATTTCCGGCGAGATAAAGGAGAGCTTGTGCGCGAACAGCACGCCGGCCAATCCAGTGATCGCCGCACTGATCGCGAACGACTTCACCTTGTAGAGCGAGACATTGACGCCCATGCTGCGCGCCGCCGTTTCGCTGTCGCGGATTGCGACGAAGGCGCGCCCCGTCGGCGAGCGCAGCAGGTTGAGCGTGCCGACGATGGTGAGGATCAATACGCCAAGACAGAGGAAATAGAAGGTCGGACCGTTCTGCGGCACCGCCTGGCCGAACAGGCTCAGCGTCTTGACCCGCATGCCCTCATTGCCGTGGGTCACGCTTTCCCAGCGCGCCAGCACTTCCTCGACGATGAAGGCAAACGAAATCGTCGCGATGACGAGATAGATGCCCGACAGCCGCAGCGCCGGGAATCCAACCAGCGCCCCGACCACGCCGGTCAACAGGCCGCCGGCCAGGAAGTAGACCGGAAAAGGAACGTTGTATTGCTGCAGATAGCCGGCCGTGTAGGCGCCGATCGCCAGGAAGGCGGCATGCCCGAGCGAGGCCTGCCCGGTGAAGCCGGTGAGGATCATCAAGCCGACGCCCACCGTGGCGTAGATGCAGACGAACACCAGCTGGCTGACCAGATAGCTCGACAGCACGAACGGCGCGATCAGAAGAAACGCCAGCAGGATGCCATAGGAAACGACGTAGCCGCTGTGCGGGAACAGCCTGATGTCGTCTTCATAATCCGTCTTGAAGAGGAACCGCATTAGACCTTCTTCCGCGTATGAACACCGAACAGGCCTTCGGGCTTGAGCAACAGCACGACCAGAAGGACGATGTAGGGCGCGACGTCCTTCCAGCCCTGCGGCAGGTAGAAGCCGGCCATGCTCTCGATCACGCCGATCAGCACGCCACCAACCACGGCGCCGGGAATCGAGCCGAAGCCACCGAGCACCGCAGCGGGAAATGCCTTCAGGCCCAGCACCAGACCGACATTGGAGTGAATGAAGGTGATCGGCGCCAGCAGCACGCCGGCGGCGGTCGCGACCGCCGCAGAGATCGCCCAGACGATCGACACCACGCGCTTGACCGGAATGCCCATGTAGTAGGCGGCCAGCATGTTCTCGGAGCTGGCACGCATCGCGGTACCGAGCGTGGTGCGATTGAAGAACAGATACAGCAGTGCGCAAAGGATGATGGTTGCGGCGATCACCGAGAGCTTGTCGTATGCCAGAACCAGCGAGCCGATCCGCAGCACACCATTGCTGAACGGCGTGTCGATCTTGAAATCGTCGGTGCCCCAGATCATGCCGACCACGGAGCGCAGGAAATATCCAAGCCCGATCGTCGCCATGATGATGGAAAACTGCGGATACCCGAGGATCGGACGCACCACGACGCGCTCAGCCAGCATGCCGAACGCAGCCATGGCGATGATCGCGCCGGCGAATCCAAGCCAGTAATTGAGGCCGAGCATGCCGATGAATGTGAAGGCGAAGAAACCGCCCAGCATCATCAAATCGCCCTGGGCGAAATTGACGACCTCGGTTGCCTTGTAAACGAGCACAAAACCGAGCGCGATCAGGCCATAGACGCAGCCGAGCGCGATGCCACTCACGAGCTGCTGAACGAAGTCCAGCATCCTTTCCCTCCCCGATGCCGGGCGGTTCTGTCGACCGCCTTTTTCGCATCTTGTGTCTACACGCTGCGTGGCATTCCACGAAGCAGCCGCACATGTCCCGCTGCATTGGAGCCCAAAGCGCCGACCCCTGTCAACAAAGCGCTGCGTGCCGCGTCGTTAACAATTGCGGAGAAATGCCGCAGCCCGGGAAGTTGCGGGGTTCGACACGATTTGGGCCGCAGGATTCACCGTGCCGAAAGTTCTTGCGTTCATGGTCCGCAGCAAACAACCGGATCGTCCTGAAGTCATGATGACAGATGTATCGGCGCTCGAGGTGCGAGGGTTAACGAAGCGTTTTGACCGCCCGGCGGTCGACGCGCTCGATCTCACCATTCGGACCGGCGAGTTCTATGCCCTGCTCGGCCCCAACGGCGCCGGCAAGACCACGACATTGCGCATGGTCGCCGGACTGCTGCGGCCCGATGCCGGCACGGTCTCCATCCTGGGCATCGACGCGCTCGCCGATCCCGTCGCCGCCAAGCAGATCATGGCCTGGGTCTCCGACGAGCCGATGATCTACGACAAGCTGACGCCGCTGGAATATCTCGAATTCGTCGCCGGCCTCTGGGGCATCGATCCGGTCGTGTCGGAACCATCAGCGCACAAGCTTCTGGCGTCGCTCGGCCTGGAGCCGCATCTGCACGAACGCTGCGAGGGATTCTCCAAGGGCATGCGCCAGAAGGTCGCGCTGGCCGGCGCATTGATCCACGATCCCCGGCTGATCATTCTGGACGAGCCGTTGACCGGCCTCGATGCGCTGTCGGCGCGTCACGTCAAGGGATTGCTGCAAGATCGCGTCCGTGCCGGCTGCACCGTGATCATGACGACGCATATTCTCGAAGTCGCCGAACGGATGGCCGACCGTATCGGCGTCATCGCCGCGGGCCGGCTGGTCGCCGAGGGCACGCTCGCCGAACTGCGCCAGCAGAACGGCCGGAACGACACCAGCCTCGAAGACATGTTCATCGCGCTTGTTGACGCCGAGGCGGCCGCCGCATGAGTTCGGCCACGGCGCTCACCTGGTTTGCCCGCCACGAGATCCGGCTGGCGTGGCGCGAATGGCTGGCGATGATTGCCGGCAGGCGCGGCAAACGGAAGCGTGCGATCATCGCCCTGCTCGCGTTCGTCGTCATCATGCACCTGCCGGCCTATGCCGTGATCGGCCGCTTCGCCGATCTGCAGGCCCCGCTCGGCAAGCCGGAACTGATCGTCGTCACCGCGACGATCTTCCTCGCCTGGGCGCTGATGCTGTCGCAGGCCATCGAATCCGTGACGCGCGTGTTCTACGCCCGCGCCGATCTCGATCTCATCATGTCGTCGCCGGCGAACCTCGCCAACGTGTTCTCGGTGCGGATCGCGGCGATCGGCCTGTCCGTAATCGGGATGGCGCTGTTGCTGTCGACGCCCTTTGTCGACGTTCTCGTGATCGGCGGCGGCATCCGGTGGCTTTCCGCGTTCGGCGTCGT
>Ga0268266_10006743_pt1 | contig 10469 bp, 8 predicted proteins | sample KBSS13metaG_FD_190356 | JGI IMG/M metagenome (GOLD analysis project Ga0268266, IMG submission 190356) | Switchgrass rhizosphere microbial communities from Kellogg Biological Station, Michigan, USA - KBS S1-3 metaG (SPAdes) (version 2) | ecosystem: Host-associated > Plants > Roots > Rhizosphere >... | reverse complement strand
CGAATGCCACGGCGGCGGCATCCGCGTCACCATGATCACCGGCGATCACCGGATCACGGCAGCTGCGATCGCGAGCATGCTGGGCATCGGCGACGGCAAGACGGCGGTGACCGGCGCCGAGATCGAAGAGATGAACGAGGCGGCCCTGCAGCAGAAGGTGCGCGACGTCGACGTGTTCGCCCGGGCGAGCCCCGAGCACAAGCTTCGCCTGGTCAAGGCCATCCAGGCAAACCGGCAGACCGTCGCGATGACGGGCGACGGCGTGAACGACGCACCGGCGCTGAAGAAGGCCGACATCGGCGTTGCCATGGGCATCAAGGGCACCGAGGTCACCAAGGAAGCGGCCGAGATGATCCTCGCCGACGATAACTTCGCCTCGATCACGGCCGCGGTGAAGGAAGGGCGCACCGTCTACAACAACGTCGAGAAGGCCATCCTGTTCATGCTGCCGACCAACGTCGCCCAGGCGCTGGTCATCACGGTGGCGATCCTGCTGGGCTTCACCATGCCGATCACGGCGCCGCAGGTCCTGTGGGTCAACATGGTGACCTCGGTCGCGCTCGGCCTGGTGATCTCGTTCGAGCCGCATGAGCTCGACGTGATGGGCCGGCCGCCGCGCGCGACCGGCCGGCCGATTCTCACCGGCTTCGGCATATGGCGCGTGCTGTTCGTCGGGCTGGCGCTGCTGGCGGTCACTCTGTGGGCGTTCTTCCGGATGAAGTCGCTGGGGGCGTCGGACGAGCTCGCCCGCACGGTCGCGGTCAACATGATCACCATCGGGCAGGTGTTCTACCTGCTGAACAGCCGCTACCTGGTGGACAGCTCACTGTCGGTCACGGCGCATCTCGGCAACCCGTACCTGCCGCTCGGCATCGGCGCGGTCGTTGTCCTGCAGCTTATCTTCACCTACGCGCCGCCGCTGCAGGCGATGTTCGGCAACGAGGCCATACCGCTCGACGTCTGGCCGTGGCTTCTCGCGGCCGGCTTCGCGTTCTTCCTCGTCGTGGAAGCGGAGAAGCTCATCATCCGCTCCTCGCCGTCGCTGCGAAAGGCGGTTGCCGAAGTCGAGGCCGGGACATGACGCGGCTCGGGAACAGCTGAGGGGGCCTCTTGGAAACGACAGTCGCCATCGCCGGCGGAGTGGGCTTCTTCCTTCTGGGCATGGCCGTGATGACCGACGGCCTGAAGGCGCTCGCCGGATCGGCGCTGCGCACCGTGCTGGCGAAAGCGGCGGCGACGTCGCTGAGCGGCACCTTCTGGGGGGCGATCGTGACGCTGCTGGTGCAGTCGTCCAGTGCCACGACCATGACCACGATCGGCCTGGTCAGCGCCGGACTGCTGACGTTTCCCCAGGGGCTCAGCCTGGTGTTCGGGGCGAACATCGGCACGACCGGGACGGGATGGCTGGTGGCGCTGCTCGGCGTCCGGGTCTCCCTCACCGCCTACGCGCTGCCGATCGTATTCGCCGGCGCGTTGCTGAAGCTGGTCGGCAAAGGCAGATGGGCTGCGGGCGGCGCCTCGATCGCGGGCTTCGCCCTGATCCTGGTCGGCCTGACGACTCTGCAGCAGGGCATGGGCGGGCTGGCCGAACAGCTCGACCCGGCGGATCTTCCGGCGGTGCTGAGCGGACCCGGCGCGCCGTGGTGGTCGGGGACGCTCGGCCTGCTGGTCCTGGTCGCGACCGGCATTGCGATGACCGCCGTGATGCAGTCCTCGACCGCGGCGATCACGGTCAGCCTCTCGGCGCTCCATGCCGGCGCCATCGGCCTCGACCAGGCGGTGGCGCTGGTCATCGGCCAGAACATCGGCACGTCGACGAGCTCGGCGATGGCGGCGATCGGCGCGAGCAACACCGCCAAGCGGCTGGCCGCGGCCTACATCGCCTTCAAGGTGATCGCCGCCGTCATCTTCCTCGTGCTCTTCCCGGTCATCATCCGCCTGATGATCCGCGCGTCCGACAGTGTCGATCCGGTGACGCTGGTGGCGGCCTTCCACACGGCCTACAACGTGGTCGGGGTGGCGATCCTGCTGCCGCTGATCGGCCCCTTCACCCGGACGATCGAGCGACTCGTCCCCGACCGCGGCTCGCCCTTCACGCGCTATCTCGATCCGGCAGCGCTGGCCGCCTCTCCGATCGTCGCCGTCGAAGCCGCTCGCCGGACGGTGGCGCATGTCCTGGCGACCCTGTGCTCGCAGGCGGGTTCGCCCGCCCGGGAGCCCGTCGCCGCCCAGTCGTCCGAAGCGCTGCACCAGGTGCAGGCCTTCCTGTCGAAAGTGACCGAACCGCTGCCGTCGGACGACGAGCGGCGTTGGTTCATCGAGACCGTGCATGCCCTCGATCACGTCGCGCGCCTGACCGACACCTTCAGGGAGGGCACGAAGGTCGACGCGCCGCTCGACAGCCCCGACGAGCAGCGCGCCGTCCAGCTCTACAGGAAGGCCATGCAAGGCGCGGCGGAGAGCGCCGTCCTGCTCGAGCACGCCACCGTGCAGCACCCGGAGGGCGAGCACGCCGCGGCGAATGCCCCGGGCGAAGGAAAGCCGGCCGAGAGCCTCGAGCGGCTCGAACGCTGCGTCAGCGAACTCGCCAGCCTCAACCTGCGGCATCGGCGCACGACGCTCGACTCGGCCGCTTCAGGCAGGCTCACGACAGGCAATGCCCTTGCCAGCGTCGATGCCGTGCTCCTGCTCGATCGGCGGGCGCATCACGCCTGGCGGGCGGCTGCCTATCTCGCCGGGACCGCCACCGCGACGCCCGGGAAAAGTGCTCCAGGGGACATGCCATGACGCAGCAGAAGGATCCCGAGAAGCTGTCTCGCAAGGCCTACGAACGCGAGCTGGCGACGCTGCATGAAGAGCTCGTGGTGCTGCAGAGGTGGGTCGTCGCGGCGAAGCAGAAGGTCTGCGTGCTGTTCGAGGGCCGCGACGGCGCCGGCAAGGGCGGCACGATCAAGGCGATCACCCAGCGGGTCAGCCCACGGGTGTTCCATGTCGTCGCCCTGCCGGCGCCGACCGAGCGCGAGAAGTCGCAGATGTACTTCCAGCGCTATGTGCCGCATCTCCCCTCGGCGGGCGAGATCACGATCTTCGATCGGAGCTGGTACAACCGCGCGGGTGTCGAGCGCGTCATGGGCTTCTGCACGGAAGAGCAGGCCAGGCGCTTCCTGGAGATCACCCCGGAACTCGAGCACCTCATCGTCGAGTCCGACACCATCCTGCTGAAGTACTGGCTCGAGGTCAGTCCCGAGGAGCAGAGCCGCAGGCTCAGGGAGCGGATCACCGACGGCCGCAAGACGTGGAAACTCTCGCCCATGGATCTCGAGTCCTACGGCCGCTGGGACGACTATTCGCGCGCCCGTGACGAGATGTTCAAGGCGACGGACTCGACGTGGGCGCCGTGGTTCGTGGTCCGGTCGGACGACAAGAGGCGCGCAAGACTGAATCTGATCCGCCACTTCCTCGACCATGTTCCCTACGAGAAGGTGACCAGGGAGAAGGTCAAGCTGCCCGCACGGCAGATCCGGGCGGACGACGAGGCGGCCGACTACCCCTTCAAGTTCGTCGCGGAGCACGACTGGACGGGCGGCGACCGCTGAACTCCTTGCCCCGCGTCCTGGTCCGGCGTTTCCGCTGTGTCGCCGGCCCCGGCAAGGCAGGGTCGAATTCGAAGGCGAAGCAGAGGCTACGGCCGCTTGGCCGTCTCGGCCGGTGCCGACGTCGTGTGGCTGGCCATGCTGATCACGCCCTGCGAGACCGCGGGCCTGGCCGACGGGGCGCGCGGCGGGACGCCGATGGCGGCGCGCTCGCGGACGGCTTTCACCTCGGTCGAATGGCGGATCAGGGTGTAGCGCAGGTTCGTGAAGAGGTTGACCGGGAACGGCATGTTGGCGTCGAAGTCGATGATCAGCACGACGCGTGTTTCCTGGGTCTGGTTCTTGACCCAGTGCTCGCGCGTGTCGTCGAACACCAGCGGCTCGCCTTCCTTCCAGAAGAAATGGTGTCCGCCGATCTCGATCCAGCATTCTTCCGGATTCTCCGGAACGATCAGCGGATAGTGGAAGCGGATCACGCCCGCCGCCGAGCCGCGGTGAGGGGTGATCTCGGCGCCACCCTGCAGGATCGAGAACAGGGCCGTGTGCACGCCGGGGATCTTGCAGATCGCCTCGTAGGTGTCGGGCACCGCCGCGGTGTTTTCCTTGATCTCGTGGCCCCAGATCTTCAGCAGGAAGGTGCGCCAGGCACGGCCGGGCACGAACAGGTCGCGCGGATGGACTTCGTGCAGCGCCGGGATCTCGTCGTGGTGGCTGAGAAGGTAATTCAGGTCGGCCTTGATCTTGTCATGGCTCTTCTTGAGCTCGGCCAGGACCGGAAAGGCCCTCAGCGCATCCTCGCCGCCCAGCGGCAGCTTGGGCATGCGGCGCAGGATCATGTCCGACATTCTGAGATTGAAGTTCTCGATCGGCTCCTGCGGCAGCCAGATATGCTTCGTCAGGTAGAAGCGGCCTTTGTGGCCGACGCCGGTATTGTCGCTCGCTTCCATGGCGGGTTGACCTGTTACTCCTGTTCAGGCCTTGAATCTCATAAGCCGGGGGGGCTTTTCAAGGCAGAGAATCGACGCGATGCGGCGGCTCGCACAGTGAAATATTACGCCAAGTCCCCGAAAACATGTAACAATTCGTTTTGTATGGGTACTATGACGGGGCCGATGTTCCGCTTCGCCGACGTTCCGCTCTCGCTTTCCGGCATGACCCGCATCCAGGGCAAGCGCGTCTACCTGCGCGCGCCGACCATGGAGGATTGGCCGGAATGGGCCGAGCTGCGGGCCCGCAGCCGCGCCTTCCTGACGCCGTGGGAGCCGACCTGGCCCGACGATTCGCTGGGCCGCGATCACTTCCGCCGCCGCCTTCGCCAGCAGATCCGCGAATGGCGGGCCGGCGAGGCCTATGGCCTGTTCGTCTTCCTCAACGACACGCGCCGGCTGGTCGGCGGCATCAACCTCAGCAACGTCCGCCGCGGCGTGGCCCAGGCCGCCTCGGTCGGCTACTGGATGGGCCAGCCCTTCGCCGGGCAGGGGCTGATGACCGACGGGCTGCGCGCGATGCTGCCGTTCGTGTTCGACGAACTGCGCCTGCACCGGCTCGAGGCGGCCTGCCTGCCGCACAACGAGCCCTCCAAGGGAGTCCTGAGCAAGGTCGGCTTCCACGAGGAAGGGCTCGCGCGGCAGTATCTGCGGATCAACGGGCAGTGGGCCGATCACCTGCTGTTCGCGCTGCTGCGGGCCGACTACGACGCCCTTTTGAGAGCGAGCCGCTGATGCGCGACCTGACCCCCAGCACCATCACCACCGCCTTCGCCGCCTACGCCAGGAATGCCCCCTCGGCGCGGACCCGCGCCCTGCTGGTGAGCCTGGCCGGCCACCTGCACGGCTTCGTGCGCGAGAACAAGGTGACCCAGGCGGAATGGGGTGCTGCGATCGATGCGCTGACCCGGGCGATGAAGTTCACCGACGACAAGCGCAACGAGTACATCCTGTTCTCCGACCTGCTCGGCGTCTCCTCGCTGGTCGACATGGTGAACGCCGCGACCACTGGCACGCCGTCGTCGGTGCTGGGGCCGTTCCACATCGAGGGCGCGCCCGAACTCGCCAACGGTGGCGACCTGTGGAAGGGCCAGGTCGGCGAGCCGCTGGTGGTGAGCGGCAGGATCGTCGACGCCGACGGCAAGCCCGCCGCCGGCACCGAGCTGGCGACGTGGCAGAATTCCGGCAACGGCCTCTACGCACAGCAGGATCCCGAGCAGAGCCCGACTAACTATCATGCGCGGCTGAGGGTGGCCGACGACGGCACCTTCGCCTTCTCGACCGTGCGGCCGCTGTCCTACACCGTGCCCGACGACGGCCCGGCCGGCGACATGCTGCGCGTGCTGGGCCGCCATGCCTGGCGGCCGGCGCACCTGCACATGATCATCAAGGCGCCGGGCCATCGGCCGCTGATCACGGAATTCTTCCCCGAGGACGACAAGTACCTCGACCAGGACGCCGTGTTCGGCGTGCGCGGCGGCCTCGTGCTGCCGTTCAGGAAGGCGGCCGACCGCGCCGAGCTGCCCGCCAACCTCGCCGCGCGCGACACGCTGCCGATGCCGGTCTGGACAGCGACGCTGGATCTGAAGCTGCCGGCCGTCTGAGTCTTGCCGGACCGCGGGCGTCCCGCCCGCTCATGACTTTGAGCGGGCGGGACGCCCGCGGTCCGGCAAGAAATTATCGCCCGCTGCGTCGCGCCTGCTTGCCGCGGCCGCCGGAGCCGGTGCGGACGCCGCGGAAGACGCGGCTGTTCTGCATCTTGCCGAGATGGATGCCGACGTTGGCGCTGGCCGCCTGGCCCGGCAGCTCGAGCTCGTGCGCCTCGAGGCGGCGGATCTCGTCGCGGATGCGTCCGGCTTCCTCGAACTCGAGATTGGCGGCGGCGTCGCGCATGCGCTTCTCGAGCTCGACGATGTGGGTGCGCAGGTTGTGGCCGACCAGATGCACGTCGCCCGACACGCCGGTATCGACCGTGTAGTGATCGCGCTCGGCGGTCGATTGCAGGATCTCGGCGATGTTCTTCTTTACCGAGGCCGGCGTGATGCCATGCTCCGTGTTGTAGGCGATCTGCTTGGCGCGGCGCCGGTCGGTCTCGCTCATCGCGTACTTGATCGAATCGGTGATCTTGTCGGCGTAGAGGATCACCCGGCCCTCGACGTTGCGCGCGGCGCGGCCGATGGTCTGCACCAGCGATGTCGGTGAGCGGAGGAATCCTTCTTTGTCGGCGTCGAGGATCGCGACCAGCGCGCACTCGGGGATGTCGAGGCCCTCGCGCAGCAGGTTGATGCCGACCAGCACGTCGAACGCGCCGAGCCGCAGGTCGCGGATGATCTCGATGCGCTCCAAGGTGTCGATGTCGGAGTGGAGATAGCGGCAACGGATGCCGGCCTCGTGCAGGTATTCGACGAGGTCCTCGGCCATGCGCTTGGTCAGCACCGTGACCAGCACCCGCTGGCTCTTCTTCGCGCAGTCCTTGCACTCGGCGATCAGGTCGTCGACCTGCTTCTCGACCGGGCGGATGATCACCGTCGGGTCGATCAGGCCGGTCGGACGGATCACCTGCTCGATGAAGATGCCCTGGGTGCGCTCCATCTCCCACGGGCCGGGCGTGGCGCTGACGAACGTGGTCTGCGGGCGTAGCGTCTCCCATTCCTCGAACTTCAGCGGCCGGTTGTCGATCGCCGAGGGCAGGCGGAAGCCGAACTCGGCCAGCACGCTCTTGCGGTTGAAGTCGCCGCGGAACATGCCGCCGATCTGCGGCACCGTGACGTGGCTCTCGTCGACGATCAGCAGCGAGTTTTCGGGGAAGTATTCGAACAGCGTCGGCGGCGGTTCGCCCGCCTTGCGGCCGGTGAGATAGCGCGAATAGTTCTCGATGCCAGCACAGGCGCCGGTCGTCTCCATCATCTCGATGTCGAACAGGGTGCGCTGCTCCAGACGCTGCGCCTCGAGCAGGCGGCCGGCGCGGTTGAACTCGGCCAGCCTCTGCTTGAGATCGGTTTTGACCTGCTCGATCGCCTTCTGCATCGTCGGCTTGGGCGTCACGTAGTGGCTGTTGGCGTAGACGATGATGTCGTTCAGCGTTATCGCCTTCTCGCCGGTCAGCGGATCGAACTCGGTGATCGAGTCGATCTCGTCGCCGAACATCTCGAAGCGCCAGGCCTTGTCCTCGTAGTGCGCCGGGAACAGGTCGATGGTGTCGCCGCGCACCCGGAAGGTGCCGCGCTGGAAGGCGTTGTCGTTCCTCTTGTACTGCTGCTCGACGAAGCGGCGGAGCAGGGAGGTGCGGTCGATCTTCTGCCCCTTGTGCAGGCGGAAGGTCATCTTCTGGTAGTTCTCGAGCGGGCCGATGCCGTAGATGCACGACACCGAGGCGACGATGATCACGTCGTCGCGCTCCATCAGCGCGCGCGTCGCGGCATGGCGCATGCGGTCGATCTGCTCGTTGATCGACGAGTCCTTCTCGACGTAGGTGTCGGTCCGCGGCACGTAGGCTTCGGGCTGGTAGTAGTCGTAATACGAGACGAAGTATTCGACCGCGTTGTCCGGGAAGAATCCCTTCATCTCGCTGTAGAGCTGCGCCGCCAGCGTCTTGTTGGGCGCCAGCACCAGCGCCGGCCGGCCCTGCGAGGCGATGACGTTGGCCATGGTGAAGGTCTTGCCCGAGCCGGTGACGCCCAGCAGCACCTGGTCGCGCTCGCCGCCGTTGACGCCGTCGATGAGCTGGCGGATCGCCTCCGGCTGGTCGCCCGCCGGCGTGTAGTCCGACACCAGCTTGAACGGCTTGCGGGCAACGTCGAGCTCGGGCCGCCGCTGGATGTACGGCATCGAGAGCGGCATGGCCGGCAGCGCGAGATTCTTTGAGGGCATGGCCTGCATTATATGATGACGGGGTCGCCGGCCCGCAATGCTAGCGTCGCCCGGCCGATGCCGGACCTGTTGGCTTTTTCCTTCCTGATCGCCGCCGCCGTGGCCGGCGTCGCCGGCATGGTGCGCGGCTTCGCGGGCTTCGGCGCGGCGATGATGATGACGCCGGTTTTCTCGGCGCTGTACGGACCGGAAACCGGCATTGCGCTCTGCCTGCTGCTGGAAATCGCCGTCGCCCTGCCGCTGCTGCCGCGCGCGGCGAAGTACGTCGACTGGCGGCGGATCGGGCTGCTCATGGTGGCGGCCGTCATCGGGGCGCCGTTCGGCAACCTCGCGCTCACCCTGGTGTCGCCGGAACCGATGCGCTGGGCGATCTCGGCGATCGTGCTGACGGCGGTCGCGCTGCTGGCCAGCGGCTGGCGTTTCCAGGGCCAGTGGCGCGCGCCCGTCACCCTGGGGATCGGCGCCACCAGCGGCTTCCTCAACGGCCTGTCGGGCATGGCCGGGCCGCCGATCGCCTTTTATTACCTCGCCGGTAACGAATCGGTAACCCGCGTGCGGGCGAACCTCACGACCTACTTCGTGTTCGTCGACCTGGCGGCGCTGACGGTCTTCGCCGCGCGCGGCATGGTGCATTGGGATACCGGCGTGCTGGCCCTCTGCCTTGCTCCTGCCGTGATTGCCGGCGGATTGTTGGGCGAGAGGTTGTTTCCCCTCGCCAGCGAGGGTTTTTATCGCCGTCTCGCCCTCGTCCTTCTGGTCGGCGTGGCGATCGGGTCCTTGATCCTGTAACGCGGGTCGCGTAGCGAGCAAGCATGAAGATCTGGGGAAAGATCGTCGGGGGCACCGCAGGCTTCGCCCTGGGCGGGCCGATCGCGGCGCTGCTGGGCGTGATGGCCGGCCACGCCGTCGACCATCTCGTTGGGCAGCAGACCGGCGATGGGACGGAGATCGCCACGCCGGCCGATCCCACGGACCATCCCGGCCTGCGCGAGATCGCCTTTACCATCGGCGTGATCGCGCTCGGCGCGAAGATGGCCAGGGTCGACGGCGAGGTGACGCGCGACGAGGTCGAGGCGTTCCAGTCCTTCTTCCACGTGCCGCCGGGCGAGGAGAAGAACGTGCAGCGCTTCTTCGACCTCGCCAAGCGCGATGCGTCCGGCTTCGAGCCTTACGCGCGCCAGGTCGCCGCACTGTTCCCCGACGCGCCGGAAGTGCTGGAGAACGTGCTCGAGGGTCTGTTCGACATCGCCAAGGCCGACGGCGCCGTCGGTGGCGAGGAGCTGGCCTATCTCGGCAAGGTCGCGAGCCTCTTCGGCCTCAGCAGCGAGCGCTTCGAGCGTGCCCGCGCGGCGGCGCTGGGCGACGTCGACTGCGAGCCCTGCGTCGTGCTGGGCATCGATCCGCTGGCGACCGACGAGCAGGTCCGCGAGGCCTGGCTGAGACAGGTGCGCGCCCATCATCCCGATCGGCTGATCGCGCAGGGCCTGCCCGAGGAGGCGATCAAGGTCGCCAACCGCAAGCTCGCGCTGATCAACGACGCCTACGATCGGCTGCGCAAGCAGCGCGGTCTCATCGCCGCCTGACGTGATCGTCGTCGAGCGGCCGTCGCCCAATCATGCGCCGCGTCCCGACGGCACGATCGTCGACATCCTGGTCCTGCACTACACCGAGCTGCCGCTGCAGGAGTCGCTCGACATCCTGAGAGACGAGACGCGCGAGGGCAGGGTGAGCGCACATTATGTGCTGGCCGAGGACGGCACGATCTACCGTCTCGTGCCGGAGGAGCGCGTCGCCTGGCATGCCGGGCGCTCGCACTGGCGCGGCCGCGAGGCGTTGAACGCGACCTCGATCGGCATCGAGATCGTCAACCTGCACGGCGATCGCCACGACTATCCGCGGCAGCAGATCGCCGCGCTGATCGAGCTCTGCCACGGCATCCTCGCGCGCCATCCCGCGATCGAGCCGCGCAACGTCGTCGGCCATTCCGACATCGCCCCCCAGCGCAAGATCGATCCCGGCC
>Ga0268266_10006742_pt1 | contig 10473 bp, 8 predicted proteins | sample KBSS13metaG_FD_190356 | JGI IMG/M metagenome (GOLD analysis project Ga0268266, IMG submission 190356) | Switchgrass rhizosphere microbial communities from Kellogg Biological Station, Michigan, USA - KBS S1-3 metaG (SPAdes) (version 2) | ecosystem: Host-associated > Plants > Roots > Rhizosphere >... | reverse complement strand
GACATTGCCGAATTGAAGAGCGGCCGCACCGCGACCCTGACGACCAGCGATCCCGAAATCCAGAAACTGACGGCGCTTTACACCCGCGAAGCCCAGGGCTTCGACCCGCGCATCGCCCAGTCGGCGCCACCCACCTTGCGCCAGCGCTTTGTGGCCATCACCGCCAAGTTCCGTGAAGTGCTGCAGCTTCATGCCCGCATGATTGCCCGCGTCAAGAACGCCAGTGAGGGGATCATCCGCGCCATCGCCGATGAGGTGGAGCGCGCCAACGCGCCGATGCGGACATACGGCCCACGGCCCGGCTACAAGCCCCAGTCTTCGGGCGCCATGCTGTTCAACCGCGTCGTTTGACCGCCGTTAGAAACGGCGGCACCTGTCATTAGGCCTGGCAAACTGCGTCAGTCGGACGATCCGTTGCGGTCGCGAATGCGTGAGACGCCTTTGTAGATCAATACCGCGCCGCCAACGACGAACGGCAAACCTGACACCAAGATGAACGGAAGGCCCGCGAAGGCATATATGCCGTTGCTTGGATACTGTATGACCTGCACCAATGTTGCGATAACGCCTATTCCAGTGCACAGGCCTGAGGGAACAAAAATCAGCAGCCCAATCACAATCAGTGCGATGGAGCCGATCAGAGACAGGCCTTGCTCAACTTTGGGCATGCATGGCGCTTTTTAATTGGTCTTCAGCCGCATGGTTGAGCGGCGCAACTCTTTACTCAACCTGCTGAAGCCGGCGGCTCGGAGCTATCAGATGATCCCCGATTCATCTTTTTGAGGCGCCAAACTCCGAAAGCCAGCAAGGCTGCACCAAATAGAATGAAAGGCCCGCCGATAAAAAGCGCGAGGCTCACGGCGTTCATGGACGCATCAGATGCCACCACAGTCGTGCAAAGGCCGGACGGAATCAGGATCAGAAGCCCGATCACGACCAGGGCAATGGCGCAGCCGGGCGATTCCTGGCTAGCCTGCGGCATGAATACCTCCCCGCCGTGCGCCATCCGTCTGACCGCGGTAAAACAGATTGTATGTGTCGAACGGAATGATCTTGCGCTGCGGCGTGACGAAGTGAATGCAGGAGCGCTTCACCGTGGCCACGCAGAAATTGTACTTGTCCAGGAACTGGACGATGACGATGCGAAACACCTTGTCATAGCCCAGGTCGCCCGGCAATTCGACCTGCGGCAGACAGCAAAGCAGATCGCCCAGCACCGTCTGGGTCCGCTCCCCTGACGACGCCAAAGACAGAAGATCGAACAGGCGATTCTTCAACTCGGGATAGCGCTCAAACGAGACAGTGTTGGGTGCAGCCGATAGCAGCTCCTGTTTGGGAATGAGCTGGGTTATCGGCGTGACGTTTGAGCCGGAACGCAGTCCGTAAGCGATCGAGATGGAATCGGGATTGCAGGGCAACGGGATGATGTCCTCGGCCCCGAATACTTCTCCCGCCTGGGTAGCGACAGCACGGCGCACATCGCTGAGCAACAGACGGTCGCGGTTCTTGTCGAAGCCGGTGTTGCGGCCGGCGTCCTGCACCGGCTGGAAGGTGATGCCCCTTACGCAACTGTAACTCAAGGCATGGCGGACGATGTCCCCGATCTCATCGTCATTGACACCCTTTTTCACGACACAGACCAGCGTGGTGGAAATTCCCGCCTCCTCCAGATTGGCGAGCGCCTGGCTTCGAATTTTGCGCAAGTCGGCGCCGCGCAGATTCTCCAGCGCCTCGCGCTTTAGAGAATCGAACTGGAGATAGACCTCGAAGCCGGGCTTGAGCTGGGCCAGCTCCGATACGAACGCCTTGTCGGTGGCGATCCGGATGCCATTGGTGTTGAGCATGACATGGCGGATCGGATACGATTTGGCCAACCGCAGGATATCCATGATCTGGGGATGCAGCGTGGGCTCCCCGCCACTGATCTGGACTAGGTCGGGATTGCCTTCGCTCTCCACCAATGTCTCGAGCATGCCAGCGATTTCGGGCAATGAGCGATGGACCTGCCGCTGCGGCGAAGAGTCCGCAAAGCAGACCGGGCAAGTCAGGTTGCATTCTTCATTGACCTCAATCAGCGCGAGGCAGGAGTGCTGTTCATGGTCGGGACACAGGCCGCAATCGTAAGGGCAGCCGTGGTGCGTGCGGCTTTGAAAGACCAGCGGCAGATCGCCCGGCTTGATGAAGTCCTTGCAGCTTTTGAAATAGGCGGCGTCCGTCGACACCAGGGTTTTTTGCACGCCATGTTGTGGGCAGCGCTTGAGGTAAAACACCTCCTCGCCTTCGATCAAAATTTTGGCCGGAACCAGTTCCAGACACGACTCACAGAGAGAAGAGGTCTGGCCATAAAAACTATAATTTCGCGAAGGCCTCACGAGGGTCATGGTTCCGGCTCATCATGAAGACGCTGTAGAAGAACAGCGTTATGCAAAGAATTTGAAACAGGTTTAGCGGTCCGGCAATGGCAGGATAGGGCTTGAGAAATTCCCAGATGAACCGTTGAAGCGCGTAATATCCTACAAAGAGATAAAAGCCCTGTCCCAGAAAAAATTGCGAGCGGCGCACCAGACCTGACAGATAAATTGTCAGAAACAGCAGCATGGACAGCGATTCATAGAGCTGTACCGGATGACGCGGAACGCCATCGCCGAAATCCACGCCCCATGGCACGCTTGTTGGCGTGCCGTAAGTGTAATCGGGCAAGCCGGCAAAGAAGCAGCCCCAGCGCCCGACGGCTATGCCAACCGCCAGCGGCGCCACAAATTGCGCACCAGTGGAACCCCGAATGCCTTTGAACCATTTGAAGATTTCAACAGCCACGATGCCGCCCGAAATTGCGCCCGCGATGGAATGACCAAGCTGCAAAAAGCCAGCCGCTCTCATGTTGATGCTGCCAAACAGGATGGCGCCCACGATCGCGCCCAGTCCCAAGGCAATGAAATAGCCCGGATCTGTAAAAGGGCTGCGAGACGACATGGGCAAAAGCCCAAGGCGAGCCACTGCGCGGCTTGCCAGCCAGGCGCACAGCCAGGCCGATAGATCGAATGCCAGATGGATGTGCATGGAGGCGCAGCGCCTTGTCTTGCCGAGGCGGCAATCCATCCATCTCTATCAGGTTGAAATCAACTCCAGCGCAGCATCGCTGGAATATCGGGCTACAGCCCGCCCAATGCACCCAGCAGGCTGGACAGACCACCATCGCTGCTTTGGCCGCCATTGGCGACGATCGCCTGGATATTGGCCACTGCGTTACTGGGATTGTTGTTCATCAGCCCCAGAGCCAGATTGTAATTGGCCAATTGAGCGGTCGTGGTGGCGTTGGCGCCGCCGCTATGGTTGCCCGGCAATGCCGCGGCCGGCGGTGGCGCGTTGGTCTGCTGGTAAGTGCTCTGGATGCTGGACAGGACCGACAGCAAGGTACTGCGGGCCAAATTTGCGCCCATCTTGGTGGAAATATCCAGCGGACCGGTGGCCCCGCCCGTGAGGCCCAGGCCATAGGTCGGCGTGACGCCCTTTTGCGGCACAGGCGCGGCGCTGGTGCTGCCCTTGGCGGGCGCCGTCAGCACGCCGGGATCGATGCCAAGCCGTGCCAGCGCGTCCAGATCCGTGGGCCCGGCCACCAGGTTGATGGTCTTGCCGGCATTGACGTGGATCTTCAGATTTTCGCCGCCGCCGGTGTAGTTCACGCTGGCCTTGCCGTTGCCGCCGAGCTGGGCGTTGAGCTTGGTCACCAGGGAATCAAACGTCTCGCCCTGGTCGATGGTGATGGTGGCGGTGCGCGCGCCTGTTCCCTGAATCTCGATCTTGAAGGAATCGCCGGCCCGCAAGGTGGTCTGGGTGGTGAGGTCCACCGACTGGTTCAGCGAAAGGCTGCCGCGCGGCAGGCCCAGCGCGTCCAACACACTAGAGCCCTGGGTATCGATTGCCACGCTCTTGCCGGTCGAGACGCCGTCGGCGCCGCCATATTGCTGCGTCCATTTGATGGCGCCATTGGTCCCGATCGCGGTGGCAAAGGCGTTGTTGACGTTCTGCACGCTGCGCTGGGCGCCCGCGAAAGTGCCGGTGGTGGTGCCGGAAACATAAACGGTGCCGTCGGCCGCAACCGTGACTTCGCCGGCAGTGTCGGTGCCGGAGGTGCCGATATAGGTGACGGTGTTAGGATTGACGCTGGTGCCATTGTCGGTGGCGCTGAAGACAAAGGCATCGATGCCGCCACTGGCGGGTGACGCAATGCTGGCGCCGCCGCCGGTGAGATTGCCATTGCTGGTCGAACCCGAGACATAGACTTTGCCATTGGCGACAGTGAGCCCGCCAATGCTGCCGCCTGCCGCCAGATCGCCCATATCCTGGCTCCAGGTGGGCGCCGCGGTGATGTCGCCGGCAGCGTATTTCGACAGAATGGCATGGCCGTTCTGCACGCTGGCGACATACAGGCTGCCGTCCGCTGCCGTGGCAGTCGCCGCCACGCTGTCATTGCCGCTGGTGCCGAACTGGTTTTCCGCCAGCAGTTTGCCTTTGGAGTCGAATTTGGCGAGGAAGGCGTCGGCCTTGCCCTGGCCGACCTGGCCCGCGCCGATCACGCCACCGGAAACACTGCCGCCGATATAGATATTGCCGCTGGCGTCCACACTGACGGCGTTGGACTGGTTGGTGGCCAAGGTCGGGATCTGCTTGATCCAGGTCTGGTTGCCGCTTGAGTCATAGCGCGCCACAAAGGAATCATTGTTGCCGTCGGCGACAGACGTGGGGGTCAGGTCGGCTGTGGATGCGCCGGTGACCACAACTCCGCCCGAGGGATCCAGCGCCAAGCCATAGCCATTGGCGGTGCCGGCGCTGCCCAGAAGATTCTGCCACACCACATTGCCGGCCGAGTCGTATTTGGTGAGATAGACGTCCTGGGTGGCCTGATTGAGCTGGCTGTCGAAATCTCCGGTCGCGGTGCCGATGACATAGATGTTGCCGTTTGCATCCACCTGGGTCGCTTCGGCGGCGGTGATGCCGTTGGTGGCTTTCTGATTGACGCTGAAGGTGGAGCTGGGCGTGCCGTTGATGCCGGAAATCTTGGTGAGACGGGCGGCCTGATCCGGCGGCGTGGCGGTGACCGCCGAAGTCGCGGTGTTGGTGGTGGTCCTGGTCTCGGTGGCGAGGCCCGAGCTGCCGACCAGATACAAAGACGGCGTCGAGGCCGCCGAAAAGCTGACCTGTTCGACGCCGCCGGGCGTGACCTGCATGCCATAAGTCGCATTGGTGCTGGAGGTGGCGGTGCCGCCCGTCTGGGTCTTCTGGAAGCGGGTGGAAAAGCCCGCCGCCGAAAGCTGGCCATTGATGTAGCTGATGACGTTGCCCAGGTTCAGCGTGCCGGGCACCTGCGACAGGTCGATCTGCACATTGGTGGTGACCCCGCCCTTCTTGATGCCGATGGTGAAACTGTCCGAGGCCGAAAGACCCGGCAGGGCTTTGGTGAGATTGGCGTTGCTGGTCAACTGCTTGGTGGCATAGTTGAAACTGCCGAACTTCACCGTCGCGCTGGAGGTGAGCGTGTCGGACGGCTTGGCCGCCTGCAGGTTGAAATTGTTGAAGTCGGTCGTGCCGAGATATTTCTCGATCTGCGCCAGTCCGGTCTGGAAACGATCGTTGAGACCGACAAGCTGGCCGCTGGTGGCCGTTCCGCTCTGCGCCATCTTGGCAAGATAGGCGAGCGTGTTCACCGCATTGTAGAGCGCGAAGAGCTTCTGGTTGTCCTGCTCCATCTTGCTGTCGCTGGTCGCGCCCGCACTGAGCGGCACCTTGGACGTATCCAGGAAGTTGGTGGTGGCAAGGACCTTGGCGTCCTGATGGGCGTTGTTGGCGTTGGGCGTATTCCAGGGCGGATTGTCGTTATCGGTGGCGCTGGTCTTCCGGGCGGCAGCAAATTGCTGTTGCTGCACGCGAGCGGCAGCAAGCGACGACGGACTGCTGAAGAGCTGGGATTGATAGAATCCCAACAGCACCGAGGGGTCTATGCCAGACATGCCTCAAAAATCGCATTTGTGACGTTAAAGCCTGCCTAACGCCGCCATTCGCAAGGCGGAGTTCCCGTAAAAAACGTGCTTAAGGGGCCCTTAACAGGACACACGCAATGTTGGGGCATGAGCGCCGCCTACCAGTCGGGTCTGAAACTGTCGTCCCAGGGACGGCATGTGGAAGCCATCGCACAATTCGAGCAGGCGCTGGCGGTTGATCCTGCGGACGCCAAGGTGCTGTTCGCGCTTGGCAACACCGCCACCCAATTGGGACTGGCCGGGGCGGCGGAGCAGTTCTTCCGCCAGGTGCTGGCACTTGAGCCCACCCGCCTGGAAGCCATCGTCAATCTCGCCAATCTGCTGCGGGAGTCCGCCCAGTATGAGGCGGCTATCGCCCTGCTGGAGCCGGCTTTGGCGCGTGCGCCGGAAAGCCCGGAACTCCTCGTTACCCTGGGATCCACTTTCCGGGAAAAAGGCGACTTGCAGCAGGCCAGAATCCACTGCGAGGCCGCGCTGGCGGCCCGCCCCAACTATGCCCCGGCGTTGGCCAATCTGGCGGACCTGGTCTGGGATGCGGGCGATCGCGAGACCGCGCGAACACTGTACGATAGAGCCATCAAGGCAAACCCCAAGAATCCCCAGGCACGGCTGAATCGCGCCATTTTGCACTTGCTGAACGGTGATCTGAAGCAGGGCTGGCGCGACTATGCCGCGCGGAGCGAGGTGCCGGGCAAAGTCCCGACAGTGCCCAGTGAACAGCGTTTGGCGCCCTGGACCGGCGGCTCTTTAAGGCGGACCCGCCTTTTGGTGCGCGCCGAACAGGGGGTGGGCGACGAGATCCTGTTCGCGAGCCTCGTTCCCAAGCTGGCGGCGCGGGCCAAGGCCGAAGGCGGCAGCGTGATCCTGGAGTGCGAGCCCCGGCTGGCTTCGCTGTTTGCCCGCTCCTTTCCCGACGTCACCGTCCGTCCGGCGGTCATCAAGACCTTGGGCGGGGTGCCGACCGCCGACTATGGCTGGCTGAAATCGGCGGGCGGCGCCAATGCCGCGGTGCTGATCGGCACCCTTCCCAAGTATCTGGGCGGCACGCCGGAAGCCTTCCCCAATCCGCACACTTTCCTGATGCCCGACACGCAGGAGCGTGCGCAGTGGCGATCCGTCTTTGCGGCGCAGAATCCGGGAACCCGGAAAATCATTGGCATCAGCTGGCGCAGCGGCAAGGCTGGCGGCGGCGAGCGCATGCTGCAATATGCCCCGCTGAAGGATTGGGCCGAGTTTCTCGAAGCCACCAACGCCACCTTTGTCTGCGCCCAATATGCCGCGACGGATGAAGAGATCGCGGTGCTGCAAGAAATGAGCGGCCGCAAAATCCTGGTGCCCGAAAAGTTGGATCAAAAGAACGAACTGGACCGCACTTGCGCCATGCTGGCGGCGCTGGATGTCGTGATCACCGCGCCGACCGCCGTGTCCTGGCTGGCGGCAGGCGCAGGCGTTTCGACCTTGAAACTGCTCGCAGGACCGGTGTGGACGGCGATGGGGCAGAGTTATGAGCCCTTTGCGCCAACCTGCAAATGCTTGAGCGCGGCACAGACAGGCGACTGGGCGGATGTGTTCCGCCAGGCGAGCGCGGCGCTTACAAAGCTTCCTTAAGCGGGGTCCGCGCTTCCGTAAGCGCTGTCGCCAGATCGGCGGCGATACGCGAGGCGCCCTGCCCGTCCAACAACGCCATGCCTTGCTTGCGCATCTCGCGCCGGGCGGCCGGCTTGTTCAACAGCCATTGCAAGAAGCGGGCGATGTCGGCATCGGAGACTTTGTCGGCGAGGCCCAGGTTGAGGCCCATGCCTGCATCCGCAAAAGCCGAAGCAGACCGGACATGGTCATCGGTGAGGCCGAGATAGATGGCGGGAATGCCGCAAGCCGCCAGTTCATAGGCGGTGACGCCGAAGGCGCAGACCGCCACGTCGGCATTGGCATATTCGACGGACAGATCGTCAGCGCCCTCCACCGTTTCATAATTCTTCTTCAGGGCCACCAAACCGCGCGCCACCGCGCCGGGATCCTTGGTGCCGGTGCCGATGACGAAGCGGATGCGATAAGCTGTGTCCAGCACCGAAAGTGCCTTGCCCATGCGCAAGGTCAGCCCATGGGGATCGCTGCCGCCCATCGCCACCAGCACGGTGGGCCGCGCACCGGGCGCGCGCTTGCGAACTTGATTGGGATTGAGTCCCAGCAGCGCCCATTCCCAGCCGATGCGCGGCAGGGCATGGGACCCGTTCCAGCTCAGCGCCAGGGCACCCGGCACCGGCGGATAATAGGCATAGTCGGCGGCCAGGCGCCGTTCATCGCCGTCGTCGATCACCGCGGTCACCGCGACACTGCGTTTGAGGTCTTCCAGTTGGGCGCGGCTGGGGCCTTCGCGCCCGTCCAGAATGAGCAGATCCGGGCTGTTTTCCCGGATCAGATTCTCCAGATGGAAGGCATGTTCCAGCATGGTCACGTCGAACCCGGCCCGGCGGATGGGACGGGTGGCGTCTTCGCTGCCATTGAGTGCGAATATCGCGCCGATGCCGTGGCTGTCGCGCAGAGCGCGCGCCAGCGCCACCATGCGCTTGACATGGCCATAGCCGAATTTGCCGCCGCCGTCGCAACGGATCAGTGCCAGGCGGCCCGAAGTGCCGCCGCCGGAAGGCCGCACCGAAGCCGGGGGGGCGGGCAGGGCCTTCAGCTCCGGCTCGCGTTCCAGAAGCAAAAGCAGGTCCGCCAGTGAGGCTTCGCCCGCCTTTGCAGCAAGCCGGGCATGAACCGCTTCCACGAAGGCCAGGTCGTCCTGTGTGTTGATGGTCAGGCGGCCATCTGTTTTCAACTGCGGACCATAGGGCCCTGCACGCACGATGCGCACGAATTCGGGGTGCAGCCGGAAATAGCCGGTGACCTGGGCGCGCGCTGCCGGGTCATGGGCTGCGTCCATCATCAAGCGGTCCAAGGCGCGGCGGCTGAAGGCTTCTATGCCTTCCTGGCCGGTCTCCTCGCCCATCACGACATAGTCGCCATCCTGCTCGATCAGGGTGGCGACCAGATGATCCACCAGGCCGGCATCGATGAACGGCGCGTCGCAGGAGGCTTGCACGATGATATCGGCATCCAGCTTTTCAGCGGCGCGGGCTTGAGCCGCCAGGGCATCATTTTCAGGGCCGCGCACCACGGTGACACCATGGCTATTGCACCATTCCACGATGGCATCGTCAGCGGGGCTGGAGCTGGTGACGACCGCGATATCCTCAAGCAGGCGGCAAGCCTTCAGGCGATGGACGATGTGCCATAAGAGCGGCTGGCCGGCGATCGGCTTGAGTACCTTGCCGGGCAGGCGCGCGAAACCCATGCGCGCCTGGATCAATGCGACGACGCGCACATGCTCGCGTTCGCTGGCGCCCCGGATAAGCTCGGAATCGGACTCGCTGGCCATTAACCGAATCTAAAGAGCGCATGGCTAAGAAGCGGTTAACGGGCCACAGCACATCCTAACCGGGAACTCATGTCCGCCATGCCAAAAACGCTGCTGGTCATTTCGGGCGGCGAAAAATCTGTGGAAATCGTGAGCGCGCTGCGCGCCGCCGGCCATGCGGTGGTGGTTTCCGATTCCGATCCGCAAGCGCCGGCTTTCGCTTTGGCCGATTCCTGCCTGATCGCCGATGTGCATGGCGCCAGCGAAACCGCCGCCGCCGCCGAACGCTATAGCCGAAAGATCCGCAAGATTGACGGGGTTCTTTCGGTCGCGGACGCTTCCCTCACCGTTGCCATGGTTACTGAACGGTTAAAATTGCCGGGCCCGCCGCCGCATGTGACCGAGTTGATCGGCGACCGCTTGGGCGTACGGCGCTGTTTTGCGTCCGCCGGAATTGCCAGCCCCTGGTATGCGGAAATTTTCACGCCCCAGGATCTGCAGCGTGCCGTGATCGCCCGCGGCCGCGATCTTGCCGTCAAACCCACGGAGAACCGGGGCCCTCTTGGCGTGACGCGGCTGGCGGCAGAAAACGATTTCAATGCTGCGTTCCAGTTCGCACGGTCGCACTGCGTCAGCGAGCGTGTGATGTTGGAACAGGAACTGGACGGTCCCCGCTTTGCCGTCGCCGGCCTGATGTTGGACGGAAAGTTCCATGCGGTGCAGGCAATCGAACCCACGATTTCCGAGGCCTGCAGCCGGGCCGCCCTGGCGCTGGGTCTTTGCGATGGCCCACTAGCAAGCGAGATCGTGCTGCACCAGGACGTGGCGCATGTGATGGAATTCTCGTACCGGCTGGAGGATGTGCGTTTCCTGGCCGCCGCCACAAAACTGGCGCTGGGCGAAGCGCCTTCGCCGGAAGACTTAAGCGCCTAAGCCAGCAAGAGTTGAATCTTGAGCGCCGCACATCGCGGCGCGACCCTCAGCATCCGCCAGCTCCCTTCCCCCTCATGGCGAAGCCATCAAGTGTCGCCGGAG